>JGI24700J35501_10930562_pt1 | contig 15708 bp, 14 predicted proteins | sample TergutTh196P1_FD_35501 | JGI IMG/M metagenome (IMG submission 35501)
ATTGTTGTGTTTCTGACTGCATGTATATGTAAGTACATACATATTATACACTGTAATATTTGACTTAACACAACGGGGATGACACACCTCAAGATTTGTTGTTGTTTTTGTTTTCACCATCGTTGTTGTGTTTACAAGTGTAAGCACAATGTTACAAAAATTATCCCATCTGAAGTACGAGTATATGTGACACCTCAGTAGTTTGAATTCCTTTACTCTGAATTTAAAAACAGACTGAATTCAACAGTAGACTAAATAGATTTTCCATAAACAGTCTGATTAAAAAAAGGCACTCCTTTTGAGGTTCATTTACTTAGATACAAGCCGAACTATTTGCAGTAATATCAGTCTCTTAATTCAAAGTCAAAAATTTTTGGGCTGTCAGAGGCAAACAAAAGGCTGGAAAGAGATTTCCCCGAACATTAGAATGAAACAAACACAGATTCTGAAAGGCTTAAACAGAGAATACTTTACCCATAAAAATACTTTATTTTACCTTCATCTTGGTTTTTCTGAGGGCATCAGTCTTAAGGCTCAGTTCTTGCTGAATATCATCATAAACCTGTAGAAACACACCATCTTCATCTTCTACCTTTGACAGAACCTTAGCTAGGGCCTGGAGACGACGTTCAACTGCCTTCTGCTTCCTCAGCCGTTTTTCCTTCAATTCACGGTCATTGGCACGCTCTCCCCCTACCATGCTCTTCTGCAACTTCTGTAACCTATTTAAACAATGTTAACCACTGTTACAGTTTGGTATTTTTCACTACTTTGACTTTTTCTCTCATCCTGCGTTTGAGATAAAAGAATAAGAGGATGAGGAGAAGGAGAGGGAGGAGGAGAAGAATAAGAAGTAGCATTTAATGCTAAGGAAATTTGAGGAATTTCATTCACCTTCTAGTATTCCAATAAAATTCCACAATTGATGGGGAATTCCCAGGATTTAGACTGGCAGTTTTGGAGGTGATCTTGATTCAACTTACTTTCTTTACAAAAGACATACACTGGGGATCTATAAATCTACAAATTTATAAATGAACCACTAAACAGTCATGGCTGGTGGTAAGTCAAAAAATCACCACTGCATCTGCTCTTGGAAAATCAAGAAAACTGCAATTAAAACACTACATTTTGGGAACAAGATGGGTCACAATCTTCAGGCAAAACAGTACAGGTAAGACCCAAGGGTTCAGAATAGATTTGCATAACAGACAAAAAAGAGTAGGTCTGATATGCAGTAAAGACAACATGGCATCTATCCAAAAACATGTTAATCTTCAAGATTAATTTTGTTATGCATGAATGTATTTTATTTAATGAACATGCACCATGTGAAATTGATATCACTGTTGTGTACGATGTGCTGATGCAGATTACACGTTGTTTGTAAGTGTATAAATTATAATTTCCAACTTGGTCTTGCCCTGTTTCACAGTGTTACCAAAGTGATCAAAGATATCCCAAAACTTCAACTCATTTTACACATTATTCATTGCAAATTACATACATGAATAAATGATGTTGATGATTTGGTAGTTTCTACCAAATTAACTTTCTGGAAATTGTATGGTTTATCAAACTTATACATAAATGTGACACGTCTGAGAATGATGCTGTTTTCCTGTGGGTATGCATTAGAATGTTCTGTGTTCATTTCTGGACTTCTTACATTACTTTTCTTTTGCTACACTCAGAAACCTCTAAATGTTGTTTTACAACATTTTTACATGCTTCTCAGTTTCTAAATATTTTTTAAGCAGTGAGCAAGCAGGAGTGATTGAGTGAGTGAGTAAATGAGTGTGTGAGTTAGGGAGTCAGTGAGTGAGTGAGGAAGCAACAAGTGAGCGAGCAAGATTGAATGGGAGTGAGTGTGAGTGAGAATGACTGACTGGTTGGCTGGCTGGCTGATTTTCTGACAGGAAGGTGGTTCAGATGGATATGTGGTTAATTGTAACATTAAGCACATCACTTTGATAAATCCATACTTGATTTCAAATATATAAACCAAAAACCAGTGATTCTCATTATGGTAGATAGTTGTCTGTGTGCATACGAGGGAGTAGAAAAATAGCCCACTCAATCTTGGCCTCAGCACTGGATGGGGGTGAATGGTCAACTTCACGCCCCTGCTACTTTACTCTTAGGGGAAACCCAAGGCTGGAGGGCCGCAGAGCCGGACTGGACACTTTGTAGTAGCGGAAATTAAAAGAAGATTTCTTGGGTGTCCAGTCCGTAGTCTAGTAACCATGATGTCTCACCTATTCCTTCTCCTCATATTGTGGCACAATAGACTACTACAAATTGTGTGTTACTGAGAATACACAAATGTATGAAAATATAAACAGAATAACGCCATAATTTATATTTACTGATGGATGGAACGTACCTCAGCAGCACTTCCTGTTGTGATGGACTGATGGCTGGATTCTCACTGAAATTAGAGTAAAATGTGATTCCTTCAGACCTTGCTAGAAAAGTCTTTCTGTTACTACACTTAGAGAAAGCAACTTTAACATTCTGTTAAACATGACTTGAACTATAAAATCATAAGAGATATAAGTACTGTACAACAAGAGATTATGTGCAGAAAAAAATTATTTTCCAGCAAGAATCAAATGTATAAATATCGTCTGTTTTTGTGTGACTATGTCATATTACAACTGTAAACTATATAAACTAATAATACAGCTTATACTCGTACATAAATATAACTACTTTCATAACAGGATAACCACTCATTTAATTTCATAAAACTGAATGGTCAAGTTTTAGAGGCGTGAGGGATACTAAACTCTGGTAAAAAAATTAAAACCTTCAATGACATTGCACCTAACCTAACCATTAGATACAATCCTCAGCCAGTTCAATCCAATTTATATCCATGTAACTTATTTCACCTATATGCAGCTTAGACTTCATTGCAATAAGGCAAAAGATAAGCTTTAACCCCAGAGAAAACACTCCATTACCCAATGGTTAAGAGAGTCAGTCTGGGTGCAGTAGAGAGTAAATATCCTCTGCTGGTAATCAAACCCTGATTACTTGATCACCAACCTGTGGACTAGTTACTTTGCTGACAATACTGAACATTTAAATCTAACGCATGCCAGAATTAAAATCCTGTTAAACTGTCATAAATCAAAATATAATAAAATTATTTTATTCATCACAGTGTGAGTAAAACAGAAAATTATGAGTAAATTTTACAAGCATTCTGTACAAATCAGATGAATAAAATTCTAGTCCTTCAAGCAAATAAGGTAACAAACTTCTTCCGGTCATAAAATTAGAATGGAACACATAATGTTAAACTTTATTTCGCTTTCAGTCTTCTCAGTGGCTAATTGCTCCACAAAATTCTGTCAAGTTTTCTGTGTACTGAATCTAATTTGACCAAGATAACTTTTACAGTATACACAGAAACAAGTCTAAAGTAAGTATATTTATTATATTACTGTAACCAAGTCACAAGACAATTATACAATCTTACAGACCTGTTCTGGACAGCAGCAAAACCTGTTAAGTATACAGCAGTTACATACTCGTGTACTGCCAGCGAAATGTAACATATGAATATCCATTAAATTCATACATCACAGTCTCAGGTATATCTGCAAAGGTAGTTTCCATACTTACCCCTTCAGGGCTTCATTTACAATAAGTTCTGATGGAGTTTTGGCTCCAACACTAGGAGATTTGTCACTCTTGTTAGAGGTTGCCTGGAATTAATAACTTGAGTATTAGAACTGAATTAACAACAAATTCATAACTGTGAAATTTAAAAGACTGTCATCAAATTGCGAATCAGGAAAAGCAATACTAAATGTAAGCCAGCAGGTCAGAATGTTGCCTAAATTTGTAATTGCTTAACTTTTCTTCAGACTTCCACCTTCTCTTTCTTGAAATTTAATATCACCAGAACAGTAAGGTAGAAAGGCAAAAAAATCATAAGTAATCTGTCTCAAGGTGTCATCTGTTACAGGTTTCAAATAGACTGGACATTGCTGAATGTATTAATTCCTGTTGTATATTAACTGCTTAAGTACTTATTGTACCTGTTTGTTTATTCTTTCCAGTTGTTCTTCATACTGTTGTTTCAGCTTCTCCATATCTAACTGAAGCTTTGTCTTGTGGTCTTGTTCAGCCCTGTATTGCTCTCGCATTTTCTTCATTTCATTCTCATACTCCTGTCGAACTTTCTCACGCTCCTCTGCCAAAGCCTTCTCATCAGTCACTAGTACTGCAGTGGAAACACAGTGTTTACATCAATTTAGACAGCTGCAGTTTGCAACCCCAACTTACAACCTCCAGTTGAATCTTGCCTCAAAAAAGTTATATGTATCTTAGTCTGTACATTTTCCACACCACCTTAAAAACTGGCTAGAAAAACATCAAAATTTTATGAAGATTTGTGTACTTGAAGTCACAAGGAAATTGGAGGTGTTGTATGTGTTTCATAGCAGGCTGCTTAACGGATGACAAAATATACTACCACACTGCTCATAACAGGCACCGAGTTCATATAGTGTACATATTTCATGCTAAAAAGAAAAGTGTAACCACAGTCAGTAACTTCACCAGTAATTCTCACCTTCATGGTGAAAGAATAATGAAGAACATCTGTGATGTCTATCCTATGAAATGTGACAAACAAGGGACAAAATAAGTTAAGACTGAATGCCTAAATAGAACAAAAACTTTAGAACAACTTATTATTGTATGGAGAACATACCACACATTTTAATATGTTACACTTAATTTTAACCCTAATTTTAATAGTAACTACAACTTGAACATATTACACGTACAAGAATTTGTGACAGGAAAATAGATATTTCACCTGAAGATGGTAAAACTGTACCAAGACATGTAGTGAGTATGAATAAGTAAGAGAATTTTACAGCATATTGTTTAATGCAAATGAAACATTTAGTAATAAATTTACACAAACACAAGATAACCCTATAATATAATGTTCCCAATATTCCATTGGCAACCATAAACTTTGCTAATATTCTGAGGATTGTACAATACAAACCTGCATTACACAGAACTTAAAAGACGACCATTCACAACTACTAACATATCTGGGGAACTAGATAATATTTTGATGTTTGTGACATTAAAAGAAGTTCTTTCATGTCTGGTACACATAATCATACCTGTATTTCCCGTAAGGTTGTTTGTCTCAAGCATCTGTCGCAGTTTCTTGATCTCGTCCTGGTATTCCCTAAGCATTGTATCTTTTGGATCCTCATTAATTCTTGGCTTGTTCTGAATATTCTTTGCACGATTGGCATAGCGTAATGTACTTAAAGTTTCATCATAATTGTTGTCAGCAGGGGACAGGCATGCAATCATGAGGGTTTTTGTGTTGCCTCCCAGCGAGTCCTGTCAGAGCAAAATATTTATGAATGTTTAGTTCCTTAATAGGAACACTGCATATATCTCATTCTTTTGGAATTTACTTTTCTGACTTAACTTATCAATCGAATATGGAGATGGAAGTTGTGATGAAAATGGTGTGTGTGTGTATTGTTCCATAAGTGACAAATTTCATGACTGCCCTTCGTCAGTTCACAACAGTAGTATTCTGGAATCTGTGGCTTCAGCTATGCTACTGATATAGAGTAGTGTGACAGTGTCAAGAAGGCTGGGTAACTCTAAAATCGACAGTAAAATCCAGTCAATGGAATGCTAGTGAAAGTTACGCTCCAGCTTCAGTTGCATTCTTTATGACTTTAAATCTCTGAATATTTTTATATTTACTTGTTTCAAATAAAACTCTGCTGCTTAGACAGCTGTTAAACAGCACACATATGAATATGGTGTACACAGTCACAATTTTTTTTCTTCACATAAACACTCCTTAGTACAGACACCACTTTCCATAAATGAACAGATTATTGTCCCTTACACATATTTTAAAAAGCTTATCTAACACTTACATGTGTGTGTGTGTGTGTGTGTGTATATATATATATCTCTTGTGTATAATTATTTCAAAATTTATTTTTTTAGCTTGCAGTAAAATATTGTGTTAGTACAGAGACAACCAAACTTTTCTCTTTTCCACAACTATATTAAGACCTACATGTCATATTATTCTTCTGTGTCAGTCCTGTCTTTCATTATCTACAGACTGAGAGTAATAAATCAAAGTGAGATTGAAGTTCAAATCCTGTACTTTTGAACTGCATATTTTTGGAAAAATGTTTTAACATTGCATGGACTCCCATGTCTACCCTCAGACCGTGCATCAAAAACAAGTCAACCAAGAATTGTGACAACCTTTGCCCAACTAGTGTACTCATAGTATTCTCACCGAAAATTAATCCTGGTTTGCCTCATGTATTGAAAACACCGAAACATATTTTCTTACCTGTAAAAGCCTTGTCAATTTGGAGTCCCTGTAAGGAATGTGTTTGGACTTTCCATCCACCAGAGCAGATATTACATTTCCTAAGGCAGACAATGATAGGTTTATCTTTGTTGCTTCCTTTAACCTTTCACCAGTTGCACCTGAATAAAGAAAAAATATCTTATTATTTGCTTCTTTGTGGGAAAAATATTACAGTGTCATTTGCAGCTCCAGCTATATAGCAATGACTGGTAGAATAATTGGTTAATAATGAACTGAAAAGAATTCTGAAGGATGAAGTTCCAGGCCAACTGCTACTGTCTGAGCGTTTTCTTCTAGGTACTGAGAAAAACTTGTATTAAAAAAACCCTCAGTCACCATACCCAATTTTCCAGCAGAGATTCAAATCCAGCACTTGCTAAATACAAATTTAGAATGTCACTGCCTTACCAACCTACTACTTTTCTCTCAATCTTTATGTGTTTGTGGTAGTTATGAAGAAAAGATAACACTGTGAGAGAACAACATTAATCTATTAGACCATTCAATATGAATGTAAACTAAATGATTTTGAACAACATACCCTTCATGTGGGAGCATGTCGTTTTCATAATGATGAATATCAAGATCAACAACATTACATGATGTCATATCTCACAAGATTCTATTGTTGCTGCACTTATCCTTCATTGTTCAAGATACCTCAGGTTTTTAAAAGTTGTTTTAAAGTATCAAGTACAAATGCTTTTGCGGATAGTTATGGATAATGTGAATGAATTTCTACAGGTACTGATTACAGTTTTTACATGTGTTCACCCATCTGGATAGTTTCTATGAATAATTTATACAACTGGTAAACCTGCCTCACCTTTTGTAACTGAGGATAAAGAAAGAACCAGTCTCTGAACTATGTTTTTAAACCAGGAACTTCCTTATTACCTGTCTTTGCTTGTCGTTCACTACCAGCAAGATCTACAAGGTTCAGCTTTCCCCGACGAATGTGGTCTCCATCAGAAGAACAACTATCACCCTCAAGTGCACAGAGGGGCATCATCTCCAAGCTGATGCTAAATATTGAGTGTGAACGAGATGAATCAGCATTCATGAGCGTTGCCCCTGTAGATCGGTTTTTCCAGCCTCGGTCCATGAGCTGCTCACAGTCTGCCACACTCTGTACTGGATGCATTGACAAATCTGGAAAATGAGATATACAGCATTAAAACTTCTATGAACAAAATTAATTAAAAGGTAAAGTTTTACCCTGTGCACGACAACCTAATTAATTGCACTCATTCTTATAATAAAACCAACGAGATGCACTAACTTCACAAATTTATTTTTGGAATAGAACTCTACATGTTTTGGACAGTTTCTCTGTCCATCATCAGGAGTCTATCACTGTACACACAGCAACAGGTATATGTCATACAGGTTTTGCTAACTGCTTGCTAGCCAGTAGTCAGCAAAACGTGTATGACATATTCCTATTGTTGTGTGTACAGTGCTAGACTCCTGATGATGGACAGAGAAACTGTCCGAAACATGTAGAGTTCTATTCCAAAAATAGATTTGAGAAATTAGTGCATCTTGTTGGTTTTATTATAAGAATATATAACAATGCACGGTCCTCTGAATGTCAAATTCAAAAGAATTGTCCTCACTACATAATACACAATATGAAATATTTAAATTACATCTTTTTGTCTGCTTGTTAATCAGCTTCAACTAAACTTCAGCTTCACTCTTTTTATTTTTCTGAGTGTTGTGATAAAATAAAAATTAAAACACCTTTTGGAGCAATGGTTCTTGGAATTTCCATTCCTTGTCCTGATATAAATCTGTGCATGTTTTGAAGTTCCAGTGGTGTTGACTATAAAAATTACTGTCTTCTGGTGTGTGATGCCATAAAATCTGGTACAAAAATACCGACCTTTCAGAGGAACAAACTACCTTCATTCTCATAATTCAGGCATGGGGGCATGGAGGGAAGATCAAGGCAGTGTGCTCTGAAATGTTGGTAAATTTTGGGCTGACTACACAGTATCGCATCACAATAAATGGTAATCCTGATACCAATGGGTGTGCTTAATACGCAAACAAACTTCATATAACAAGAACTATTACAAATTTTGGTGGCAATAATGACAAAATAAGCAAATATAAATTTACAGGCCATTACTTGAACCATCAATCCCACTTCAAAATGAGATAGGATAATTTTTATCTTTCTATTCATTTCCATAACATCTCATGCACTACAACATAACAGCAATTAATACCAGGATCAATAACATACAAATTAATGTTGATGCCTCAAGTGGGCACAGATAACCAGATGTACCCTTACAAATCTGAAATATGTAATGGATATATTTAGCATGTGATAATGTTTTGTTAGATACAGACTTTGAACAGGTTTGGAATATAGTAACCATATTAATATTCGAGTCTGTTACGTTATTATCCTGGGTCAATTGGTAACAAGTCACTGTTGTTTAAAAATATCACATTGCCTTCATCTTCAAGATAAAGCAGTCAAAGGAATACTTAAATCTTTTGTCACATCACTCTGAGAACCTCAAATCTTGCATGCTAATCCTATGCTACAGCATCTGTAAAATAAATCAGAATGCTTTATCCTAACTTGATTTCCACCCTCAGATATTTTACTCAGCTTGAAAATGCTGTCACTTTTTGTTTGTTTGTTTATTTCTTCATCCGTTCAGTCACACATGTAACATTGGACACATCAATTACAGATTACAATTTATATATTGCAACATAACATATAATATATGGACATCTACCCAATATAATGTAATAAATAACAGTACAAATTTAAAGACCAATTGGAAGTGGTATCTGTCACTACAAATAGGAATATGTGTATTTATGTATTTATACCTATGAGTTAAGAATTTAAATTAAAAGTAATAATATGTGAATTATATTACACGTAAGATTATTTAGATATTTACTTTTAAAATAATTACATTGGGCCAAGATCTCTATTGGAAATCTAAGTAAAATATTCCTCCAATGAATAAAATTAATTTATAAGAAGAAAACTTTTTAAAGTATATCTGAATTGCTTTATGTCATGAGATGTATTTTTTATGTTAGTAGGAAGGTAATTAAAGACTTTAATTCCAAAATAAAAGGGTCCTTTTTGGAAAGTTGTTAAGTTTGCAGTTGGAGTATTAAGTCAGAACTAAATCTGTTTAGGAAGATTAAAAATGAAATTTAATAAATGGAAGTACACAAGGAACAGTTGTTCAAAATGGTTTGGTAAGCACATCTATGTACCTTGAACAAATAATCCTTTGTCTGCATGCTCCTTCAAATCTAACTTCCTCTTCACATCTTGACCCAACAAATCTCTTATATCTTCATTGTAAATCTCAAGGTATGAAGCTAGAACCAGGTACTTTGTGCCTTCTGCCACAGATACAGCCTCAAATATGTGCTCAAAAGCCCTTGGTATAATGCCCCTCTGTGAGACAGGGTTTGTAACACCTTGCATTGTGAAACTCTTGCCACATCCAGTCTGTCCATAAGCAAAAACAGTGCTGTTGTAACCTTCCAGCACTCCCTGTGAACAAAACAAGAAATGCAGCAATTATACTATAACCATAGAGTAAAAATATTGATTAGCAGAATAATTACAAACTGTTAATTGTGGATAATATACTTGCAGCAGAGAATGTGATTTGAGATTCAATGCCACCATGTTTAGAGTATTTTATGGTCTCACAATGTTCCTTTGTGTTAAAAGTTCATTTTGGTTTTGTTAGGTTAACTAATCTTAGTGAACAACTTTCCACAGCATGACACAATTCACTGCCAAACTCTTCAAAAAACTAGTATTTTGTTAATGCTTATACAAGCATGGTACAACTGAAATGAAACTAAACTGACCTAACAAAATAATTCATCAATGAATTCACTTTGCTGGAAAACGCAAAATATCTCTGTGTATGAGATAATGTTCATCATCTTTGCTACTGCATCACATGACACCTGTTGGTAAAGAGTACAACTGTGTACAAATTTCTTGCAAGGAAATTAACTGACTGGTCACTATGGTATGAAAACATACCCAGTTTATGGTATGGACCCAAAAGTGCATATTGAAGTTTTGCCAAAGAAACAAAGACAGACTATTTGTTGTCAGTTTTAAAGTACAAGAAATGATTCAACCTCGTATGACACATAACCACGAGTAAGTAATTTTAAGTAATAAAATATTATAATTGGAGGCTGGATCCTTGAAATGTCAGATCTATGTGAGATAGAGTTTCTTATGTGTCCTATGTACTCCATGTCTTTTATCCATCACTTTTTCACTCTTAAATGCCTTGTCAATTTATGTTGCCAATACCACTAAATTGTAATTATGAGATTAAAATCAAGCAAAATATCATTGTGAATTGTAAAACTTCCCATGCCACTGCCACCTAGACTTTTTTTTTCTCCCATCCTGAGCCATACCTTTTCCATAACTTACCTCCACCAGTGGGTATGCAATTTCATTGTAGATTTGCTCTGTAGTGGAGTTAATATGGTAGACTCCGTCAAAAGTGAATGTCTTTGGGGGAGCAGAACAGTCAGTTGGATTCAAAATGGAGCATGAACAGAGACTGTTGTCCATAAACACCACACACTGAAATAAGAAATATTATTATTTCCATCAGTGATTCGGGATCTATAACTAGCATATCTAATCAGTGGCGTAGCCAGGGTTTTCGGCGCCCCTGTAGAGAAAACACAAATGGCTGTCCCTACCAGAAATTATGAACTTTAAAGAAACCACAATGATTAGCTTTTTATTTGGCTCAATATTTTAAAATATGCTGAGCGCAGAAAAACAAATCTTCATTTAAAATATCCATTTTGCGCCCGTTGGACACTGCCGCCTGGGGCGGCTGCAACACCCCTCTCCAACCCCCCAGCTACGCCACTGTATCTAAGCCTTCTTAATTGAAATATTTTGTTATTTGGTGTTTCGTTGTAGCTCCACCAATACCCTAAACTGTAAAAGAAAAGTAAAAATGCCAACCATCCGAAATTAAGAAATGCCTTACTTTTCCTGGGAGAACATTCCTTCAGCACTGCATGCCTCCTACTGTTAAGCCACTTTCACGAATGTTTGAAATTAGACATTATTTTTAGTTATTTGATAATATTATCTGCTGGACGTTTTATATTTTAATACGTACTGTAATCCATTGAAGGACATTTCATTATCAGTGGTGAATGTATTGCTTTGACCCATTTTCCAGATATTTTTATTTTGCTCCTCCCAAGAACTGAAATATTATAAATACGTAATGTCTGTCTGTCTGTCTGTCTGCAAAATTATTGCATGCTGCAATGTAAGCTTTTTTTTTTTAGATTTTTAATATATATTGATTAGAAGACTGAGTAAATTTCGCCGAAAGAGGGTGCTGTCAGTCACGGCTCTAAGTTTTATCACTTTTATTACAAAGACATTTTTGTAGGTAACAGCAAAGCTGGAATTGGACCGAAGCGGCGGTCCGGTTGAAGGAAAACCTTACACATCTTCAGTTCGGCACAACCGCACTAAATTAAAGCTTTTCTTTATTTTTACGATTGTTAAAATTTTCTGTTTCCAGCCTGGGTCAAGTAATTTATCACAGTTTGATTTCAAACATGGTTTACCTAAGAGACAGCGCTATTATTTGGTTAAACGAAGATAAAAGTGTTTATACAAAGTCTGACACCGTATATGACTGACCACAAGTGTGAGCTGTTCGTGAGTATGCTCCACTGGTAGTAGTTAAAAATAGGATCAAAAGATAGCAGCCATAAATGACAGTGAGAGATACCTTCACTTCTTTAGGCACTTCAGGCAAAGAGAGTTACTAGCATGCACATAATGAGTAAAATTATGGCTTAAGTATATTGAATAATGAAACAATGGAATTAAGAAGGGGTATGGAAGAAATAGGAACGTTATTTATCTTGTAAAATTGAAAAAGTGTTTTAACTGTCAATGCGTCTGTTTATTGCGATTTGTCATTGCGTCTTGAAACTGAAAAAAAAACTGATGAATATGCCATTACGTTGCATTCTCACATGTGTCAGGCCGGTAACCCAATTTATACGCTTTTTCCACGGTGACAATTTGTCTCTTCCCTGCCATTCATATAACCCGCAAGCCACTGTGATTGTAAAACTTATACAGTATAACGCTTGGTTTGTGAGGGAGTCACGCCCGAGTTACTTTCCGTATTGTCCGATATATGGCAATAATAATTAAATGGCCTTCACATGAACACAGAGATTTTAATTGTCTGATATGTGTCATTAATCGTCAAATGACCTCGAAATGCACGCGAGTGCGTGTGATCGGACTGAGTACAATATAAATCAGAAGGTAGAACATAGTTCCAGAAGAATATTAGGGCGTGTTAATACTACTGCGTTACATAGACAGCATTAAAACAAAGCATAACCTTAAAACGTCTGCTTGGTTCATCGTTATTTAACGAAGTAATTACTCAATTTAGCCTATATAATCATAGGTTTGGCATTTATGTGGTGGGAGATAAAACAAATAAATAGCAATTAAACCTAACACTTCAGTGACAGTATTGCTTGTTTGATGATGACGAAACAATGAAAGAAAAAGACTTTTAACCAGAGAAAGAAAAAGAAGCTGGATGGTTCGGAAAAGGCATGAGCTTCGAAACTATGCATGAGATTGTTAATTGGTTAGCTGATGTTTTTAAGATTTACAGAAATGCAGAGTCAATGTAGTTGGAAGACCAACGTCGTTTACGGAAACTTCTGCAATAAGAGAATTGCTGAACATCTAAACATAAATATTGTTTTTTGTTCCGTGGAACGTGTTGCACATTTCTCCCTTCAAAAGTGGAGGATTCCACTTATGTTTACAACGAAATGATAAATTATTAACCAGTAATTGAATGACGTCATCAATCAAGAACCAAGGAGCGCCTGCCACTTGCAAGTGACTTACAATGAGATAAGAAGTATCTACAGATATAATCTAAATTAAGGGGGAAAATGTTGCTGTGTTATCGAGAGTTTAATGTTGTTTTCTGAACTAATTTCCTAAGGAGGAGACAGAAGCCCCTGCATTAAAATGGATTGGTCTTTATGTACGTCACTCTTGGTAACCATAGGCCCTACTAGCAGTTCATATAAAGGACGCTTGTTTACCACTTCCAAGGTCATGAACGGTCAGAAAAATTGATTTTCATTCCATTAGTTTTTTCTATGCGAAAGCCAGGGTGGTGTTCGCCCCTCGATACAAGAATATTATAGTTACTCAGATCCAAGTAATCATCACTCGCTGTCGGAAAGTAGCGTTTCATAAGAAACCAACAGTGTGAGACAGTGTTAGCTTTTGGAATTCGAAAAAATTGAACCCGGCCCATTTTGTAGGTACTCTAACAGACGACGTTCCCAAGTTTGACTCAAGAATTACTTACCAAATGCTCTAGTTACCTATCACGTATATAATTCATGTTACTCTGGTGTGATGCTGAGCAAAAGCCAACGCATGTGAAGTTTCGCATAACTTTAATTATATATCTTATTTGGAACATTAATAAAGCAGCGAAAATTTCTCTGCATGAATTGGCCACAATAAATTCGATGAGAAATGTTTATTTAATGTGAAAATGAAAACATTCCCAAAGTGAATCGAAGTTATCAACATACCTGTAATATTCTTTTAAGCTTTATCCTTCTGCCTCCTTTTTCAGGAGGAGAAGCGGAAGGAAGCAGGTTATCGGAAACGTCAGCAACTCTGTACCAAACAACACGGCGTCATGTCCAATCAAAGCGTAATTTTTGTACATCAGATCTCATAAAACGGACTTTTTCTCAAACAGATGTAAGGCACGTGACCTGTGACCATGCAGTTGTTACAAATCTATCCTAATTCCAGTAACGTTTGTTGCATCAGAAGAAAGAACCACACTTCAGCATGTTTTCAGAGACAGAAGTGGACATCGATATACAGTTCACAAGACGGGTCTTACAGCAAGGTGTGCAATACTGTTTTAACGTATTTGGTTGAATATTACAAATTATAAGCTTGGAACATGTTCGTTTTCATGAATGCAATTTTCCTGAACACTCTACTTTAATTAAATAATTTTACACGTACTACCGTCATAGCACACTCTTCACTGATCCAAGTATTTAATTTAAAATCTTTACAATATCTGTGCACTTGGAGCGTCTGTCTGAAGATGTGAAGCATGGGCAGCATGGCCACACCCATTGTTGTGGGATGGTTCGCGGGCCGCGCTTGGAAAAATAAAAATAAGAGGGTTTACCTAACCATGTCATTATTTTGCAATTTTATAGCAAACACATAATTTACAAAGGTGGCCGCGGGCCGCGGGTTGGAGCCTCATGATTTACATGCTTCGGGATTAAAGCATTAGGGGCTACCAGCAAATATTTTTATAACTTGCCTTGCATTTCAAATCTTTCTCCCTGGAATTCGTGGGGCGACATCTTACGATAACTTTTACACTCTCCGCCATGTTGAATGAATTTCTGTAACACACAAGACATGTGAATGAGTATATCAGTAATGGAAGCTATTATTTTTTAGGCTAAAGTTAGGAATGAAGGGAAGCAAATGTATTCCTAACATTATAATATCACCCGAGGTTGGAGATTCTCATAGGGGTGACTATGAAGATGTGCTGTCTTCTGGGATGTGGCGCCGTATAATCTGGTAGTCAATTAAATATTTATAAAAATGTTGCCGTCGATTATAACTACGATTTATTGCTTGTATCGATAATGCTACATGTTTCGGTCATTCTCACGGACCATCATCAGGTATATAAATACATATTTAAAACACAAATATGTGTGTAAGTTGAATACACTAAATTTGCGAGCTCACAAATTTTGCAATCATGTTTTCAGCTGTGGGAGCATTAAGCGCTGAATGTTTTCTTGTACATATCATAGGTTAAAATATTTCTCGAAAATTGGTTATATTTCTAAAACCGTGTTTCATTCCTTTGGTTAAAATATATTATAATGTCGTCGTGGTAGCGTGTGCGTAGTACGTAAAGGAATGTTAAAACTTCACTATTGAATCTCATGAACTTTTCCTTAACTGTACTTTTTGTTAAACTATCTGTATAATTCTGATAGACACTTTTATCGAACTGGTTTTAGATGGAAAATTTGCGGGAATTCTAGGACTTGCGTAGCGTAATAAATTATGAATTAGCTCAACGGTGATAACATTAATATTGTATATTATATCTAATAAATCACTAATTAAAACATAAAAGAAATTCAAGTTACACAATCAAATGTGG
>JGI24700J35501_10930561_pt1 | contig 15704 bp, 15 predicted proteins | sample TergutTh196P1_FD_35501 | JGI IMG/M metagenome (IMG submission 35501)
ACCGCTTGCGGTCAAAGAAATACCCACGATGTTTGATGAATAGCCCTAATTACCCTGCGAAACAGAGAAATAAAGGGCTCATTTCTACTGAACGCTGCATGGTCGCTGGGCTTGATTGACAAAACTGCCGTGCCGTGGTAGAATGCACAGACAATGCGTCAATTTGAAGTAGTATCGCCATTTAAGCCCGCAGGAGACCAAAGCGAGGCAATCGCCGCGCTTGCCGGGGGAATAAACGCCGGGGATAAATACCAAGTGTTGCAGGGCGTAACAGGCTCCGGCAAAACATTTACAATGGCTAAAATCATCGAGGCAGTGCAAATGCCAACCCTGGTGTTGAGCCACAACAAAACACTCGCGGCGCAACTGTACCGGGAATTCAAGGGCTTTTTCCCGCACAACGCCGTGGAATACTTCGTTTCGTACTACGACTACTACCAGCCCGAAGCCTACGTCGCCAGCCGCGACCTATATATAGAAAAAGACGCATCGATAAACGATGAAATCGAGCGGATGCGACTTTCGGCGGCACGCAACCTAATGGAGCGCGAGGACGTAATCATCGTGGCCACAGTCTCGTGCATTTACGGCATGGTAACGCCGGAAGTCTACCGAAAAATGACCGCGACCTTTTCCAAGGGAGAAACCGTCAACGTGGACACACTCATGCGGCGTTTTGTCGAGCTTCAGTACGAGCGCAACGACGCAGTGCTTGAACGCGGCCGCTTCCGCCGCCGGGGAGACACCCTGGAAATTTACCCCGCATACATGGAAGAAGCCTACCGAGTCGATTTAGATTGGGACGTAGTCGAAAAAATACGACGCTTCAACCCCGTTTCCGGCGAAGTACTGGAAGAAATCGACCGCGCCTTAATTTATCCCGCCAAACAATTCGTCATGCCGGCAGAAATGGTGCGTAACGCAATGGACTCAATCAAACAGGAACTTGCCGACAGACTGGAACAGTTCAGAAGCGAAGGCAAAATAATGGAAGCCGAAAGGCTCAAGACCCGTGTCGAGTATGACATCGAAATGTTGACCGAAATGGGCTACTGCCCCGGCATAGAAAACTACTCCGCGCTTTTGGCGGGGCGCAAACCGGGCGAATCGCCGGACACAATGGTAGACTACATCCCCAAAAAGCACCTAACGTTCATCGACGAAAGCCATGTAACCCTCCCCCAGTTAGGCGCAATGTATGCGGGCGACCGTAGCCGCAAACAGAACCTTGTAGATTACGGCTTTCGCCTGCCATGCGCCCTAGACAACCGCCCCCTGCGTTACGACGAGTTTGAAGCCCGGCTGGACAAAACGGTTTTCGTCTCCGCCACGCCAGGCAAGACCGAGGTCGAACAATCCGTGCGCGTGGTTCAACAGCTTATCCGCCCGACAGGGCTTTTAGACCCGGAAATCGAAGTGCGCCCCAGCGAAGGCCAAATGGAAGACATCTATGCGGAGGTGCAAAAACGCATCGCTTGCGGGGAGCGCGCGCTCATCCTCACTCTAACCAAAAAAATGGCCGAAGACTTGACCGACTATCTTACCGGGTTGGGGCTGAAGGTGCGCTACATCCACAGCGAGGTCGAAACAATCGAGCGGGTGGAAATCCTCACCCAGTTGAGGCAGGGAGCCTTCGACATCCTCGTCGGCATCAATCTGTTGCGCGAAGGCATCGATTTGCCCGAAGTCTCGTTCATCGCCATTCTGGATGCCGACAAAATCGGCTTTTTGCGCTCTCTCACCTCTCTTGTCCAGATAATCGGCAGGGCGGCACGAAACGCCGCCGGCAAGGTCATCATGTACGCCGACAGGATGAGCGGGGCGATGGAGCAGGCGATAAGCGAGACCGCCCGCCGCCGGGAGATTCAAATCGCTTACAACAAAAAGCACGGTATAACGCCGGCCACGGTAAAAAAAGCGATTGCCGACATCTTAACCCGCCATGCCGAGGAAGCCGAGGATTCCGCCATGACGACTGTCGAGGTTTTGAAAAAATCCCACAATCTGCTGATCCCGGCTCAACGCAAGCAGTTGCTAAAGGCGCTGGAAAGCGAAATGCTCGAACACGCCAAAAATCTAGAGTTCGAGCAGGCCGCCCTGATTCGGGACGAAATCTCCAAAATCAAGGAGCAGGGGTGAGCTTCTAAAAACCGAAGATTTGGGGTTTCCCGGCGTTTTTTCTCTTTCATGTTTGCGCTTTCTGCATTATAATTAACTATGGCCAATAAAAAACTTACAGTGGGCGCGGGCAAAGCCCTGCCTTTGGGCGCAGTGCCCAACGAAGACGGCGTAAACTTTTCGGTTTTTTCCAGAAACGCCACCGCTATGACGCTTCTTCTTTTTGAATCGGCGGAAAGCAAAAAGCCAGACATGGTGATTCCTTTGAACGAAAAGGAGCACCGCACGGGCGATATTTGGCATTGCTTTGTTTGGGGGCTTAAAGCGGGCGCCTGCTACCTTTACCGGGCGGACGGCCCCTATGCCCCCGAAAAAGGGCACAGGTTTAACCCGAACAAAACTCTGCTCGACCCTTATGCCAAGGCTTTGACCGATTTAAGCAAGTGGGACTTTGGCAAGTGTGTGGGTTTTGACCCCAACGATCCCAAGGGCGGTGCTTCCTTTTCCTACGAAGACGATGTTTTGCATCAGCCGCGCGGTATCGTTATAAATGATGATTTTGACTGGCAGGGCGACGTTCCGCTTAACTATCCTCTGCGCTCCAGCGTAATTTGCGAGCTTCATGTGAAGGGGCTTACTGCCAATCCAAACTCCGAGGCGAAGTATCCGGGGACGTATCGGGGCGTTATCGAAAAAATTCCCTACTTGAAGGATTTGGGCGTTACGAGTCTTGAGCTTTTGCCCTTGCAAGAGTTCAACGAAAAGGAGTATCCGCGGCGTAACCCAAAAACGGGAAAGCTTTTGACAAATTATTGGGGGTATTCCACGGTGGCTTTTTTCGCGCCGAAAAGCGCCTATGCCTGGGACAAAAGCCCGGGGGGGGCGGTGCGCGAGTTCAAGGAAATGGTACGCGAGCTTCACAAAGCGGGAATCGAAGTAATTTTAGACATTGTGTTCAACCACACGGGCGAAGGTAACGAGATGGGGCCGACTTTTTCTTTCCGGGGTTTGGACAATTCGATTTATTATATGTTATGCGAAGACCGGCGTTACTACAAAAATTATTCCGGTTGCGGCAACACTGTTAATTGCAATCACCCGATTGTGCGTACTTTTATTATGGATTGTTTGCACTATTGGGTTACGGAAATGCACGTTGACGGTTTCCGTTTCGATCTGGGGTCGATTTTGGGCAGGGATCAAAACGGGCATTTAATGGAAAATCCGCCTACGCTGGAGATGATTGCAGAAGACCCGGTGTTAAGTTCCACAAAGATTATCGCCGAGGCTTGGGACGCTGGCGGGGCGTATCAGGTGGGGTGGTTCCCCGGCGGGCGTTGGGCGGAATGGAACGACCGTTACCGCGACGAGGTGCGCAAGTTTTGGCGCGGCGACCCGAAGGAAATTCGCCATTTTGCTACCCGGCTTTCCGGCAGTTCCGACTTGTATTTGCGGGACGGGCGCAAGCCTTTCCACTCGATTAACTTTATAACAAGCCACGACGGTTTTACGCTGAAAGACCTTGTTTCGTATAACTGGAAACACAATGACGAAAACGGCGAGGAGAGCCGGGACGGTAGCGATAATAATCTTAGTTACAATTATGGCTACGAAGGCCCTACGCTTGATCCTGTGTTGGAAGCGATACGGGAGCGGCAGATTAAAAATTTCTTTGCCACGTTGTTAATTTCGCTGGGAACTCCCATGCTTCTTGGCGGTGATGAGTTTGCCCGCACTCAAGGTGGTAACAACAATGCGTATTGTCAAGACAACGAAATGTCATGGTACGATTGGTCTCTATTGAAAAAAAACGACAAGTTGTACCGTTTTGTAAAAGAGATGATTGCCTTCCGGCTGCGGCATCCCGGTTTGATGCGCTCGGAGTTTTTTACGGGGAAAAGTGGTGTGTATGACGCTATTCCCGACATAAGTTGGTTTGACGAAAAGGGGCGCACTATAGATTGGGAAAATCCGGGCAGTCTTCTTGCCATGCGGGTCGAGGGGACTAATGCGGCAAAAATGGAAGACAGGGATGGCAACGATTTTTACATTATGTTCAATGCCAGCACGGATGTTTCCAACTTTAGGATTGCCGAAGCGCCGGGGAAAAAGGCATGGTTGCGAGCGGTGGATACGTCTCTTATTTCGCCTAACGATATTTTGATTCCGGGGGAAGAAAAGGCTCTTACTTCGCCGCGCTCGTACAAGGTAAAGGCTAGGAGTATGGTTATTCTTATCTCGAAAGAGTTGGGGGCTGGCGATGACTAAAGGCAAAGAGAGTTTTATTTTTGGTGTCGATCTTGACGGGGTTGTCGGGGATTTTTACAAGGCTGTGCGCATTATCGCCGCCGAGTGGCTTAACAAGCCTGTCGAAGAGCTTACTACGGATGTTTCTTTTGGGCTTGAGGAATGGGGGATAGACGGTTTCGGCGGCTACGATCGTTTGCATCGTTTTTCGGTAACGCAACGGAACATTTTCCGCGACATGGAGCCTATTGCTCATGCCCCGGCTGTGTTACGCAAGCTTTCCAATGCCGGTATTCGCATTCGCATTATTACTCACCGGCTTTTTCTAAAATACTCTCACCGCACGACGATTACTCAAACGGTTGACTGGCTGGACAATTACGATATTCCCTACTGGGATATTTGTTTTATGAATGACAAGGGGGCTGTGGGGGCGCACGTCTACATTGACGATGCGCCGGGTAACATTAACAGTTTGCGCAAAATGGGTTGCAACACGATTGTCTTTAGCAATTCCACCAATCGCGATCTGCCGGGGCCACGCGCCGACAATTGGTTCGAGGTGGAAAGTCTTGTTATGGAAGCCCGCGAAGAATGGCGAACAGGCACTGCGGGTTTGTTCACGGTGTAGCTAACAGTAGAGTTGTTCGGAAACTTCAGTTTCAGAACAACTTCCTATTAAAAATTGCACTTTTTAGGGCTTTTTCCCTAAAAATGCGAGACTTGTTCGACAGCTAATCGAGTTGTCGAACAAGTCCAGTGTATCCAAAACAATTTTTTGCTTCTTTTGCTATGCAAGCGGCAAAAATTGGGTTAAAATAAATATAGGGGGAGAATCATGCAAAAAATGAAAGCTCTTGTAAAAAAATACTCCAAACCCGGCATTTGGATGGACGAAGTGGAAGTGCCAAAACCCGGGTCGGACGAAGTTTTGATAAAAATCAAAAAAACTTCTATCTGCGGAACGGACATTCACATTTATCAATGGGACGAATGGGCGCAAAGAACCATCCCTGTGCCAATGGTGATTGGCCATGAGTTTGTGGGCGAAGTTGCCCAGTTAGGCGAAAATGTCAAAAGCCTAAAGGTTGGCGACCTTGTGTCCGGGGAAGGCCATGTCGTATGCGGCCATTGCAGAAACTGCCTGGCAGGACGCCGGCATTTATGCAGAAGCTGTCTTGGCGTCGGCGTGAATCGCCAGGGCTGTTTTGCCGAATACCTGTGCATTCCAGAAGTCAATGTCTGGCGAACAGACAAAGAAGTGCCCGAAGAACTTTACAGTATTTTCGATCCCTTTGGGAATGCCGTACACACAGCACTTTCCTTTGACCTTACCGGCGAAGACGTTATTGTAACCGGCGCAGGCCCCATCGGAATAATGGGCGCGGCTGTTGCACAAAAAGTTGGCGCGCGTTATGTGGTTATTACCGACTTAAATCCCTATCGGCTGGAACTTGCGAAAAAAATGGGGATAAAACACGTCTTTAATGCAAAAGAAACAAGCATAAGCGAGATTCAAAAAATAATGGGCATGAAAGAAGGCTTTGATGTTGGCCTTGAAATGTCCGGCAGCGAAGTGGCTTTTGCAGAAATGGTAAACAACATGGCCTGTGGCGGGAAAATAGCTTTGCTGGGACTTTTGCCACAGGGAACAACCATCGACTGGAGCAAGGTGATTTTTCAGGGGCTAAAACTCAAGGGCATTTACGGACGCGAAATGTTTGAAACATGGTACAAAATGACATCTTTGCTAAAGTCCGGCCTAGATATAAGCCCGGTTGTTACACATCGTTTTGGCATAAACGATTTTGAAGAAGGCTTTAAGATAATGGCTTCGGGCAATTCGGGAAAAATTATTCTGGATTGGCAATAGCTTGGGGGAGAAACATGAGACGGGATTTTTACAAACAACTGGCTGGCGAACTTGAATCGCTCAGGCAAAAGGGCACATACAAACATTTTAAGTACAACACCGGCGCACTTGAAGGCAGGGTAAACATAGAAGGTTTTGGCGAAGAGATTATGCTTTGTTCCAACAACTATCTGGGGCTTGCCAACAAGAAGGAAATTATCAAAGCGGCGCACGAGGCTTTGGATAAATACGGGGCGGGTGCAAGCAGTGTGCGTTTTATTTGCGGAACCTTTGACATTCACAGAACATTGGAAGAAAAAGTTGCAAGCTTTCTTGGTATGGAGGCTTCGCTAACATACACTTCCTGTTGGGCGGCTAACACTGCCTGCATCCCGGCGTTACTTGTCGAAGGGGACACTGTTATTTCCGACGAGTTGAATCATGCAAGTATTATCGACGGTTGCAAAGCGGTGGCCAAGGGCGTAAAACGCGCTGTGTACAAACATTCCGATATGGCATCGCTGGAAGAAAAACTAAAAGAGGCCGCCGATTCCGGAGCTGTTTTGGTTATAACCGACGGGGTGTTTTCTATGGAAGGCTACATTGCAAAGCTGCCGGAGATTATCGCCCTTTGCAAAAAATACAATGCGCTGCTTATGGTTGATGACAGCCATGCGACCGGCGTTATTGGAAAAACTGGGCGCGGTACAATGGAATACTTTAACATTACCGAAGGTGTTGATATAATTTCCGGTACCTTCGGCAAGGCGTTGGGCGGCGCGGGCGGTGGTTTCATTGCCGCTTCCAAAGATATTTGCGCCATGCTTGTTCAGCGGTCTAGGCCGCATTTGTTTTCCAATTGTTTGCCGCCAGTGTTATGTGCAATTGCGATGTCCGCTGTGGAGTATCTGGAGAAAAATCCCCAGATTGTGGCATCGCTGGGGGAAAAGACCCGGTATATGCGCCAAAAGATTCAGGCGATGGGGCTTAAACCGCTGGAAGGTGATTCGGCGATAATTCCGATCATTATTGGCGATACGGCAAAGGCTATCGCAACTTCCGAAAAAATGATGAAGGAAGGTGTTTTTACAATCGGCTTTGGTTTCCCGGTTGTGCCGGAGGGTGCGGCTAGGATACGGCTCCAAATATCGGATGCGCTAAGTTACGAGGATTTGGACAAGGCTTTGGCGGTTATTAAAAACGCCGTATCCCTTTAGTTGTTTTCAAAATTGGGTTTGTTCGCGGGCATTGTTTGCGAGCAAACCCAATGAGCGCAAAACGTATGGATGTATTGACCCCGGAGCAACGCCGTAAATGTATGTCTCGGATAAGAAGTAACAATACTTCTATAGAAGTTTTGTTGCGTAAAGCTTTGTGGCACGAGGGTGTTCGCTATCGAAAAAACTACGGCAAGTTGCCCGGCAAGCCGGACATTGCCATAACAAAATACAAGATTGCAATTTTTTGCGATGGCGAATTGTGGCATGGCAAGGACTGGGAAAATAGGAAAGCTAGTTTCAAAACAAACAGGGATTACTGGGTTTCCAAAATCGAGCGTAACATTGCCAGGGACATTGCTATCGATAAAAAACTTGGACGCATGGGCTGGAATGTCATTAGATTTTGGGGCGGGGAAATAAACAAAAACCTTGCCGACTGTGTGAGCGAGGTCAAAGAAGCTATCTATGAGATAAAACATAACTTCTATCGAATGGAATACGACCGGCAAATCTACAACGAAACCGACAGCTTAGTCGCAGAAGACGAGCCTGAATACGGCAGCCAAGACTTAAGAATCAATGATGAGGCGGAGTAACATGAACAAACAAGAAAAAATGGAAATGCTAAAATGCGACTGCGAATCTTCTTCCATAATTTTGTTGAAAAATTGAAAAGCCTTATTTGACAGTCAGTTTGTCTTTTTCGCTATCCAGCGGGCTTTTGCAATTATCGCAATAATACGGAGGCTTGTTGTCATAATAGAAAAAGTTTGTTGTCCCGCATTTTTCACAGTAGAGCTGGTGGTCGGGGACTTCAAATTTCATTCCGTTTTCAATAACAGTTTCTTTCATAAGATTTTCCTATTGTACAAACCCAATGGGCATAAGATACAGCGGCGCTTCTTCCGGCGGCAGTTGAAGCACCGCGCTAACATTGCCGTCTATGAATGCCCCCACGGCGACAGTCCCAAGGCCGAGAGCTTCGGCTTGCAGGTAAATGTTTTGCGCCGAATGGCCAACCTCTATCCATGTGTAGCGATGCCCGCGCTCGCCGTAAACGGCGACAATCCGCCGGAAGTCTGCCGCGTGGATTAACGTAATGGGCGCAGTCCGTATCATGGGCTGCCCCAGTGCGGCGACGGTGAGAGCCTCTCGAACATCGCCTTCGATAACCATTGTTAGGCTGTGTGCGCTGGAATCGTACCTGTAAACGCCGGCGGCCATTCCCGTAACGTTACCGACAACCAAATAAATCTCCAGCGGGAACACCGCCCCGGCAGAAGGTACTGTGCGCAAACCGCCTCGCAACTGGGGAGCCGGCAAAGGCAGCGTTATGCCATAAGCCGCCCATAAAATCTGCGACACCTGCTCTATCGACAAAGCCCTATCGACAAACAACCTGTGCGAGCGACGCACCGCCATAGCTTCTTCCACGCTTACGCTACCTTGCAAGTTTGGAGGCGGCAGAATATAAATGGGTGGCGAGTTTTCCGTCCGTACCAGTGTCGCCGTGATGTTCTCGCTAGGCACTGCACTGCGGAAACAGCCGGAGAATATAATCGGCAAAACAAAAGCAAAGAAAAACCTTGGCAACCTCATGTTATACCCCCCTTGGCGTTTTAGTCGCAACCGATACTCGTGCCGATAAAATCTTTGCCGCTAAGAAGGTTCTTTAGGTTTTCCAAGTTTTTTCCGGCGGCGCAAATAACTTTCAAGCCGATTTTTTCTGCATGGCGGCTTGCCACCGGGTCGAAGGGGGAGTTCTTCCCCGGAACCCATTCATCGCCAACCATTACGCGAAAATCCGCCCAAGAAATTTTATCAATCGGTTTTGCATTTTTATCTTTGGCGGGATCGGCAGTGTACACCTTCTCTATGTTAGAAAGATTGATAACGGAATCTGCCCCGAACTTTTCCGCAAGAAGAACCGCGTCAAAATCCGTAGAAAAGCCCGGCTTCCAACCTGCCGCAACTAAAACGCTACCGGTAAGCGGCTGTGCCTGAGTGGGATCGGTTACGACATCTTGCTTGCAACAATCGCTAAACACTGCCTTTACAAGCTGGGCGTTAAGCCTTGTCGCCATTATGCCAATCCAGTCTGCTTCATCGTTGTCAACAGCCGCGCCGCTCACTTCTCTGTAGGCATTTTGCCAGCTTCGCGCCGGCCCGCCGCCGCCCACTACAAAAATAAACTGTCGCCCATCGGCCTGTATGAAAGATCGGATAAGGCTTGCAAAGCCTTTAAGAAAATCTGTATCCACTGAACCCGGGGCGACGATAGACCCGCCCAAAGAAATGACTGTTACCATATTATCAAACTCCTTTTAATATGTAGAACTTGGGAACCGCTGAAAACCCCATGTTCATTTTAAGCAAAGAAGGCGATAAAAGCAAGCCCCCACCGCACGAGCCGGGTGAGGGGCTGTCTTTCATGCGTTTGCCCTGCCAGCCCTCTTGATTTTTTTCCCATTATGTACGAAAATTAAAGAAACACTGGTGATTCTTGTAAAACCCGGTTACTTTTGCGCTTGGTGTTTAGCTTGCCCGACTGTCGTTGCGCTGGAAAAGTTGGTCTGAAAAGCAGGCGGGCGTAGGGTTTTCGCCGCCAAGTAGGTAGGCCTGGTTCGCAAACAATAACTTGAATGGGAAGCGCAACATGAATAGCGTTTTATCTGCGATTATAGAAAAAATAGTCGAAAAATACGGAGAGCAGGTTTTAGAGGACCCTCGCCGTGTTGCCGCCTTGCTTGCGAAGCTGGCCGGCGAAGTCCCCAAGCCGCAAAAATATGCGTTTGTGAAAAGTCTTGAACACGACTTTGTCCCGGCCTTGAAGGGCGCAAGCGAAGCCGACCGTGCAGGCACGAAAGAGCGGCTTGCGGGGGTGCTAAACACAGAAGAAGGGCTGGATATGGCTCTGTGTGTCGAAACTCTCGTCCTGCTGGAAAAGGCGTTGTTCGGTGAGGTTCTGAAAAAGTTTTTCTGCAAAAACTGCAAAAAGGAGCTTCAAAAAGGCTGGAGGTACTGTCCTTTCTGCGCGACATCTATTGTAGAGCGGCCGCGTGTTGTTGCCAGTGTCCGCGCTCCAACAGAATCGCAGGTCGGGCAAAGAGGGGTGTCGCCCACGGGCATTAAGGTTGTCTGGATTCCTCCCGGCAGTTTTAAGATGGGTAGTCCCTCAAACGAAATGGGCAGGAGGTACAAAGAAGGCCCGCAGCGGCTCGTTACGATAAGCGGCGGTTTTTGGATGGGCGTGCATCTTGTAACCCAGGAACAGTGGGTGCGGGTAATGGGGTACAACCCCAGTCATTTTTTTTCAAATCCTGCGCCAGGGGAAACGCAGGGAAGGCGGCCGGTGGAGATGGTCAGTTGGTACGATTCGCTGGTGTTCGCCAATCGCTTAAGCATGATAGAAAAGCTTAGTCCCGCCTACAGTATAAACGGGTCTACTAACCCTGAGCATTGGGACGAGGTTCCCGCAGATTCTAACGTGGACTGGGATGCGGTGGAGATAGTTGAAGGTAGCACTGGCTGGCGTTTGCCGACTGAGGCTCAGTGGGAGTATGCCGCGCGGGCGGGGACAACTACGGATTTTAGCAACGGGACGATCGACTACTTAAACGAAGCCGAGCTTGACGGGATTGGCTGGTTCGAGTTCAACAGCGACAGAATTACGCGGGAGGTCGGGCGAAAGTTGCCCAACAAGTGGGGTTTGCATGATGTTCACGGTAACGTGTGGGAGTGGGTTTGGGACTGGTTCGAAGTTTACCCCAGCCAAGCGGAAACCGATCCTACAGGCACGCCTTCGGGGTCTGTCCGCGTCGGGCGCGGCGGTAGCTGGGTGCTTTCCGTGCAGTTTGCTCGCTCGGCTGTCCGCAACTTTGACCATCCGTTCTACCGGAGCAACGGTTTGGGGGTTCGTATCATTCGCCCCAGGAGCGGCGGCGGCCATTAAAATCGATTGTCGCCAGCGTGCCGGACAGTTTGAGCGTCAAGCTAAAAACGCCTGTCGCCCGGCGAAAAGCATAGTCTGTTCAACCGCGCCGGTAAATTCCACTTAATTTTTCACGGTTGTCTTAAAAGGAATTTTAGCTTTTCCAAGGCGGCACTCATTGGGGAATTTTGTGTTCGGCACAAACCCGGGCAAATTCCCTTTCAATGTTTTCGCTAATCTGTTTGGAAATTTTATCGCGGCTCAAACGCACGTCTTCTGCAACTTCTTGCATAATGACGAGAAGCTGTTCATCTGTAGGCTCCTTGTCCCACAAAAAACGGTAATTCATATCTACTTTCGAGTCCATAGCTTGCCCTCTCTACCCCAGCAATAATTTATTGTAAGCATTTTGCACTGTTTGGGCAAGGGGCGTTTCGCTACCCTCTCAAGGCCGCACGAGCCGGAGGCCGAGGTTGCCGAACCGGGCGGAGGGGCTGGCGAGTTGACCCAGCTTCCGCCGCGAAGCAAGCGGAAAGCCCCCGAAGACGCGCCGGCGGGATCGGTTTCCGCTTCGTTGGGATAAAGGCCGAACCAGTCCCACACCCACTCAAACACGTTGCCGTGAATGTCGTGCAAGCCCCAGGGGTTGGGCTGTTTCAAACCGACTTCCCGCTTCGTGCCCCCGGAGTTGAAACTGAACCAGCCAATCCCGTCAAGCTCGGCTTCGTTTTCCCAGTCGCTTGCCCCGTTGCTGAAGGCCGTCGCCGTTCCCGCTCTGGCGGCGTACTCCCATTACGCCTCGGTGGGCAGTCGCCAGCCGTTGGAGTCCGGGACGATTTCCACGTTGTCCCATGTTTCGGCTGCCTCCCAATCAGGCACATCGCCCCAGTCATCGGGGTTGGTGCTTCCGCCGATGCTGTATGCCGGGCTAAATCCTTCCATTATGCTTAACCTGTTGGCAAAGACAAGTGCGTCATACCAGCTTACAGCCTCCACAGGCCGCCTTGCCTGCGTTTCCCCGGCGGCAGGGTTCGCGTGAAAATCGCTGGGGTTGTTCCCCATTACCAGCAGCCACTGCGCCTGCGTTACGGGGTACACGCCCATCCAAAAGCCGTCGCTGATCGTTACTTGCCGCTGGGGGCCTTCCCAGTGAAACCTGCCTGTTTCGGTTTCGGGACTGCCCATTGTGAATGTCCCGGCGGGTATCCACACGGCCGCAATGCCTGCGGGCGATACCGCTGTTTGCCCGGCTTGCGGCCTCGCCGACGGCATTGCCGACGGTTCTGTTATGGCACAGCCCCCGGCGGCGACAAGCCCTGCAACTGTTGCGGCGGCAAAAATCTGCCGGAGCTTGTTCTTGCTCATCATAATTCCTCCTTAATTTCTGCCAGACAACGGCCGCTTGCGAATGTCTTCGCCGGCAAATTGCCGCAAGGGAAGCTACTCGGCTATTCCAAGTTCTTGTTTTAGGGCGCGTTGCAGGGTTTGCGAAAAGTTCACGCCGGCGGCCTCCGCTCGGAAGTTGAGCCATGCAGGGAGCGTCAAGTTTTTCCTTATGGAAAACGACGCTTGTCTTTTTCGGTACTCGTCAATATCGACATCTACCAGTGTGGCGATGCCGCCGCTGGCAGGTTCCGCAGCTTGCAGATCGGAAGGCACAGGAAGGGGTCTCCCCTCGTCGCTTTCTGCTACACACCAAACAGAGATGGCATCCCGCGCCATTTCTATAGCATCGGGAATGTCCGCCCCGTGTGTGTTAATCTGCAAATCGGGAACGAAAACCAAATAGCCGCCGTCAATTGCCGAAAGCGTTACCGGGTAAGCTAATTTCATAAACGCACCTCTCTATCCATTCACCTACGCGACCGGCTGTTATTTTATGCCGTTCCTCTTTAAAATTTCCCGTGCTAGGGAAGCACTGATTAAATCCCATCGAGGATTTAATCAGTGCTTCTTACCCGCATTTTGCGCAATGAAATGAGCAAATGCATAGGGAAACGCTGATTAGCTTCGAGTTAATCAGCGTTTCCCTAGGGGTTCGGGGATTTCGGTCTGCCGGCTTATCGCTTCGTTTTTCGTGCCGTTTGTATAAATGTCATGCTTGCTGCCGTGCCTTGAAAAGAACCAGCCGTTTTTTTCAAGTTTTTTAATCAAATCTTTCCGCTTCAAGCCGCCGTCTCCCGCATTTTATCATGCATATTTATACGCATAATGTCAAGTACAAACCAATGTTGCGGCGACGGCTAAAATCTGCCGGGGCTTACTTTTCTTCATAGCCCCCCGCTGGCTAGGGCCAGACAAGACGCAAGCCACGGTCGGGGAACTGGAAGAGCGGGTTGCCGTAGTCCCGGAAGGCCGAGCGAGCAGAATGCACGGAGAAGTTCCAGCTACCGCCGCGAGAAACGCGGAAAGCCCGATTACGGTGGCGAAAACTCGCCAAAAATTGATCTTCATCTGTTCTCCTTTTTACACAACGCTTCCTTCGCCTTGTTCAAAAATAATGCTTTTGACAAAAAATGTCCAGCACTGCGGGGGCTTTTCAACAACTCTAGATTATGCTACGGTTAAATAATGGAAGCAAATGCGATAAATAAACTAACCTTGACCTCTATGACTGCTGATGAAAAGTTAAAACTCGCCCGTTTCCTAGACACCACCAGCGACTTCCTTTCAACAGGATACAAGCAGGGCGACAGGGATTATCACTTTGAAGATAGCGACCCGGTTGCAAGCCATGATGCACAGGCCACCGCCGATTTAAAACCCGCAGGCTTACAGGCCGAAGACAGCCTTGAGGCGATTTCCTTGCAGGTAAAAAACTGCGCGGCTTGCTCTCTTGGCGAAGGCAGAAAAAACGCGGTTCCGGGCGAGGGCGTGCCTCAGCCGCTTGTCATGATAATCGGCGAAGGCCCCGGCGCAGACGAAGATGCGGGGGGCCGCCCCTTTGTCGGCAAGGCAGGCCAGCTTTTGGACAAAATGCTCGGCTCAATCGGGCTTTTTCGCGAGAGCAACTGCTTCATCGCCAATGTTGTAAAGTGCAGGCCGCCGGGCAACCGCGACCCCGAGCCGGATGAAGTCGCCGCTTGCTCCCCCTTTCTTAGACGGCAAATCAAGTTGCTAAAACCCCGCTACATTCTTTGCGTGGGCAGGGTGGCGGCTCGCTGTCTTTTGAACGCCGACGGCTCCTTGGCCAGTTTTCGGGGCAAGCTCCACGAGCTTATAATAGAAGATACCGCTTTCCCGCTTTTGGTAACGTATCACCCAAGCGCGCTGTTACGCGACGAGGAGCTGAAGCGCCCGGCATGGGAAGACTTAAAAACATTACGCGCAAAGCTGGAAGACGAGGGCGGGCTAACCCCCTAACAAAATGGCTGTTTTTTTCGATTTGGTTTTTGACATTCCCGCCGACCAAAGTTTCAGCTACCGGATGGACGAAAAAGGCGAAGCGGCGGTGGGCAAAAGGGCAATGGTTCCCTTTGGCCGCTCCAGCAAAGACCAACTGGGTTTTATTACATCCTGCCAAGACAGGCCGCCAGAAGGCTTAGACGAAAAATCAATAAAGACGATTCGCCGCGTGGTTGACAAAGAGCCGGTCTTCGACATAGAAAACATCGAGCTTGCCCGCTGGATGGCGGCGTATTATCTTTGCGGCACCGGGCAAGCTCTTTCTGCAATGATCCCCTCTGGAAAGCGCGTAACAAGTTACCCGGCGCTTGCAGGCGACACGGGCGACTTTGCAGAAAAGCGTGCGGTTCTTTCAACAGAACAGCAAAAAGCGTTAGACGAAATACTGTCGCCGCGTGGCAAACCGTCGGGCAAACTGCACGATAAGTTACCCGAAATGTTTTATCTTTTTGGAATAACCGGCTCTGGCAAAACAGAAGTGTTTCTACGCGCCGCCGAGCGAATGTTAGAAGAGGGGAAGTCGGCAATTTATCTTGTGCCGGAAATATCGCTAACGCATCAAGCCGCCGAGCTAATCAGCAAACGCTTTGGCACACAGGCGGCGACATTGCACTCGGCGATGAGTCCGGCGGCACGGCTCGCAGAATGGATGCGAATCCGAAGCGGCGATGTCCGCATTGTGGCGGGGCCTCGCAGTGCCGTCTTTGCTCCGGTAAAGGATTTGGGGCTTATCATAATCGATGAAGAACATGACGGCTCTTACAAATCGGGTAACACCCCGCGCTATCATGCAAGGCAGGCGGCGGTTCACCGATGCCAAGTTGCCGGGGCAAAACTTGTAATGGGATCGGCCACGCCCTCCGCCGAAGCATGGAAGCTCATGGCGGACGGCGTAATCAAACGGCTGAATCTTTCCCGTCGCTTGGGGGGG
>JGI24700J35501_10930560_pt1 | contig 15681 bp, 8 predicted proteins | sample TergutTh196P1_FD_35501 | JGI IMG/M metagenome (IMG submission 35501)
ATATTCCTCCAATTATGATTATAAATAGGACATATGAAACTCAAAATCTTCTGTTGCTGTAGCTTGTTTCCTTCCTGGTCGGGCTAAGGACTTATCATCACCCCTGTAACATCAATAAATATGCACGGACATCTAATAGTAGGATCTACAGTCAAGTAGAAAATGTTGTGTAGATGAACAATGATACTGAAGTATAATTATATCTGATCTTTTAGAGGAGCTGACTATAATACTGAATCTTATCTTATAGTTGGGAAAAGACTTTTAATACATGTATGAGCAAAACAACAGTTCCAGATTCAAGTCTTTTGGGATTTTACACCATGTCAACTGGTAAATACTGACATTTCAAAGGATCATAGTTCATTCATCTCCAAGATCAAGCAATCCCAGAAAAGTGGACTCCTGTAGGACTGCATGATAATGAAGTTGAAGACACTTGGAAACACTGGGAACTACACACTCAACACTTTATCAGGGCCCGGAAGAACAGAATCTTCAGCAGCTCTGCTGTAAGAACCCGCAGTCTTGCAAGTACTGTATTGTTTCCTTGTGAATGTGTCCAGGCATCATGACATTCCATTCATCCACCACATGTAGTACGGAAGGTTCTTGTTTCCTTAAGTGTTTAACTGCTAAAAACACATCTTTGCACCATATCAAGTACTTATTGCAAGCTGTATAGTATGAGAATAACTTCCAATCTCACAAACAGTTCACTGTATGGATTTTTTTTTAATTACTACTAATATTTCACTTTTAGTTTTCTTTCTCACCAATATCTGTGTGCTTAAAATAATATTTGATGATAAACACTTTCTGCAAGATTCAGGTCATTGATGTTTAACGTATGTCCATCCAAAAGGTAGTAATTCCAATGATATAATAATATAAGACACCAATATGCACAGCAAAAACTCCTTTGAACAGCCATAGCATGTCTCAGTGTACTTCATTGTGGGCCATAGTGTGTTTAAGGAGAATACTGAAAACAGAGCTTGTTATCAGTAAGAAACACCTGTATGCAGAATTGGCTGTGCTGCGACTGAGGTGGTTAGGCACTGACCTCTTACTGCAGAGGCCTGAGTCAAATCTCAGGACAGTTCACATTGGATTTGTAGTGGACAAAGTGGCACAGGAACAGGTTTTCTCCAAGTATTTCACTTTTATCCTGTTAATATGTTATCATAAATGCTTCATAGTCACTGACACTCTCTAATCTTATCAGTTGACAGTGCCTTTAAATAACTTAAAAAATGCTGAGTCCATAATTTGATCCAAAATTCTTGTGTTAAAATTGAGGGTACACATAGATGATAAAATTGGGGATGACCAGGACATATTCTAAAGTAGCAGATCAGCTGCAGAGCAAATATAGTGCATTTATGAGTACTGGAGAAGTGGTAGATGAGAATAATGGGAATTAATAGCAGTCATTCATAGACTTGAAAGGTTATGGAGAGAAGAATTGCACCATACAGTATACTCATTGAATTTGGTACATCCGTGAAAATACTTAACCTGTTTAAAATGTGTTTGAGTGGAACAACCTGCATTGTTTGTTGCTGCATAACATTTGTCTGTCACATTTCCTATTTGTAATGGCCTCAAACAATGCAATGCTTTGTCATTATTGCATTTCAACTTCACGTGATGAAACAGCCGTTATGAAGGGCCAAGAAAATCAGGGAGGATTTGAAGTGAAGAGACATATTAGCTTTTGGTGTATGCAAATTATATTTATTTATTATGTAAATATGTAACTAATACACAGAGAGAGTATTAACAACTTGCTATAGAAATAGGTGTGCAGAGTTCTAAGTGTAGGTCCTTACCTAGTCAACAAAATTGAGGACCAGATCATGATATAAAGATGTCTTGGAAATTCTGGCATAGTTAAAGTAATTGGGAATGGTGGTAACTTACCTAGTAGTTAACAGCAAATTAAGTACAACCATCTCCCACTTAATGTCAGTAATCTCTTCCTGAAAATCAGATGTTCTCTGTTAAAACACTAACTAGGAGCCTATTTCCAGTTATTTTAAGTGGGAAAATTTATAATGTGTTATGTCAACCCAAAACCCCCAACCAGTTTCCTGAAGCATAACTAAAACACAGTAAAATGCCTGTATATAAGTCCTATCATGTTGGGATGCAAAATGCTTAAAACATTGCTTCCTGATCACCAGGCAATTAATGCGGCTGTTAGCAGACTGTTGCTTTGTATGCTGTAACATGTACAGTTTGCATGCACATCATTCTGTTAAAAATGTTGTGTTGAGTTTTTGGAACATTAATATAAATTTTTCCTACATAAACATCAGCCAAAAAAAGTTGTATTGAGAGATACATTGAAGATTTGATATTAATAACCAAGAGGCACTGTACTGGGAAAACATTAACCAGGGAGATGTTCTGCAGGGTATGCCTGTGGTTGAAATGACTGTTATTGTTTGGGTTGGAACCTTCAATCTTTCTGTACCACATCTATAGATATAAAGATTGAGATATGCAAACTTATAATTTTGCCTGTTTTTTATGAGTGTGCAGCTGTGTTACCATAATCAGTTATACCTGAAACGAAGGTGCTGGGGAGAATGTATAGGTGTAAGGGAGAAGAAGTAACAGGTGGACTGGGAAAATTACCTTATGAGCATCATACTCTATAATGTTTGCCAAATATTAAGGTAACTCAAGGAGGATGAGTTGGGTACTGTATGTAGCATGCAAGCGGTAAATGACATATGCATTGAAATTTCAGTCAGGAGCCTGAAAATAAGGGACCACTTGGGAGACATAAGTGTAGATGGTAATGTATTGTTAAAATTGATCTTAAAGAAGTAAAGTGTGAACGGGTGGTCTGGATATGTGTTGCTCAGGTTTGTGTCAGTTGTAGACTCATGTGATCACAGTTATGATGTGAGACTATTTACAGGCAGACTAAAGTAATGTGCAGTATTAATTGTATTCATCATGTGGGGAGTTAAAATAAAATAAACTCTCACAGTTGAGATCTCCACATGAAAGTGTGGTGTTTACCAGTGATTCTTTATCCTTGCATGAGATTCGGTTCCATACATTGTCCTTACATTCACTGACCAGGGTGGGTGTATGAGGGATTCACCAGTGGCATGAAGTTTCATTTCCTCGGCTACAGGTTCAGCCACCACCTAACTCACTGCATCTGCTTTGTCAGAGACAGTTGTTTTGTGAAAGTAGAACTCTGATGAATTTTGGAATCCAAGAGTCTTTTAACATATGGTGGGATTCTGATGGACAGGTGACTGTGTTTTTTAATAAAGTATATTGATAATTTAGTTGGAACCATGCTGTCATTGGTCAATATAAAATCTGTACACAGTTCTGTTCTTCTCCATTTCAAATAAAACTCCAAGCTGTATAGCTTTCCAAGTTCAAATGCACTGTCTTGTTTTTGTGATTTATCATTAGTTAAATAATGGCTGCTTGTATGTTCTGTATGTGTTGTACAGTTATTTCTACATAATATCCCCTTGACATGAATTATGCTTTTTGCTTTGCATTATTTTACAATCAGCTTATCCATTGGGATGTAATAAGTAATGATCAAAACAGAATGAATAACAGATTGACAAAGCCAGCCACTTAAAAACGTGATCTGCACTGCACCAGCATATTGGCCATCAGAGTTGTGGATTCTTGTCATGTTGGTAGCCCAGGCTGAGCCAGATGCTGCCTGGTCAGCACAAGTGCTTATGATCTGAGACTGTAATGGTGTAGAGATACAGTGGAAAGGCAGAATTACAGCATACTACAGAGGGACATTTTGCAGTCAGTGAGAATTTTTAAATGTTGCAGACAATGTTAATTGTATGTCCTTGTGAGCAGCTATGAGCTCTTGGGACTATTCAGCACTGGCGTATTTAACTTTTATTACACCTCGAAATTCCATGGTGCACCATGTGGTAATCACTGGTTTATGTGCTGAACATCTTTTTCTGATTTCTCAAATAATCTTTGCTTCCTTACATTAACACTGCCAGTCCCTGTGCAATTTTTGTACATGGATTTGTCATCAGGTGGATTGACCCCATATACATGCCTGAACTCACTGTGCTTGAACTACCAATTGAGAATTATTTCATTAACCAACTTTAATGCACACTTCTTTATTCATTAACAATATGTTACACTATTATCCTTGACATGTTTCGAGCATTAACATGCCCATCTTCAGGAGGAAAAATTGTATTCACACAGCATCTGGTATTGTCGCTCTCTGTAAACTGCTGCACAGTACACCGGTTGAGAGCATATTGTTAATGAATAAAGAAGTGTGCATTAAAGTTTGTTAATGAAATAATTCTATACTATGATGCACGGTCGAAAAAACATAAAAAAAATCAATTGAGGATTCACAAAATTCACTGTGCCCTCTGCTGAACCATGACCATATTCCTGTAATAATGACAGCAAACTGTGTATATGACTCCGGTCAGAGTACAGACAGGGAATTGTGAGTAGGTGGAGTGCCTAATGAGGGAAACCATACATTTCAGAGGTGGGTAAAACAAGTACTTCGTTTTGTTGCTGTACGTGTTGCCTTAATTTTCATCCAGTCTGTGTGAGGAAAACATTGCTGTTGATTGCATTGTCTTCACACTCTCTGAAACTTTACGGTAAGTTCTCTTTGAGAATCTTATGAAATGTATATGTGAAGTTTCAGCAAGTCCAAGTTCATAGCCCTTGTGAACACATACTGTGTTTTGAGGCCAAAAATCACAGTAAGGAGAATTTTGATTGAACTAATTGAAATGGGACTGTAAACACAAGCAGGCAGTCAGCATCCTAAAATCTCTTGCTTACTTTGTGATATAGAAAATTCACTTGTATATTAAAATTTAAATATCAATATTTTTGTATAGTACTTCCAGCTAGTCTGCGTATACAAGAAATTAAAGGAGAGGAAGAGTGCTGCACAAGATGCATTTTCTGTGGTCAGCATATTCATTTCTGGTGCTCCGTAATTAAAATTGTTGAGAATGTTTTATCACCAGGATTCCAGCTTTTGTATAAATATGAACTGGATGTGTTTCCTCCTGGAGTGACAATGTTCATGATGGTTTAATTGAGTAAATATGTGTTCTCTGTGCAGGTCTTTGCAAGATTGCCTTTGACAATATCCCCTTCATGTTTGTTAATCTATTTTCCTTTCGTTGCACCTACCATAAAGTGTTCAGAAATGCGCTGAATTTCAAAGTTGTCTGTACTGCTTTGAATTCAAATTAAACAGAAAGTAATGTTTTGTAACAGTTTTCTTTGATCATCCTGTGTAGTATGTAGAAATATTCATGTTTGTGACTGTGGGCTTTCTTGTGTGTCATGTAACCTTCCTGTATGTATATTTCATTTTCTAGAAAACATGTGAAATAAACAGCTCAGAACAATCTAATTTTGAGTTAGTCATTCCATCTTGTGCTGTGGGCATTTCTTTTTATGGTACAGTATTGGTTAGAAAGTTGCAGCCATTGCCCTTACACCCTATGCTAAGTGACATGCTGTATAGTGCCATATCTGAAATACCATGTAGTTGACATGCAGTTAAATCCACAGTATCCACAAAATTGTTTTTGGCTTGTAAGAAGTTGTATTTTCAAAACCACAATATTTATCAGATCAAAGAAAAATAAAACAGAGATTGACTTAGAATCACTATTAATTTATTACTACATCTCTTGAGGCATGACAGATTTCTGGTTTGTGTTTGATCCTCAAATTCTATTGAGATATGCAACTGACATACCCTGTCCAAATATGTGCCTGCAAAAGCTTATTTCTGTTGACTCAGAACTGCTACTAAGCACAAGAATATTACACAGTAAGTGTAACACCTTGTAGTGTGGCAGCAGTGTTTTCCTGGCATATACATGGTGTCTGCTTGTTCACAGTTAAACTGTTCTCTTATTGTCATATTTTGTCACAAAGTGTATGATCTGTGTGATATCAAACGTTTTTCATTATCTGTATATTTAATCCATATTTTATATGTCTTTGTGTGAAATAATATCTCACTGCGCTGCTGGAGTGGGTAGTAACTATGTAATAGTCTGGTTTTTTACCCTTGTTGAAATATAATTTTTTGCTGAGAATACTTAATATCCAGCCAAAGTTTGACATGTATTGTGGGACTGTCTATTTGTATGAAATACATGCAATAGAAGGCCAGGTTCTGTGCATCTACTAGATTATAATGTGGCAGAACTGGTGGAACCTGCTTTCCTCTGAGAAATGTATAGTTTAACTTCTCATTGCTTGCATAATTTACTGTCTTATCACATTTCAACACAGTCATAAGCAGTGATTTTTTTTCACGATATTTTATACACTAGTCATTATTCTTAAAGTTGTGCCCTATATTTAAGTCTGTATATGCACATATGTGTGAGATATTGTAGTGTGTGTGTAAGTGTTCTGTTTGTGCAGTATGAAAGATGCTGTGAAGGCAAAGGTCATGGTGTTGTGTATATGAATAAATCTGTGAGACTTTATGATGTACTGCTGTCATCAATAAAGTATATAGTAAATTGGTTATGTTGTTTTATCTGCCTGATGCTTCAGACTTTGGTTGTGTAAATCAGGAAATCTTATGGTCATGTTACACGGCAATTTTTTGGGCTTGCATTATACGCACTGAATCAAATTGTGTCTATTGTGGATGTTCTCTTTGAGTTCTAGAGTATTTTTCCTCAGTCTTCAGGCTTAAAGGGGCATTGAGTGCAATATTACATAAACCGTTTCTGTTAAGGAGGATGAATATGTGGTATTAACTTGTAATATTGATGTTTTATTGGAGGTGGGGGATATGGGTGAGGAACTTGTTGCTGCTTCTTGCATTACCAGTTGACTTTTTCTGTTACCATTATTGAAGTGACCATTTGATACTGTACAGACATAAGAATCAGTAATTGCAATCAACTCATATCAGCCTATTTGGTCTACTACTTTAAAGACATTTTGTTATTTACACCCATTAGTAACAACATTTCTATAATTTGACCAGAAAACAAACAGGTAGGAATGGAATGTTATTAATAAGTTAATGTTCTGTTTTTATTTATAGTAAGTTTATTATATTGATAAACAGTTGTAGTACTATCATACAAGGGTTTGAATGGTGGTGCAGTTTGCAAACCATGCTTTTGGTAAGGAAATTACAGAATATTGTTATTGCAGGTCTGATATACGTAATGTACGGAGAGTTTGTCATTTCCATACGGACAGTGCTCTGTTGACCAGTGTTATGAACACTATAACTGAAATTGTTAATTCAATTTTTGTATGTCTGCCTTTGCTTGTTTCAGGGTCGTAGATCAGTGATATAAAGTGTACGTTGATTGGAACATTAAGGTAGTCTTAATAATTGCCATGTTATTCAAGGTGAACACTATGGAATGCTGTGCACAGTAAGGACATCAGATATGGCACATATCGTCTATGTGATCAACACTGTTGGTCAGTGTCACGAAGTTCTTCCTGATGTATTTTTATATTTTTTACTATTTGTTGTAGCACAGTTCCTGAACAAATTCTCTTGTACTCAGTACTAACCACACTGATGTTAACAGATTGTCATAACTTAGACTGTTTAGGCTGCATCAGATAAACAGATCTTGTGAACAGTTTGTTTATTCGTTCTTACAGTGTTCTCCAACTGGCCACCAAAGGTGCGACCATATCGGCAGTACACAAATGACAACCTGTGGGCAGCACTGATGGCAGTGAAATGTGGTGGTAGTGTATACCGTGCCTCCAAAGAGCATGGCATCCCCCGCAAGACTCTGCGCAACTGGATGAAGCGTTGGAATATAAAGAGCAAGTATGCGGCTCCCATCAGGAGGACAGACTAATGTCAGATTGCTGACTGAATGCTGAACTGTTCTGCAAACAAACAGTGGCAACTTCCCATTTGCAAAGGAAGTGGCAAATGATTATAGAATTTCCTTGGGTTGTCTGAGGGCTGCTGAGACACAATAAAGATGTTGGTGTGAATTGTGGTCCAATTCCAAATAGGTTTCTTTGTTGTATTATTTTGTAATATGTCTTGTGTCTAGTGGTAGAGCATAAGATGATTGTGAACAGATAAGTGGATTCATTCTGTTTATTTGACAAATTTGTCTTCAGTGTCTTGTTTTTCGTAGAACATCCTTGGACAGTTTTCTTAAGAGTTTAGATTCTCACTGCTTATCCTACTCCTAGTTGTCTTATCCTTCCATTCTCCACATTCCTACCCTTTATCTTCTCTGTAGTGTCTGTAGTACCTGGATGTTGTATGAGACCCAGCCACTTTTTACAATTTTGATGCTAGTAGTTCTTGAGGTGGTATTTCACTTCCAGTTTTTAATCCACTCTTCCATGAACATCTTTCTCAAGATCCAGAGTAAGTTGCTGAAGTTGTCTCAGTGCTGTTATATGTATTGAACTGGATGAAATGAACTTTGTTAACCTAAGGAAGTTATGATCCTGCAGGGTTTAGTGCCTCAAATTTCTTCATTTGCAGTTTTCCACATTAGTTGAGCAAGTAGTATTAATTCAACATTCATGGTGCAGTTATTGTATGTAGTTAATAATCTTTGTATTTATCATCACAATTTCCACAATAAATTTCCAAATACTATGTTTCTTATGGATGAAATACTGTTCTTTGAATGAGGAAAAATGAGTGCATTCCACCACCGCTGCCACCACCACCACCACCACCACCACCACTACCACCAGACCTTGCGCACTGTTTGCACTCACCCTAGAATGTGTGCTTGGTGGGCTCCAGTGCCAGTCTGGATTTTGGAAAAGAGAAAAATCTGCGAGGATTTGAACCTCAGGCCGTTCAGCCCATAGTCTAGTTACTCTACTGACTATGCTATCCTGGCTGCATTATTTATGAATAGGTAGTCATAATTGTTTGAGGTATGTGTAAATGTTTAATGTAAGTCACTGTACTGTAGGGCAGGGTTTTCATAGTTTTTCATGGAATTCATTATACAAAAATCAGAAACTCACAGATAGAAACAGCAACCAATTGTCTGCTGTTGCCAGATATTTTAAAAATGTGTTTGTTTTTTGCACTTTGAAAAAATGTAGCTGAAACATCTAATTATTTCTGTTCTTAATAGAAGTGTTTCTCACAACACCTGCAGAAAGTTGTAAATATTTATTTTAAATATCAAGTCTCTTTATGTATCCAACTAATGCACGATTAGATTGCTCTAAAAGAATGTTAAAGTTTACATTAATATTTACATTAAAATTAATAATTAATATTAATGTAAATTTTAACATTCTTTTAGAGCAATCTAACTGTACATTAGTTGGATAAATAAAAAGACTTGATAGTATCAAAAATGCACAGTACAACTGTGAAAATATTTATTTTAACATTGCAACCTATAGATTGAAAACGACTGCTGTGAAGTGTATTGTACAATGCTGTGTGTTTAATTCTGAGGCTGAATTGTAATAGTAGTATGTAATGTTTATTGTATCATTTTGTATGAAGTTTGTGAAATGTGTTCTTTAACTGAAATACAATACAGCACTTACGTTTTGAGTTTTCTTGAGTTGGCTTGAGTTACCAGTGTACACTCTTTAACCTTCCTTACTATTGAGGTGTGTTTATGTAAAGCCGCATCTTCACATTAAATGAAGATGTTGTGGTATGAACTTTGTGTGTGATGTGTATGAATTGCTACTACGTAACCCCAGAAGACTAATTATGTTGGTGTAAATAGCATCTAGGAAGTCCTACTTGCTGCTAGAGCGTTGAATAATGTTGAAGTTTAGTTTATGTGCTTTGTCTCAAGTTGTTTTGCATTGGTGGTTACAAATAATTAGTGCAGTTGAGTTTGCCGTAATCCCATTTGTATGTCACGTAATTTGGTTCTGTGTTGATGTGGGCTGTGTTGCTATTATTCTGGAGGTCATTCTTTTTCCCATCTTCAAGACAGAGTGACTATATTATGGCTCCTGAAACTTTTGCATTGCAGTCCAGTTGCTGTGATTTGTTCGGTTTGATACATTGTGTAGTAACAACATACATTGTGATAAGGTTTGTGTTTAGTGTGAAATGTCATACAGTATCCACTGAGACCATAAGCTTTTGCAGAAAAAAATCAAGTTTTGAGTGCCAGGAATGGCAGGTATAGCCAATGGTTGCTCTGCTGTCTGAACTTTCATAAAGCATAATGGCTATGTATTGCCTGTTAGAAAATGGGTTGTAGGGTACTTACATGTTCGAAAGTGGCACCTTTACGTGATTGATCAGAGTGGGAGACAAGAGTGCCAATCAGAGAACTACGAACTTTTTTCAGTGTTGGTATTTGTAAGTAATTATCTTTGTGTGTTAAATGTGAATCTTTCAGTATGGTGCCATTTTCACAATACATTGTTACTTGACATGGGCAGAGCCATTTTTAAATTTAACAGCAAGGAACAAAGCACTTTTTATTCTTGGAGAACTCTGAAGTATTTAGTGTCAACATAGTAATTAAATAAATGGTCGAGAACTTTGCCTGCACTCTGACATAATTATTGATTATGTGATTAAGAGCTGTTTGACATACAAGAATTCAATAAAAGAGAGACTGCAGCAGGCATGTAGAAGACATTACTCTGTGACAGATATAAAGCTGCCCTAGGGTGGAGAGTACCTCCCCTCATGTGACATTTAAGGCTGTCACAACAGCATTGCCTTCATTGTCAGGATCAAATAGTTCTTTGACTGCTTGACTTCTGAAGCTGGCACATGATCCTTTAAAACATAAGAACTATTTTCTGTTGACACTGTATGACATCCCACAATACATGACTCTCAACCTGCTGTCATATTGCATTGTTAAAAAGGTTACAACAATGAAAATGTGAATGAGCCCTGAAAACACTTTTGTACGGAATAAGAACATTTTTTAAGTGGCACAGAACTCTGCTTAAATAGAAATGTCTGTTTTATACTTATTTGATAAACCAACAAATACACATTTTTCAATGTGTTCAAACACGTATTATTTTTCATCACAATAATAATATGTGATTGAAAATATTTATAAATGTGCTTGTTTTGGTTTATCATATAAGTATAAAACATTCCTTAATGCACGAATATGGAACACTTGAAGTTCATTTATTAACACCCAACAGGCAAAATGTGTTTTTTCATACAAGAATATAATATAAGTATGAAAAACATTCCAGATGGCACTGATGTGGAATGCATAAAGAAAGGTTTTTATTTTTTCAGCTATTTTTGTGTATTCATTAAAAAAAAAAGGAGTGGGGGACAGAGTAAGGACTATTTGCATATATCAGTCTGTTGCTTGTAAGAGCAAGATAACACAACCAGTGGAGATCTGTTATCAGAAAAATGAAGAAATGAGGATTTACTGTGTTACAAACCCTTTTTGATACACTGGCAAACACGTATGTCAGTGCAAGTGTACTTTGTGTCAATTCTCTTGAAGATTCATAATTATGTGTTCTTTTACATTCATACCTGTTTCATGGATTTTACTGTGATAAAAATAAAGCAAAAGACGTGGTATATTTAATATGGAATGCAGTGTTGCCAACAGATGATGACAGACTTCCTATTCCAGTTTCACCTATCCTTTCATTCACTGTCTGGTAATGACATCCTAGTGATTCTTTAAATCAGCTGGCTGTACAATTGGTACAGACACACTTGTTCATCAAACTGATATCCAGGCATTTTCTAGTCACACTGACCAGTAATATTTTTCATAATAGGCAAGAATTTGTAACCAATGAAATATGTTTAAAGGTTGTGTCTGAGAAAAAGAGAGTTGTTTTTTAAAGCTGGTAGTTCATCCTACAGTAGATGGAAAGTGGATGTGAGGAAGAGGATATTAAACAGCCGTTGTGGACTTTATGCTGAAATGGATTCAGGGTTGAGGGTTGGTGGGTAAAATCATCTTTGAGTTGAAGCATTCAGATTACACAAGTGAATAAAGGCAGGCCAGATTGCTCATACACATGGACAGAGCTTTGTCAAATACAACTTCTGGGTGGGCTCTTGACAAAATTTCTCTTCATTTTTTTAACGTGTAGCTCAGTTTTAGCTTTATTTTTATGAACAGGCATCATAGCAATTATTGGTTGACCAGCTGATGATGTTTTGATTCTCCTCAGTTATAGAATGTGCAATTGAGGCTGATACTGTATCGTGAAAACAGCTTTGTATTTGAATGTACATATATTCCATGGATCCAAAATTTGCAAAAATGACACTAGGATGTGGAATAATTCATAAGCAAACAGTATATGCAAAATATACAGAATTATTAAAATACAAAAACTGAATATTTCATATACAGTATTATGAGTTATCAGCACACTAAGAGGAGTGTGTATTAAATTACCTTCTTAGTGCTACTTTAAATTGTGCCTTTTTATTTATTAGGCATGTAAACTAAGTGGCAAATTGTTGAAAATTTTATTGTCAGCACAAAATACACTTTACTGAAAACACTGAAAGACTGGCTTTTGGTTTGTGAAGACGGTGCATATTTCTTATATTCATGCTGTGTACAGATGATTTTGTTTGAAACTTTTTCTGGTTGTTTACAGTGAAGTTTGTTAATGAAAATATATTGGCATGGAAGAGTCAAAATAACAAATTTCTTACACAGACTTTACCTGAAGTTCTAGGTTTTGAACCAACCATAGTTCTAACAATTTTCTTTTGTACAGTAAATATGTTTTGATTGTTGGGTGAATTACTCCCCAAAAATTATCCCATATATTGTTATAGGATGAAATTAGGCACAACAAATACTTACTGCTTAATGTGCTGTGCTTAACTGGAATCATTTGATCAATATGATTCCTCCAATCTAGGTGGTTATCAATCGTAAACAAGTAAATTTTGTATTTGCCATTCCTTTTATATAGTTCTGTTAATAAGCAATATGTAAGCAGAGTATGCCAAATCATGCATTTCAAATTTTATTGCATATGTGCTATCTAGATTTGGGACCAAGTTAGCATCCAACCAGTTACTCAAGTGAGACAAAACTAATTTTGACACTGCACAGAAATCATCAAAATTTTTACTGGAAATTGACAGTAGTGTCATCTGCAAATATTATGGGTTCTGATAAGGAATTTATTCTCAGGGAAAGGAAAGGTCATTTGTGTATACGATAGTATTCCTTGTGTAACATGTCGCTGTAATGGTAATAGTGACAGATGGAGTCTCTAGTGATTTTATAATTATACCAACAATTGAAGCAGTTGGAAGACTGAAGTAAAATACAGTGTTTCCAGATATTGGATGTAGGAGGCAGGGCCCAGGCCCTGCTCTGAACAAATGGCCTCATTACTTGGCACACATTTCTGGTCACTGCATTTTTCTTAGGTGGGAGCAACAGGAAATGTGTAAGCAGTTGTGAGAAGTGTAACTTTACATGTGCAGAAATAAATTGCTGTTCTGTTCATTGTTGTTTAAGTTCTGTTTATTATTGTTGTCTTGTTTGTGGGATATACCTTTTTCAATGTAGATCTGGCAACAATAGGAAATTAGCCCAAGCACCAGTTGCTTTGGCTATGGCTGTAAATGTATGGGATCTTTCATGAGCAGCCAGTAGAGTCCATTGAAATTCATATTTATATTTACACGTGTCCAAGTTTAATCTGTATGAAGATGCTAGTTATAGGCCTTTTATTGTTATGTATATACTTATAAGTTGCCTGAACATGGCCATAAAGTTTAAAATGCATCAAACAGGGGATTTAATATATTACTGGGGGTTTGTTGTTGTTTAAGTTAGAAAGTGCATAAGTTTTGTTTAAAAAAGACAGCAGATCTTATTCAAATAGTTACATTTCATGTTGTGGTCTGTTTAACATATTTTAACAAAACATGTACTTGTTTTATTAATTTGAGAATGTCCAAAGAAAATATGAGATGTAACATTGTGATGCAATAATCTTTTCAAGTTTCAACCCAAAGCAGTTTATGACTGCTTTTTTCCATGCTTCCTCCTCCAATGTTTATGATCTTCTTGCGATCTCTGCACTTGATATGGCACTGTTAAAGAATCTTACCACATCTGTAATACAAATATATTTAGTGTTCCTGATTATTACAAATAGAATTAAATATCATAGAGAATAAAAATGTTACTGCTGCACAGGTTGTAAAGTTATTTAATAAGTGAATTAATATTTAATATACATTTCATTGGTTCACATGTGGTATAATTTTTTAGTAACATTTACTTATCATTTCTTGCAGTTCTGGAACTCCCAAACTCAATGGAACTGCTTCCAACTACTGCATACTGTAAGCCAAATAGTTTCACTGGACTTGAGGAGGTTTTCATCTCTTCAGTTTCTGAGAATTATGAAGAATTACAGCCAGCCTACTCAAAATTGGTCAAGAAAGGTAGACCACTTCGGGGATCACTTAACCGACCTCCCAGGACAGAGGAACTGTTGCAGTTGGCAGCTGAGCAGGTAGTGGCTGGTGCTTCACTGCGTCGTGTTGGAAATGCTTACAACATTCCTCGAACTACATTGCATGATTACATGATGCGGAAGGGACTCACATCTCAGCGGGCTTTGAAACGCCGTATATTGAGACTAGAAAGGGAAATGACTACTCAGACTGCTCCCCAGTCTAGAGGTTCAAATGTGGTAAAATTTCCACTATAGGTAAAGCAACATTGTGAAGTAATTCCACAAGATAAGAATGTGCTTCCAGTTGTAATCTGCAAAGGAGAGTGGAGAAGACTAAGATGGCATTAGTAATAGGAACTTGAATTATGGAGGTTAATATGCAGTACATTCATTCAGTTACAGTTTCTGTCCATCGGTGACAGGGTTAAGAACATGTGGAGACACACCTGCACTCTCTCATAGCAATTTGCAACAAAGAAATTTTGTGTATTTATGTTTGTTTTTGAAGATGGAAAACTACTCATTTCGTAACAGCACAAGTGTAAACATATACCATTATTTGTATAGAATTGCACATAAATTAATTTTAATGAACATTTCTCTAAAAATGTTAAGACATTGGTACCACTGGATATGAAATATTATGAAGAAAGTGAATAAACTCTCCTGTGATAAAGAAGCATACAGTTCTGCTGTCAATATAGTATATATTTGTCTCACATGGTAATGAAATTAACTTGTCTGTAGTGTACCTGAGAGCATTTTGCTTTTTACAATTATAAAGGCAAGGCTGATGTCTCTACAACCTACCAAAGTAATTTTGTTACCAGTTGGTTGATTACAAAAGTTAATTGAAATTTATATCGTTAGTAACGTGTTAGAGTTCATTAATCTGCAACATTGTGAGATTCACCCCATAATCATGAGTTTTCCCCCATTTGGCATGTTTTTCTGGACCACCACACTATGTTAAATTTCATGTTTTGAAGACCAATGGTAACAGGTGTTCCTTACTGTGGGATACCTAAACCGCATGAGAATGCAGATGCATTTCCTGGCAGTAGAAAGAACCTTGACTGTCAACAATTTTTAATTATGTGTTTATACAGAGCTTCTTAAAATCACATACCTGTAGAAATATGTGGAAATAAAATGCCAACTAGATGCAACATATGTTTTTTTATTGCAGATCTTATTGCTTGCTCAACATGTTTCGGGCACCATTATGCCCAC
>JGI24700J35501_10930559_pt1 | contig 15653 bp, 11 predicted proteins | sample TergutTh196P1_FD_35501 | JGI IMG/M metagenome (IMG submission 35501)
CCCTACAATATGCGTCTCCGTAGGGGCGACCGTCCTCGGTCGCCCGTCCGTTTAAGCCCCAATTTTTCAATAAAAGTGTACGCAGGTGGACGGTCGCCCGTCTCCCTCCCCTATAATTATCCGTCCGTATTTTTTTGCCTGTCCGCAGTAGGCGGGTTAAGTTGATTTACTATAATAAAATTTTTTTCGGGGTATTTTTGTTTGCACCGCCGAAACAAGCCCACTTGCCCCGTTTGCAAAACTTGCTTTTTATACACCGCCGTGTTATACTGTTCACGTTGACATTGCTGACATTTATTTTTACGCACTAGACTTGTCCCAATACCATGTTGTACGATGCAAAACCCACAAAAATGGGGTCTTAATACAGTAAAAAATGTGCGGGGTCAAGGGGGCGCGCTCCCTTGCGGGTGTGGGCAGCGCCCACGGTTTTAAGGTTTTGAGACACGTCTATTATTTTCGGAGGATTTTATGAACACAGAAAAATTTTTAATGGCGGAACACGCCGCTTGCTTTGATTTTTTTTGGGATTGTGCTACGTCGGATACGGCGCGGTGCGGTTACGGGCTAGTTTTGGATAAAACCGAAAAAGGCTCGGAGAATGTTGCAAGCATTGCGGGCGTTGGTTTTGCACTAACGGCTTTGCCCATCGGCATCGAGCGGGGCTACATAACCAAAACAGCTGGCGAACAGCGAGCTGTTGGCACTCTTAAAACTTTTTTGCACCACGCCGACCACGAACACGGCTTTTTTTACCATTTTTTGGATATGCGAACCGCAAAACGCTATTTTGCCTACTACGACTGTGCATCTATCATAGATACATCGCTGTTTTTGAACGGTGCAATAACGGCGGCGGAATATTTCGGGGGCGAATGTGCCGAACTGTTCGAGCAAATTTTTGAGCGTGTAAACTGGGCGCTATACTACAACGAGGTTGACAATGTCTATTTTATGGGGTACGATCCCGCGCGGGGCGGCGGCTTTGGTGCTTGGGATATGTACGCCGAACAGCTTATGCAGTACATTCTGGGCGTGGCGCACCCAAAATATCCCGTGCCCGCCAAAATTTACAACGGTTTTCGCCGAGATTTAGGCGAATACGGCGGACACAGTTTCTACAACTCGCCAGCGGGTTCGCTGTTTACGCACCAATTTTCCCATGCGTGGTACGATTTCAAAAATACGGTTGACAAAGACGGCATAAACTGGTTTGAAAACTCCGTTTCGGCAAGCAAGGCGGCACGGCAGTATTCTATTGACAACCCAAAAGGGTTTATCGGTTTCCACAAAGATGCTTGGGGCTTATCGGATTGCCACGGGCCGCACGGTTACAGAGGTTACGGCACTCCGCCGTTTCACCCCAACTTGCGGGACATCAACGACGGAACAGTTCCGCCGCGCGGTGCGTTGGGTTCGCTGATATTCACGCCAAACGAGGTAATGGCGGCGTTTGAATATTATTGCAAAGTGCCAAACTTGCAAGGCCGCCACGGCTTAAAAAATTCCTACAACCAAGATTTAGCCTGGGTTTGCGACTTTGACATCGCCATTGACAAAGGGATAACGTTGCTAATGATAGAAAATTATTTCACGGGGCTACCGCAGGAGTTGTATATGCGGAATAGTTATGTTAAAAAAGCGGCAAAATTGCTGGGTTGGACGTAAATAATTATGCAACTTTAACTTAAAAATTAGCGGGTCAAGGGGCGCGCTCCTTGCGGGGTCCAGGGGCAGCGCCCTTGGCGGGTGTGGGCAGAGCCCACGGTTTTGATTTTTGAAAAGAGGTATTTTTATGTTGACATATTTTGTAATAGCACCAATACTAATAGCGGTATTTTTATATTTGTTGTCGTCGAGGTACATAGCTAAGTTGCTGGCGATACTAGTGCAGGCGGTATTTTTAGGGTTTACGTTTTTCTTGTTTATGCAGACGCGCGAAAGCACGATAATAACCGTTGTGGGCGGATATGAGTACACTTTGGGCATTGTCTTGCGAGCGGATATGCTGTCGGCGGCTTTTGTAATGCTAACTTCGTTTATATTTCTGATAACTGCTATTTATGCCCTAAATGAATCTTGGTCTAAGTTGTACTGGCTGTTGATTTATATTTGGCAGGGGCTGATTATCGGCATATTTTTAGTGCGAGATTTTTTTAATGTTTTCGTTTTGTTTGAGGTTGCAACCTTGATTGTTGCGGTGCTAATATTGTTTTTACGGGAACGGCGTTCGGTTTTTGACGGGCTTATTTATATTATGGTAAACACGGTTGCTATTCAGTTTTATTTGTTTGGCGTGGCTTATGTTTATATGCTGACGGGTACGCTAAACATGGATATTGCCGCCGCCGCCCTAGCAGAAATAGCCGCCACCGACCCAACACAGCTAACTTTGCCGTATGTTCTTATAATGACAGCAATTATTTTCAAATGTGCACTTATTCCGCTGGCAAGCTGGCTGCCAAAAGTGCAGGGCATTCCGCGCGCGCCGTCCGCTGTGGCGGCGATATTATCGGGCTTGCACGTAAAATGTGCGGTTTTCTTGTTTTTGCAATTTCAACTTTTGTTTGAACCCATTGCCAACAGCGATTTCTTTTTAATTTTGGGATTGCTAACCGCAATTTTAAGCATTATAATGGCGTTTTCGCAAGACGATATTCGGCTGATTTTGGCGTATAGTTCTACTGCACAAATTGGGCTTATTGTTGTGGGATTAAGCACGGGCGGTGCTAATTACGGCAGTTTGTACCATATTATCAATCATGCAATCTTCAAAACATCGCTGTTTTTAACGTCTGGTATGCTAATGCAAATATACAAAACCCGAGATATTAACAAAATAACGGGCGTTTTCAAAAATTCGCCCGTGCTGGGCGTTGCGATGTTGCTTTCTATATTGGCTATTGCGGGTGCACCGCTGTTTAACGGCAATGTTTCAAAATATTTTATTATGGACGACATAGCCCCGTGGCTATACGTTACATTAAGTGTGGTAAATTTTGGCACTATTGCTATATTTGTCCGCTATTCGCTAATGCTACTCGGCAAGCCCGATAACGCCGAAGTTGTTGTTATGCACAAAAATAAACTGGTTTCGGTGCTTTTGTTGGGTGTTATATCGCTACTTACGGGGATTTTCGGCGTTTGGAGCATGAACTTTTTATTTGATACGCAACTAGCACTTTCGTTCGGCTCGTATTTGGAAAAGACGATAATATTTTTTGTGAGCGTGGCTTTGGCGGTGCTATTGTGTAAATATCGGGCAAAAATGCTGGTACAGTTGGAATACATTCGCAACCTAGACCTAAATTTTAGGGGAATGTGCGTTTCGGTTGGCTTGTTTTTTGCTGTTATGCTACTGTTTGTCGGTATTTTTTGACGAAAAGGCGAAAAAAGGGGGAATCTTATGATACCAATATCTGTTACAACAATATATTTACTTAACACGGCGTTTGTTTTTATAGTTGTGTTTTACGAACGGCGTAATCCTGCGGTAACTTGGGCTTGGCTTATGGTTATAGCTATCATACCGTTTTTGGGCTTTTTGGTGTATCTAGTTTTGGGCCGCGACGGTCGCAAACATCGCCCTTTTTTGGAAAAAAGCAAAAATGACGAAAATATGCTAACAGCCTATCTAGCCAAAGAAACCGATGCTTTTCGCAAGCAACAGGCAAAATATGTAACACAAAAAAACGTCATGCAAATGCAAGGCTCGGAGCATATGGACGACCTTGTATATTTGAATTTTCACGCTGGCAAGGGTGCGTTTTCTTCCGACAACATCGTATCGTTGTACCACGACGGCAAAACGGCGTTTGATGCTCTTATAACCGACATAACCAATGCAAAAAAATTTATTTACATACAATATTACATATTTAGGGACGACTCCACGGGCAAGCGACTAATAGCGGCTTTGGCGGAAAAAGCCGCACAAGGGCTGGAGGTTCGGTTGTTAATTGACGGAATGGGTAATATTTTTAACTCGTCTTCGCTGTACAGCCCGCTGACCAAGGCGGGGGGCTATGTCGGCATTTTTTTGCCGCCTTATTTTATACGGATAAACTTTCGCAACCACCGCAAAATAGCGGTTATGGACGGCAACAAAGGGCATATAGGCGGCATGAACATAGGGGACGAATATTTGGGGCTATCAAAACGTTTCGGCTACTGGCGCGATACGCATTTGCGGCTAAAAGGTAGCGGGGTGCATCATTTAACCTTGCGTTTTATGATGGATTGGAATTTTTGTGTGCCTAACCAAAAATTACAGCTTAAAGCCCATTATTTTCCACGACCCGCCTATTTATCGGGTTCGGGGGTGCGTATGCAGGTTGTTTGCAGCGGCCCCGATACCCGTTATCCTAGCATATTGTACGGTTACAACAAAATGATGACCGAGGCTAACACCTCAATTTTCATACAAACGCCCTATTTTGTGCCAGACGAGAGTATGTTTGTAATTTTGAAAATGTCGGCATTATCTGGGGTAGATGTGCGGATTATGATTCCAGCCAATCCCGACCACCCTTTTGTATATTGGGCGGCAATGTTTTATTTGGGCGGCTTGCTAGAATCGGGCGTAAAATGTTACGAATATCAGCACGGATTTTTGCACAACAAGGTTATTATGATAGATTCAAAAATTTGCTCGGTTGGCACGGCAAACATGGACGTTCGCAGTTTTAACCTAAATTTTGAAAGCAACGCCTTTATTTATGACGAAAAAGTTACCACCGAACTAGAAACCGCTTTCAACAACGACATAGAGCATTGCCGCCAGCTAACACTAGAAAAATATCTGCAACGCCCAAAACGCACAAAGGTAAAAGAATCCATTTCACGGCTACTTTCGCCGTTATTGTGAAATCGATACTCAATCAACTAAAAACCCAAAACCGTGGGCTCTGCCCACACCCGCAAGGGCGCTGCCCCTTGACCCCGCAAGGAGCGCGCCCCTTGACCCGCTAATTTTTTATGAAATAATATGCGATTTTATATTGGGCTGTCTTCATAACGCCCGTCTGGTAGGCGGGTCGGTCGCCCGTTCGCCCGTTTCGATATTTCGTAGGGGCGGATATTATCCGCCCGAAAGGCTTAACCCAAAATCCAACAAAAAAGGACAATAAAACATGAAAAATATTCCAAATTTTACGAACAAAAAAATTTTAGTTTGCGGCTTGGCAAAAAGCGGCGTTTCGGTGGCACAATTTTTGGCGGGGCAAAATGCACAAGTAACCGCACAGGACACAAAGCCCACAATAACCGAAGAAACCGCCGCCGCATTATCCCACAAAAATATAACGCTGTATCTGGGCAAAAACCCCGACGAGATTATTCGCAACTTTGATATGGTTATAATAAGCCCAGGCGTGCCGTTTGACCTGCCTTTTTTGCAACAGGCTCGTCAGTTAAATATTCCCGTTTGGGGCGAACTGGAACTTGCCTATAGGTTTTGCCCCGCACCGATTATGGCTATAACTGGCACTAACGGCAAAACAACTGTAACAACTCTCATGGGCGAAATATTACAGCGGCATAACCAAAAAACGGTTGTTGCTGGCAATATTGGCATACCGTTTACGGAGTACATCGGCAAACTTAGCCCCGATAACTGGGTTGTTTTAGAGGTTAGCAGTTTTCAGCTGGAGACTATCCACCATTTTGCACCCAAAATTAGTGCAATCCTCAACATAACGCCCGATCATTTGGATAGGCATAAAAGCATGGAAATTTACCGCTACACAAAAGAACGCATATTTGAAAATCAATCGGAGCATGATTTTGTGGTTTTGTCTTACGAAACTTTTTCGGCGGCACAGCCAAAATGCAGCACAATTTTTTTTAGTGCAAAGCAACCGCTAAAAACGGGCGTTTTTTTGGAAAACGGTATAATAACCGCGAAAATGCCCAATAATAGCGAAAAACTGCAAATTTTGGAAATATCCAAAACTAAAATATTGCCCGAAAACGCACTAGCCGCCACAGCGCTGGCGTTGTGCGTGAATGTGCCAGTAAAAATTATTGCCGAAACTTTACAAAATTTCAAGGGCGTACCGCATAGAATGGAGTTTGTCCGCCAGCTAAACGGCGTGGAATTTTACAATGATTCCAAGGCAACCAACACAGATGCCGCAATTAAAGCGATTGAACCTTTAACATCGCCAACAATTTTAATTGCTGGCGGCTACGATAAAAAAGCCGATTTTACCGAATGGGTACAGCATTTTGGCGGCAAAATAAAGCACCTTATAGTTATGGGCGAAACGGCGGAGCAAATCATAAAAACCTGCCAAGCCAACAATTACAAGCAATACAGCCAAGCGGCATCTATGGCAGATGCGGTAAATTTAGCCCACAAAAAAGCCCAAAACGGCGATATTATCCTACTTTCACCCGCCTGCGCCAGCTGGGATATGTTTGATAATTTTGAACATAGGGGCGATTTGTTCAAGGAACTAGTTGCTAATCTTAAGGCATAAAACTTGTAAAAGTTGAGTGGGTGTGGTAGAATGTATTTGTAAGGTTTTTAGTGGTATTTCCCACCACTACCTAGCTTTCGGCACTCGGTGAATATAAATCCCCAACCCAACAGCAACCAGCAACGCAAAACCTAGCTTAAAATAAGGGCTTATGCCCAGCGGCGTAAAAAATCCCTCTATTAAGCCCGCTAACACCAATATTAAAACAATACCTGGTACTAACGACATTGCCTCTTTTGCACCTTTTATCACGGCATCTTTGCGGGTGTAGTTGCCTGGCATGAGTAACGAACGCCCAATAATAAGCCCCGCCGCACCGCTAATGAAAATTGCTAGTAGTTCGGGTACGCCGTGCGGCAAAATAAGCGACCAAAAAATTAAAGTGTCGCCTGGCGAGCCGATTAAATCTACATAAGCCGCCAATGCACCCACAATAAGCCCGTTGTAAAATAAAATATATATCGTGCCAAGCCCGCCCGTAATGCCGAAAACCAACGCAATAATGGAAACACGGATATTATTGGTCATTATAATGGCACTCATAAGCGGATAATCCCAAACAACTTCGCCCTCGCCCAAATTAACGCCGCCAAACTCGCCTGGGAATATCCTGTAAAAATTATTTATATCGTCGGCGACGTAAACGTAGGCAAAAAGCATACCCAACATAAACAATATAGCCGAAACAAGCGTAAACAGCCAAGTTTCACGCACCGCTTTAGGAAAGCCGTATAAAAAATAATTTTTAACAGCACGAAAATTACCACGCTCTCGGACGTAGTAAAAATTGTTCGCAACGCCCACTATATGCGAAAGATACGGAATTAACTTACCATCGGGAAAATGCGTTCTGGCATACGCTAAATGGTAGCCCACCGCCCTAAAAGTTTCCGCAAAAGCCCGTATCTCTAGCCGCGAAAGGGTGTTAATGCCTTTCCGCTGCAAAGTTAAGTTAAAGGCCTCTAACTGTTGCCAACGTTCCTCGTTTTGCTTTATAAACTGCGTTTCTGTCATGCGTATTCTCCTAACTAATTTATTCTAAATTTTAACAAAGAAAGGTACTGCTTATGAAAATTCATACCGTTTTAACGCCAGCCAACATTGAAATTGAATATCGGCTGGCGGGGGCAGGCTCACGATTAGCCGCCTTTGTAATAGATTTTACCATTCAAATTCTCGCCTGCATTTTAATTGCCGTTATAATTTTGTTTGGCATTTATGGCTATAACTGGGATACTTTAGGCAATATTGAGGGGTTTGCCCTCGGCTTTTTAATTATATCATGGTTTGTAATTTATTTCTGCTATTTTATTGTACTTGAAATGTTGCTTAATGGTCAATCCATTGGCAAAAAAATTTTTGGCTTGCGGGTAATACGAGATAACGGGCAACCCGTGGGACTTAGCCAATCGTTAGTGCGTAACCTGTTTAGGGCAGTGTTGGATATTTTGTACGTTGGAATATTTGTTATCCTGTTTTCAAAAGACCATAAACGGGTAGGAGATATGGTGGCGGGTACGGTGGTTATTGCCGAACATTACGACGACAGCCTTGTTCCCGCTCGCTCTGATGCCCTACCCGCCGCTAATCCCGTTGCAATGGAAAAAATGCAACACCTAATATTAACGCCCGAAGAGTTGGAATTGCTAAATAGTTACATGGCACGCAAGGTTTCGCTACCCGACGACGGCGCGGCTCTTCAGCGGGAATGGGCGGCTTATTTTGCCCAAAAATGGGATATACATTTAGCACCCGAACAAATAAATAATTCAGTATTATCGGGCATTTTGCAACTAAACGAGGCGAAATATTAAAAAATCCCAAAATCCCTATAAATCCAACAAAATCCAATAAAACCAAAGGAAACTATAATGGAAAATGAAAATACCGAAACAAAGCTGACAATTCTGTACTTGATAGACAGAATGGATTTACCGCTATCTCGTAGCCAAATAACCGATTGTGTGCTACAGGCGGAACTTATGGATTATTACACTTTGCAACAATCGCTAAGCGAAATGGCGGAGGGCGGCTATTTAGATGCCGTAACCGACAGCAACACAACTCGCTACACGCTAACCGACGACGGCATAAAAATGTTGGAATATTTTGAAAAGCGTATTCCGCCGTCAGTACGCAATAAAATCAACCACTATATAAAAAACAACCTAAAAGACATAAAACGCACGTTTGAAAACACAGCGACGTTTTTTCCGAATACCAAAAACAACGAATTTATCGTTAAATGCGGCGTTTACGAAGAAAGCCGTGTGCTAATGGAACTATCAATTTCTGTTGACACCCGCGAGCAAGCCCGTACTATCCAAAATAACTGGAAAAATTCCGCTAAAACGCTTTATGGCGATATTATTCAGATTTTGGCGGACGAGAGATAGTGTAACGGACAAACGGGCGACCTGTCGGCAGACTGGTCGCCCGTTTGCGTGTTTCAAAACCTAAGCAGCCCGCCTAATCTGCAACTGTCGCAACACAGGCTTTAACGCCCGATATAACCCGTAACCCAGAACAACAACAATTCCGCCTTTTACCAAGTTAAACGGCACTATTGCCAAAAGTATCAAAGTAAAAACGCTGTTAACGTTGCTGTTTACTGCGTTTGCTATGCCTATAATGGTTTCCATTGGCATAAACAGTTGCGTAAACAACGGCAAAAGTATAAAATAATTTGTTAGCGCGGCGGCAATAACCAAACTAACTATACCAACCGCACTGCCCAGCAAGTAACCTTGAACATTTTTGTGTCTTTGGTATATAATCCCAATGGGAACAACCAAGGCGGTGCCCATTATAAAGTTGGCAAAATTACCAATGCCGCCAGTATTAGTGCCGAAAATAATGGGATCTAGCAAATTTTTAATAAGCACCGCCAGCAAGGCAGTTAGCGGGCCTGTAGTTATTGCTCCTACTAAGGCGGGTAGGTCGCTTATATCTAGCTGTAAAAAACCTGGAAAAATTGCCAGCGGTGTGCTAAACTGCATTAGCACCGCACCCAACGCACCTAACAAGGCGGCTCTAACCATTACTTCGGTTGATATTTTTCGGTTTTTAATAAAAAGCATCGGCGTTTGGGCGAGGTTTTTTACAAAAGATACATCGTTGGTTTCGGTTGCCCGTTGCACTTTTAGTTCATAGTGGCTTGTAGTGCCGTCTTCGGCGGTTAGCTTTATGTACGCCGATGTCTCTTCGCCCTCGGTTAAGTTGATTTTGTCCAAGGCGGTTGTTTCTTGCTTGTTGCCGTATAAGGCTGCGTTGCTGGCGTTGTGCTTAATATCGGCAATAGTTAGGCTCGTCATGCTGTGGGGTACTTCTATTTGAATGGCGTGCATGGCGGCTGTTGCGGTATCTACGTTTGTACCTGCAACATTTAGCAAAATTGCTCCGTTGTTACCAAAATTACCTGCTGTAACAGCGGCGTTTGTACTGCTCTCGTTAGTTCTCATTAAAAAGTCTCCTTTTTTAGGGCAAATCAAAAGCCCTATATTTTTTTGAATACAGGGCAAGCAGTAAAAACTGCAAAAATTCAATAACGTCTTCTCTCATCCAGACTCAACATTAAAAAATGTTTTACTGTCGGTTTCGGAGTTGCACCGAATCGGCATTCTATAAAGTAGTAATCGCATAATATCGCATAATATCGCATAATATAGAATGTTCGCGGACTATTACCGCCGGTTGGGATTTGCACCCTACCCTGAAGTTATGAAAGTATTGTAACATAGCTTGTTTGCAAATGTCAAGCCTTTTTATAAAAAAATTTTTTTGTTTTTTTTGCGGTCGGTTTCACGTAGGGGCGGATATTATCCGCCCCTACGTGAAATGTCGCACTAATTGCAATATAATTTTAACCCTTAATTGGCATTGATTATACTCTACCTAGTCAAATCATTAGCATTGCCCACAATAACGGTAACATCTACGGGGCGGTAGCCGTCTCTGTATATATTTAGCACAACCGCCTCGCCTACTTCGCTTTGCCTTATGGCGGTGCTTAGTTCGTCTATTGTTTCTATTGGGTTTTGGTTAAAGCCAACGACCAAATCGCCCTGAACAAGCCCAGCTTCATCGGCGGGGCTGCCCGATTCTATTCTTACGATAATAACGCCAATGGAGGGTAGTGCAAACATACTGCGCCGTGCCTCATCGATGGTATCTAACGAGATGCCCAAAAATGGGCGGGGCGTTGTGCCGTCTTCTAAAAGTTGCTCTAATATTGCCAACGCTATATTTGACGGAATCGCATAGCCCATTCCCTCAATGTGAAACGCCATTGCTTTTGCCGTATTTATTCCAATTATTTCGCCACGGATATTCGCTAACGCACCGCCACTGTTGCCTGGGTTTATTGCGGCATCAGTCTGCAAAACGTCCAAAACACGGTCGTCTACTGTAATTTGCCTGTTTACTGCACTAATTATGCCGCGGGTGGCTGTTTGACCTTGTCCTAGCGGGTTGCCTATTGCAACAACTTCATCGCCCACCAAAACATTATCTGAATCGCCGAAAACAGCTATTTTATAGTCTTTGTCAAGAAACTCGGCGCGTGGCACAGAAAGCACCGCCAAATCAGCGTGCCAATCGCCGCCTATTACACTTGCCTCTACATCGTGTTCATCGTCCAAAGACACGCTAATACGTGCCGCTTGCTGTATTACATGGTTGTTGGTTGCTATGAATAAAAAATTATCGTCCTCGGCAAATATTATTCCCGAGCCAGAGCCAGGTACATAGGTTGGGAAAAACGGATTGGCGGACGGGGTTTCTATGTTTATGCTAACCACCGAGCCGCTAACAGTTTGCACAACGCTAGTTATATCGCTAATACGCACCTCTACGGGAATCATTTCTGATTCTAAATCGGAAAACCTAAATTCGGTACGCTCTTCGGCGACTGGCAAAACATTGTAGGTGGGCGATTCTTCTAAAACGGGGCTAATCACTGGCGGGTTAAGCTGACCTGCTACCGCAAAACCTATGCCAAGCCCTATTCCTAAACTGCCGCCGCCCAAAACTGCCACTACTGCTACTAAAGCAACAAATCTCTTAAAATTAAAACTAGAATTATTCACAAAAATTCCTCCTTTTCAAGGTATGATTAAAATCGCAACTTTGATGCTTTTAGTAAAACCCCAAAATTCCGCCGTTTTTGAATTTCCGCCCATAAATTTTAATCGGGGGCAAGCGAAATTTTGGGTAACATCTAAAGTTTTATTTTACAATTATAACGGGCAATAATTAACAAAGTGTGTCCAATTTGTTAATTTTGTTTTGGTTTGGGTTTTTCTAGCATAGAGTTATAAAGTTCAACGTAGGTTTTGGCGGAACGATCCCAGGAGAAATCGCAATTCATGGCGTTTTGGATAATCATCTTCCAATGCGGAGTATCGTAATATGCCAAGGCTTGGTTTAACGCCCACATTAAGGCACTTGCGACAAAATCTTCAAATACAAAGCCGTTGCCATCGGGGTTATCTGGGCCGAAATGGGTAACTGTATCGGCTAAGCCGCCCGTTTTGCGGACAATCGGCACTGTGCCGTACCGCATTGCGAACATTTGCCCCAGCCCGCACGGCTCGTAAATGGACGGCATAAGAAAAATATCTGTGCCAGCGTAAATTCGCTGTGCAAGCTGCCCGTTAAAGGTAATTTGTGCACTTAATTTGTCGGGATACCGCTGTGCATACGTGCGGAACAACTGTTCATAACGACCCTCGCCCGTGCCAAGCACCACAAACTGTACATCTTTTGACAAAATTTCTTCCAAAGCAACGGCGATAATATCAAAACCTTTTTGAATATCCAGCCGCGAAATTATGCCAATCATGGGAACATCTTTTTGCGGCAGCCCCAAAAGTTCTTGTAATTGAGCCTTGTTTTCGGGCTTTTTTTCCATTACGTTTGTTGTGTCAAAGTTTACAAAAATCCGCTTGTCGGTTGCGGGGTCGTTGGCGGCAACGTCTATTCCGTTTACAATGCCGAAAAGTTTTTTTTCGTACTCGCCACGCATTCGCAAAAGTCCGTCCATACCATAGCCAAAATCTGGCGTTTGTATCTCCTTTGTGTAGGTTTCGCTAACTGTGCTGACCATATCGGAGTGTATTATGCCAGCCTTTAGCAAACTAGTGTTGCCGTAAAATTCTAAATCGCCGTTGGTAAAATAGCCGTCGTTTAGCCCAACCGCCCACAAAATTTCACGCCCAAACGAGCCTTGATAGCGAAGATTGTGGATAGTAAAAATGCTTTTCATGTTCCTGTAAAACACAAATCCCCGATAAATATCGCGCAAGTAAGTGCAGCCCAAACCAGTTTGCCAGTCGTTAAAATGGATTATATCTGGCTTAAATTTGATTTTGGTCAAAAATTCTATAGAAACCTTGGAAAAGAAAGCGAACCGCTCGTAGTCGTCGCTGTAGCCATAATAGCCGTCTCTGCCAAAATAATAGTCGTTTTCTACTAGGTAAACTTGCACTTCTTCCTTATTTTTGGGGATAATCGTGTGTATCGAAGCACCTTGCTCGCGCCAGCCTAAATGCACGGTAAGCGAGTCGATGTATTTTATTCCCGCTAAATGATCGCTTGGTATACTGCCATATTTTGGGAAAACAACCCGCACATCTACGCCCTGTGCCTTTAGTGCATTCGGCAACGAGCCAGCAACATCGCCCAATCCGCCACTCGCAGAATACGGCCTTACTTCCGACGATACAAATAATACTTTCAAATTTTTTTTGCCCATAATATTCCGTCCTTTCCTAATGCGTTGAATATTAATCTATTTTACAAGTATACTATACGTTTGCAAATTTGTAAAGTTTTGTTTTGATAACTTGCAAAATTCTGCCAAAATGTATATGATTATTATGTAGAAAAAATTTTTGGAGGTAATTTTATGGAAATTAAGCAAAAAACACGTGCCGAGATTCCCGATGCGGCAAAATGGCGGATAAACGATTTAATTGCAAGCGATGAAATTTGGCAACAGCAAACAACTCAAATAACCGAACAAATAGAGCAATTTAGCCGTTTTAAGGGAAAAGTTGCCCAACAACTTACAGATTGCATTGCCGAAAGTTTGCGTATATCCGAACAGGCTGACAAATTATATGTTTACGCCAACTTAAAACTTCACGAGGACACCAACAACACTACATATCAAGGTTTTGCGGATATTGTATCCAGAATAAACATAAAAATGATGGCGGCGTTCGCTTTTTTAGAGCCTGAAATTTTGGCGATTCCAGAGCAAACTTTGGCGGAAAAAATAGCTGAACAGCCCTTGTATAAGCATTATTTAGATGTTATAATTCGCAAAAAAGCACACATAAAATCGGCAGAAATAGAGGAAATTTTGGAGCAAGCGGAAGAACTAGGCGAAGCGCCTTCCAATATTTTTGATATGCTAGACGATGCCGACTTAAAATTTGGCACAATTACGGACGAAAACGGCAACACAATAGAACTAACGCACGGCAGATACTCTGCAATGCTAGAATCGGACAACCGTGAAGTGCGAAAAGCCGCTTGGCACAAGTATTATGACGGCTATTGGGCGTTAAAAAACACTCTAGCAACAACGCACATTGCCAGCATTAAACGGGACGTATTTTTCGCAAAAATGCGGAATTATCCCTCGGCACTAGATGCGGCATTATTCGGGGATAATATTCCCAGCATTGTCTACAGCAAGCTAATAGCGACCGTGCATAAATTTTTACCCGCAATGCACCGCTACATGGAAATTCGCAAAAAAGCACTAAATTTGCCAGATTTACGGGTATACGACTTATACACGCCGATAATCAAGCAAATAAACACAAAAATAGAATACAGCGCCGCAATAGATACCGTGCTGAAAAGCCTTGCACCGCTGGGAGAAGATTACATAAAAATCGCAGAAAAGGGCTTGCGGCACGATGGTTGGGTTGACGTTTATGAAAATGTGGGCAAACGCAGCGGGGCGTATTCTTGGGGTGCGTACGGCGGACACCCGTATATATTGCTAAATTACGAAAACAAAATGGACGATATGTTCACGCTTGCCCACGAATTGGGGCATTCCATGCACAGTTATTATTCCTGGCAAAACCAGCAATATATTTATTCCGATTACACAATATTTTTGGCAGAAGTGGCATCAACGGTAAACGAGGCGTTATTATTGGATTATCTGCTAAAAGAGGCGGAAAAAACGGGCGACAGCCAAATGAAAGCCTATTTAGTCAACACGTGGCTAGAGCAATTTAGGACAACATTATTCCGCCAAACGTTATTTGCAGAATTTGAGATGATAACGCATAAAATGGCAGAAAATGACGAACCTTTAACGGTGGACGTGTTAAATTCCGTTTACAGGGGGCTAAATGCAAAATATTACGGCGAAACCGTAGTTTTGGACGACAAGCTAGATTTAGAATGGGCACGTATTCCGCATTTTTACAGGGCTTTTTACGTTTACCAATATGCAACGGGCTATTCCGCCGCAATGGCGTTTTCTAGCCAAATTTTATCCGACAAAACAAACAACGCCACCGAAAAATACCTAACTTTCCTAAAAAGCGGCTCTAGCGACTACTCCATAAATATCCTACAAAAAGCAGGCGTAGACATGAGCAGCGGCACAGAGGAAAAAAGCAATAATTCCGTTAGTGCCGCCTTGCAAAAATTTGTCGAGTTGGTTGACGAGATTGGGAAAGAGTAAAACCGTGGGGCGCTCAAAACCGTGGGCGCCCGCCTGCCGGCGGGCAGGCTGCCCACACCCGCCAGGGCGCTGCCCTGGACCCGCAAGGGACTTCGCCCCTTGACCCCGTAAAATTTTTAATGGGTTTTGGTGGCAAATTTATGATGTAGTGGTTAAATTTGCGATGGGTTTCCCGCCCGTTTGTCTCGTTCCGATTTCGCTTTTTATAAAACCCAAAAGCCCACAGGTTGTTAGCCTGTGGGCTTTTGGGTTTATTTTGTTGCTGGGTGTTAGTCTTGCTCTGTTTCTTCGGTTTCTTCTTCGTCGTCTTCTTCGTTGTCGTCGTCTTCGTCGTCTTCTTCTGTTGGGTCAACAGGGGTTGTTGTGTTGTTGTCGGTTGTGTCGGTTGTGTCGGTTGTGTCGGTTGTGTCGGTTGTTTCAGTTTCGTTTTGCTCGTCTTCTTCGTCTGTGTCGTT
>JGI24700J35501_10930558_pt1 | contig 15583 bp, 3 predicted proteins | sample TergutTh196P1_FD_35501 | JGI IMG/M metagenome (IMG submission 35501)
GGGGGGGGAAATAAAGTACTGAAACGTAAAATATGTGTTGATCAGTTTAATTACCGCATTACAAAAAAATGTGTCTAAATTCTAAATAGGGGACCATAAGCGAAGTGCAAAGAAAAAAAAATTCAGGGGTCATTCACCCATGCCACATTCCTATAGAACTGTACCATGGACAAGGTTAAAAAGAATAATCCGCCATATGGAACAAACAAATTCAGTTTAATGTCAACTTTTTACTTAATAATGTCTAATATGTTTACTCTCGGTAGATGACAATTCAGTTCCTTCTGGATTCAACTTTCTGCGACTCGTATTGGTGTCATGTATGATAACAAGGAATAAAGAAGGGTTAAGATATGCACATTTCCTCAATTCGTACAAAATATATCGCTACACATGCCCATACGCATTTCTATGGGGTCTTCAGCCTCTAGACACGCAACGCACAGAAAGACCTCCTCCCTAGGCCTAAATACAGAACAATAGAAGTGTCGCAACAAGTAACCTATAATTACTAAGAGGAGTCCACCATCCTGGCTCTCATGCAGCAAACTAATCAAGAACAAGCTGTATGAAAGATTTCAACATCCCTCAGTTCTATCATATGAAAATCTGGTACACACAGAACAAAATAACAAACGTATAGGATAATAACCTTAGTTATTTAATCACAATTAGAGCATAATTACTTGAAAATTGTATGAATTTTTATTGAAAACTAAATCTGTTTTTTAAAGAACATATTCCTGTTGCCTATTTACAGACAGCACAATACATATCATCAGCAGGAGAATTCGGGAATTCGATGTAACTCGCGTTCATATTGCGTTACCCACAAACTAAAACATTTTTAAACAAATAGTACTTTGTTTTATTTTTTACAGCCAGCAATTAAGATTATTATTTTAGAACTTAAAATACGATTGGAAGTGCAAAGCTAATATCAAAGGGTGTTTGTGGATATGTATTTTAACTTCCTACGTTTTGCTAGACAATAACACAGCGCAAAAGTATAACGCAAACTACGAATAACCAATGTAAGGAAAACATAATCTGCTCCCCTGAAAAAGTCAGCTGCCTAGCTTAAATTTATGGCTAAAAGTACACCAGTAATAACTAGAAATCTAATGGCCTTTAACTCTGCGAAGACTGAATTTCATCTACACCATACACAGAAAATCACCTCACAGAACACAAACTGTGTGTCCATTATAAACAACAGTGCGTTATAGTATTTGCTTGCAGACAACCCGTCACCGTCTATTGTGACAATTATAAGAAACGTACAAACTCCGTGGGAAAGTGAGAAGCTTCTTAATATTGCGGCAGATAGCAATTATATTTACCACTGGCCTTTGAAATTTTAATAAAAAAAACTGTGTCCATGACTTTATCAAATAGCGTTCTTTTTAATATTTCTCTTCAAAAACGAAAATTAAGCTCTTTTTGTCTGTTCGTGACTCTGAAAATGAACAAATGCACCACTATCTTAATTTTAGCAGTTCTTCCAATGCGACTTAACCTCAACAGACATGCAAACAGTCGATAAGCTGCCGGCAGCTAAAATTAAGTACATCACGTTTGGTGCGTATATTCCAACATATGCGTTTCTACGCGAAAATAATGTACGTAAGTCTATACATAATAAGAAAAAGTTCTGACAGATTTATCTATTTTATACGTTATTCACAGAGGACCCAGTTACTTACTTTGGCGTCTGACAGATGGCGTCAATCGTCAGTCTCAACATATAAATACTTTCATCTAAACGAGACTTGATTTTCAGTGGGTCTTCTTCAACAGCAGATTAAATTTCCAGACAGACAATTACAGTCTACATCGATTTACAATTTCACGTAAGTATGCAATCTCGCAGTCTCTGCTGGCCTTAAGGCATAACGCTGCAATATTAGACAATTCTAATACCTCACAAAGCTGCCAACTTAACAACTTCCCTTGCAAATTAAAGCAAGGAATTCTTTTATCATGATTTTCTACAAACTCGCCAGTCATCTAGCCACATCCACCTATATGTGAACATACAGGATAAATTATGATGGAGCAGCAGTAACAATGTCAGCATTTTGCAGTTGTTGCCACCTCTCCTCTTATTTCAGAATGCTGCTTCATTACAAAAATGTAGTATAGTATATCACGTTTTATAAAAACTAAGGAAGCAGTTTTTGACTACAGTGTCCCAGATTTTGTTTGAACGCGTTAAATAAATAAAAGCGGGTGACAAGCATTACAGAAGAGAGTGAAATAAAGAAATTACTAGAATTTTACAGTAACTTATTTCCTACGAATTCAACTTTTATATTGCCTTTAGAATGAGAATATGTGTTCCAGTGCATTCATCAGGATGCCTATGGAAACATATTGTGGTTAAACATTAGAGTGTTAGGGCTATGTTTTTAAACGTCAGAACCAAAAATACCCTCTGCAGCTGATGTTCTTATAAACTTACTACTACAACCACCACCCCTACTACTACTGCTGCAACCAACATCACGGCCACTACATAGGTTCCTACGGAAAAACAGCAACGTTTCTGAGGTGCGATCATTTCTGTCTTCAGGTGAGAGCTGATGAAAAATTTGTACCCCTCAGCAGAATTGGTTTTAAACCCTGGTTCTGTCTAGCAGCCGAATAGAGTAGGAATCTCCCCAAATCTTCTGCTCCTGAAGAGGTGGGGGGTGGGGAGAAACAGCAGAACCAATTTTCTATGTGTCTTTTCTGATACGCATCAAGGACGATAAACGCGATCAAAAAAACAGCAGTCGCTTCAGTGGGTTTATACTCAAAGTTGCCACGAAAGTACAAACAGTGGCATTTTACTTTGTAATATGTGACAAATCTTAAGAGTTGTTTCTTCAGTTTCGAGATACCACTAAATTCTCAGAAACTGAATATTATGTATTTACCGCACGAAAGAAAATTAAATCCCAAAATTTTAGAGACCTACAATTTACAACCAGATGTTTGTTCACTTCTTCGCAAGACAAAAAAAACTTGATATTTAGACGTCAGTGATGGAGACATGTATATTAATCCACGGGTTGAAGACCTATTTAACCCGAATAATTTGCAACACGGATAGAATGGTAAATATTGGCACTGTACAAGTCTCATAGAGTCAATATTCTCAATTTATTATCCTACTAACAAAATTCATTCCATTATTTTATGGTACTAATTAAAACTAAAATTTCGCGCGGCAGAAGAATGCTGAATTCTATCGTTAATAAACATAATAGACAAACGGATGCATTAGCGTAATTTACTTTCAGAACAATGTCGAAATATGAATTAAAGTTACTTATTTTGCTCTTTCCAATCCACCTCGTGCTGCACCTTCTGGTATAAATAAGCATTAAATAATTAAATTTGACTGACAGGCTCATTTCTAATTTTATGGGTTCATTTTACATGTAGGGCGTGGCTGTGACCACTCACCCCCTTCTACAGCCAAGGTTTGGAATGGGGTAGAGAAAGATCCCTACTCCCCTTCTGTGCTGCATGACATGTTCTGGGGAAATCTTTACCTTTACATTTGAAGTGCATTATTTAACGACTCTGTTAATTACCAACTGTGAAGAATGAATAAACAGACACGTAGTATTGATGCAATGACAGTAACAAGTGAAAAAAAAGTACTCGGACAAAAGCCTGTCCCAGTGCCACTTTGTCCAAAACAAATACCACAATTGACTGGCCGAGGATCGAGCCCTGCCTCTGTGGCGAGAAGCCGGCATATAAACGTGGAAGCCATGGTTAGACCCTCGCTGGACGCACGTAATCAGTATGTGTATAAATACTGTCTACACTTGTGAGGTGTCATTGTCAAGTACACAGGTTTAGAGTTTCGAATTTTCCTGTCTTTATCACGAAGTTCTCACTGTACATACTTCTCCGGCCTCCTTTTACTTCCTCCCTTAGCAACCTATCCTTGAATTCCTGCAGCCCACGCTCTCCCCTTAGCACGAGAAAACAACATTCGCAACCATACAAAACAAGCGAAATTGCATTTCAGTATAATATTAATCTTAATATTTTTAGGTCGTAAACGGAAGACAAAAAATTATGGACCGAGCGTTAGCAAGCATCCCCATATTTTATCGGCTATTATATTATTCATGCACGCAATTTCGAATTGGTCGCTCCATTCCCAAATATTTTAAAATTGCTGCATGTTCAACAATTTTATTGGCTGCGTTTATGCCATGATTTTGTCCTGCATCCTGAATTTTAACCATACGGTATTTATATCGTTCATATAAATCTCAGTATAAACAGCTATACTGCCCTAAACAATATTAACCAACTGGACGTTACAATGAATAAGAGGCGTTTTCTGTCGGGCAGTAAATGAATTTTTATATGTTATTTATATCAATATCGCCGGTCCCAGTGGTCGCGCGGTCTAAGGCATAGGTCTTCGACCGCTCGCCTGCTGAGATTGTAGGTTCGAATCCCACCGGGATCATGGAAGTCTGTCTGTTGTGAGTGTTGTGTGTTGTCAGATAGAGGTCTCTGCGACGGATTGATCACTCGGCCACAGGAGTCCTAACGAGTGTGTGATCAAGAAACCTCGAAAACGAGGAGGCTAAGGCCCGCTACCGGGCTGTGAAAATACAATCACAATGGGTTGTAACGCCAAGAAAACAAACAAAGAACAACAACATTTTTATCAATGTTAGGTCCTTAAATGGCAAAATACAAGTGCAACTGTTAGCAGATTGTCCATGTAGGTAAACAAATTCACAGCTGACACAGTTTACACCAGTAACACATAGTCTGTTAAAAAAAGTACTTAACTTAAGAAGCAAATAGCCTTGGATAAGCACCGTCATGAGTTGCCAGTGCCAAAAACGGAAATAATGCCTCGAGTTACGATTTGAAAGTACTTGCCCTTTGCTTCCCACTAACGCCCGAATACGTAAAGATTCTTCGACAGAACAATTGGCGCCTCAGTGTACTAACGTTACTGACATCGAGCACAAAACCATGCATTTGCATATGACATAGCACAGGTTTGTTTAAAGAACTATGACAGACCTGCGACTCTATGAAGAACGTAAACGCCTGCAGACAAGCTTTCTCTTCGAACCAATATATGTGTTCAGCACGACATTCACATCCTTCTTATTGAGCTTATGATGTATTGTAATTTTTATGGTTGAAAGAGAAAGTGATTAAGATACTATACAAATATTCCGTCAGTCACGAACACTGACCTCTGTGTCGAAACCGAAATCAAAGTGTTCTATTGCCAAAGACTCGCGTCAAATGCTGAAGATAAATCTATGTGTGCTCCTAAGGCCAGAGTCTGCTTATCCCTCCAGGCACAGCGCAGTCGGTGTAGCGACACTACGGGCTGGACGAGCCGGGGTTCCAATTCCTTCAGTGCCAAGTAACGTTCGTATTATCTAAATCCTCCAGACCGACTCCGGTGCCCACCAACCCTCCTATGCGATGAACACCGAGGTACCTAGCCGGGGTAAAGCGGCCGGGGCGTGATGTTGAACTCTCAAATCTGTACACAAATAACATCCCCCATACATAATATTCTATCACCTGCTTCTTTTCCTTAAATATGCCGTTTTCATTAAATTCCACTGATAACAAACCATGATTACATGTAAAATGTAAAACTAGAGAATACAGTATTTACAAATTTATTGTCTCATGACTTAAGAGATGCACCGGACAAGTTGCTCAGGTGATAAAACTTGTGGCTTCTACACAAAAAGCATTCTTTTCTAATCCTGGACTTGAATCTGACTACTTTGATTTATTTTTCGTAGTTTTACTTAGCCCCTCCATACATAAGCCGGGATAGTATATTAAATTTAACCACGACCGTTTTCCCCACACATTTTTTATTCATTATTTACATTCGCCCAATTCTTCGAAGTTATATTACCTCATTTACTTACAGGTTCGTTAAATTAAACCACACATAAAAATACAGGAAATCTGAGACACGTATACTATTAGTGATCTTGTTTCTAAACATCCTCATGCCTTCACACAAGCCACCTGTCAGTAAGTTATTTTTTCATATTGTCTTATCCTTTTGCCCTTCACATTTCAATTAGTTTTCTTCGTATGCCACTGCAGCCATAGCTGACTGTTCAACCGTAGTCACACTGCCCTCCTACTTCGCTTTGATATGTCCGCGTTATATATTGTACTCCGCGTCTTATTGAAAGTGTTCTCGTATATTCTTGGCATATCTCCACGGGTTAGATTTCGTAATCCGATACCGACGTCTACTGTCATTTAAAAACAATGGGTGGATGTGCGTTTGCAAACCAACAGCTTTGATGCAAAGACGATACACATGGTTTCGAAAAACGGTAATACTATACTGGCAAATAATTTACTTTTTTCATTTGTTCCACCACAACTGGAGTTTATGATGACACCGGAGATACTGACTTACTTCCTCTCTCTCTTTCATTTTATAACCACGAAAACTAAACAACAACAAACCCTAAAAATAAAAATAGTGACCCAGGATATAAGAGAAAATCATAAGTTCTTGAAAAAAAACAGCAGGTATAAGACGAAAATAATTTCCACCACCTAAATGTAAATCTCGTAATCGAAGCCCAGACATCGATATGCCTATCACACACACCAGCCAATCATTACGATCGTATGTTTTCTTCATACGTGTAAACTTATACTTCATTATTTATTTAGTCACGGTTTCAGGGCGCTTTTCATTTTTCCAGTTATATAACGTCGAATGAATTGATTCTCTGTGTGACAGTCCGGCACCTGCCACCACGTAATAGTTGGGACTCGGCAGGGCCAACGTAATGACTTTATCCTTAGTATGCATTGAGCTACAAGACTATATGATCCATTGGGGTGTATGTATGTTAAAAACGTAGCTGCCATGCAGATGGCTTTACTGTGTTACAGATACTTCTTATTCACCAACCGTTATTGAAGATTGGTAGAATAAATGTCCTAAAATTTAAACCAGCCGATCTAGGAAGAGTAGACAGCGATTAGACATTGAAAATTCTGCAGACATGTCGGTAGGTGCATTATTATGAAATATTCCACCCAACCTGTAACAGTACTCCCCCTACCCCCCTACTGAAAAAAACTACATGGTCATGTGCACGACTCACCGTGGTGGAGGCGGTGATGGGAATCGGCGAGTTGGCCACGATAGCGGCAATCTCCACGGTGTAGGCGTCAGAGCCAGCCTCTCGGTCGAGTTGCGCGGCTGTCGCGAGGATGCCAAGCTTCATGTCCATGTCAAACAGACGGTCTACTTGCCTCCCCTGAGTTCCAGTCACGTTCATCACGTAATATTCCAACTCCTTGTTAGCTGGCTGTCCTGTCGCTCGTGCCGTCAGAATGCTTGTTCCTGGCGGCTCATTCTCGTACACACTCCCAGCCAACCCTCCAGATCCCCCACCCTCGAACACCAAACCACTACTATGACCGTCACCTCTAGCAATAACAGTAATATAAGCCTCCGTTGACTTCCTCTCTGATTGCACCGCTTCGTCTGTGGCTTTTACTGCTAAATGGTACCGAGACTCTGGTGATAATATGGGCGTCTTGAGCGACAGGGCACCGGAACTGCGGTGAAGGCGGAAGAGATCGGTGTCACCACTAACAAGCTCGTATGTCACTAGTCCGTTGGTGCTGGAGTCCAGGTCGCGAGCCAATACCTGCATCACATGCAGACCACTGAGCGGTAGAAAAGCTGCACTCATTGACACAAACAGAGGTGCGTTATCATTAATGTCCTCAACTATCACTGTCACCAGCTTCTCGGCTGAGAGCCGGGTGTTCTCTGGTAGTGCCTGGTCTGTCGCCACGACAAGGAGCCGAAAAGTGTCAACAGTCTCGCGATCAATAGGCAGCAAAGTGTGGATTACGCCAGTAGCTGGGTTTATACCAAAATGTCGCCTGGAGTCGTCGGGTTCTTGACGGGAGATAGCGTATTTTACCCGTCCGTTGGGACCAGAGTCGGGATCCTCAGCTGCCACTGTCACTATCGGCGTGTGAAGAGGAATACCCTCACGTATCTGACGCACAATGGCCGTGTTAGGAAATGCAGGGGGGTTATCATTGCTGTCGTCAACTGCCACATGGAAGAGGATTGTCGTGGATAGGCGAGGGTTGCCGCCATCCGAAGCTGTAATGTTAAGGGTGTAGGCTGTTAATTCTTCGTAGTCTAAAGCCTTGTGCAAGAATAGTGTACCAGTAAGTGGGTCCATGTGGAAGGCGTCACGGCGATTTCCAGCTCCAATGGAGAAAGTCACCTCGCTGTTCACTCCGAGATCGGCATCCGAAGCCCGGAACTGCACAAGTCTTGTGTTGATGGGCGTAGTTTCAAGTACAGAAACTCGAGACTCTGTCTGCGTGAACTCCGGAGCATTATCGTTCTCGTCCAGCAGATCGACTGCGACGGTTGTAGTGGCGCTGAGCCGGACACTTAACCCAGCATCTTGGGCTGCGACACTTAGTATATAGCGTGACTCTGTTTCACGATCCAGAAGCCGGGCGACTGTGATCTGACCTGTAGCCTCGTCAATAGCAAACCGGCCTTCAACATTGCCACTAACAATCGAATAGAACACGTCCCCGTTTAGCCCCTCGTCGGCGTCAGTAGTGGATACTCTAAATATCTGAGTACCTACAGGAGACGCTTCAGATATCTGAACTTTGTATGGAGTTCGGAGGAACTTCGGAGCATTGTCATTTTCATCTGTCACGTACACATTTATTTTAACTTTGTCTCTGAGTCTTGTAACACCGTTATCAGTAACAGTGGCTTCCAAAGTGACATAGCTCTGACTGGTGCTCTGAACAAGTTCCTCTCTATCGAAAACATGTAGCGTCTTGATGAAACCATTCTTGGGGTCAATGGCAAAATCATTCTGAGCACTTGATAGGGAAAAGGTTAGTTCTGCATTCCGCCCTATGTCACGATCTGTGGCTGTTAGTTTACCGACAAACGAGTCTGGGGGTTCATTTTCGTGCAGGTGGAACGTGAATGTTGAATTAGTAAACTGTGGAGGGTTATCATTCTCGTCTATGACATGAACAACTACTGGTACCAGCGAACTCCTTGCAGGATTGCCGTGATCTCTAGCAGTAACCGTCAGGGAGTAGTAGTCTCTGTTCTCACGATCTAGAGCACTTTTAACGTACAGGTACCCATCAGGGAATATTCCGAACTTCCCGTCAGCATCTCCCTCAGTTATGGCGTATTGAACCAGTCCGTTGGGACCCAGATCAGCATCCGAAGCCGCCAGTGCAAAGAACCTAGAGTTCACAGGGGTTGACTCCAAAAGAGACGTCTCATAAGAAGTATGATCGAAAACTGGAGTGTGATCGTTGACATCTTCTATGGTGACTAGCACTAAGTGACGTGATGACAGTGGTGAGGGTTCTCCAGCGTCAGTCGCAGCCACCTCCACGCTCATCGAGCTGCCAGGTTCTGCACGAATAGGACGGTTAAGATAAATAACACCAGTGGATTCTGCAATTCTGAACTGCTCATCAGGATTATACGACAGTGTGTAGGACACCCGACTGTTAATACCAGAATCACGATCCCTTGCGCGAGCCAAGTATACTTCCTGACCCACAGCCGCATTCTCTGTTACCCTCACCTCGTCCTTATCTCTGGCGAATACTGGAGCATTGTCATTTTCGTCCTGTACTGTAATGTTCACTGTTGTTCTCCCATAAGCCAGGCCTCTTCTTGCTATGACGGTTAAACTATACACTGCCACCTGCTCTCTATCAATCCTGCTTGCTGTAGTTATATTCCCTGTCCCTTCCTCGATCCTAAAGCTTTTGTGAGGGTCACCATATACAATGGAGTAGCGCAATGTTGCTGTGTCAATACCCACACTCCTCGGCATCACCTGAACGCGACCAACCCATCTGCCAATTGTTGGCGCTCTGTCACCATAATCTTCGGCGATCTGGAACTCATACCCGCTGTATGATTCGAACTCCAATTCATCCATTCTATTCTCTTTAATAATCTCCACTTCCGCATCCTGCAATGCCTTCCTGTTTCCACCATCAGTTGCTGTTATTACAAGCCTAAACAACGCGCTCTGCGAGTCTTTGAGCGATGATTTCAAAGTCACGGCACCCGTCGATTCGTTGACGTAAAATATGTCTCTCAATTCACCATGTTCCTGCAGTGCAAACCTTATCTGAGCATTCCCAGTATCATCACGGTCAGTTGCTGTTACCTGGAGAATGGATGAACCAACTGGAAGGTCTTCTGTTACAGAAGCAAAGTACAACTGGGGATAGAATTCAGGGCTATTGTCGTTAACATCGAGAACGGAGAGGAAGACTGTAGCTGTGGCAGACCGTGGAGGCACTCCCTGATCCCGGGCAATCACTTGTACCTGATAGCTTGGTAATGTTTCCCTGTCCAGGACGGCCCGCGTTGTAAGCTGGCCTGTTAGAGAATCCAATGCAAATACACCAGGATAATTTTCAACAAGCTTGTACGTGACACTTCCATTAGTTCCCTGATCGTGGTCAGAGGCTGTTAACATAGCGACAAGTGTATCGGGTGGAGTACTTTCAGAAAGGGACACGTTGATGCGCTCCTGGGAAAAGACCGGTATCTCGTCATTTTCATCGAGGATTGTGACTTTTAACTGTGTGTAGGCCCACTTAGGATTCGGTCCTCCATCTCTGGCTGAAATCCTGAGCTCTACTGTATCCTGCACTTCCCGGTCAAGTGAGGCACTTGTCGTTATCAGGCCTGAGTCAACATCCATTTCAAACCATCGATGCTCGTTCCCGGAAACAAAAGCATAATAAATCTGCGCGTTGACGCCTGTGTCTTCATCTGTGGCTGTTATACCAGCAACGTAAGTCCCAGGGGGGGCCAATTCGCTAAGCACCGCCGAATATTCGCTTTTCTCAAATACGGGTTCGTGGTCGTTCACGTCATTCACGTGTATCACCAGAAAAGCGGTTGCTGTCCTTGGTGGTTGACCTTTATCAGTAGCCACAACAGTCAGGTTGTATTTATTCACTTCTTCTCGATCTAGCACACCATTAACGCGAACGATATCAAAATTGGGGGTGTAATCCAGTCGAAAGTGCCCCAGCTCATTTCCAGCCCTTATTTCCACTGTTGTGTCACCATTTAATCCCTCGTCCAGGTCAACCACTGATACTGCCGCAACTACGGAACCATTCACAGCGTTCTCGTCTACGGTAGCAAATCCCGCTGTAGATGGAAAGTACCGAAACCTGATTACTGGATCGTGATCATTAGTGTCAACCAGATTAACCGTTACGTAGGTGCGACCGTCTTGTCTGGGCGAACCGTGGTCCCGAGCAAACACTGTAAACACACAACTCTTGGGACACACGCCCCCTCCAGTAGACTTTGCTGACAACTGTAGACAACTCTGTTGTGGACAGTCAAGTGTTTCTGTCGTGGATATTACGCCCGTCTCTGGATCGACCCCAAACTGCCTCTCCGTATCTGCTAGGTAATATGTAATCTTGGCATTGTCGCCCACATCACTGTCAGTTGCCATTACTTGAAGAACAGGAGTTCCGGGAGGTACACTTTCATTCAGAGATACTATGTAGTCACTATGATCAAAGATGGGAGGGTTATCGTTTACATCCAGGATGGTAACATTGACTTGAAGATAGCCGTATCTTGGAGGATCACCACCGTCTCTCGCAGATATATTTAGCTGATAAAAAGCCCTGTTTTCTCGGTCTAGTTTCCCTGTTGTTTCTAGGTGGAGATACGTGATTTCACCGCTGGGATTTGCTGTTACTACAAGACGAAACTTATCATCTCTATTACCGGCAACTATTCGATAGTCATCAGATACGCCATTTGTTCCAGAATCGCGATCACTCGCCGTGTCCAGCAACAGCCGAGTGCCGGCAGCTGCACTTTCCGAGAAAGTAACTGCGATGCTGGGCTCCGGAAACTCCGGGGCATTGTCGTTTACGTCTAGTACTACAATGCGCACCTCGATTGGATATGTGGGTTGACTGGAGAGCACAACTAGGTCATACCTATCGTTACGCAAAGATTCACGGTCCAGCACAGCCGTCGTACGGATTTCTCCTGTGGTTGAATCGAGAGTGAATTCCCTTGGTGGTTCATTAAAACGGTACGTGAAGTTTGGTTTTATTGGAATGGCGCCCACAACAGTGCCGCGGGGCTGACCCTCCAGTATTTCTAAGGTGACCCTTGTGTCGACAGCACGCGACTGCATCTCGCCTAACTGCTGGCCCTGCACAGCCACAGTAGCGGCCACGTGGACCAGCAGACACCAACACCACGGCCGCAACATGACTACACTCACGGATGTTTACTGCGCGGTCCTCCTCTCGCTGATAAACAGTAATCGCATGCTTCAGCCACACACATCACTATGACATATCAATATTCAGCACTGGAATAGTAACCTAACTATACTGCTGGCAGTTTCGCACATAAGCAAACAGACAAGCAACTTTATATCTCGACAATACTTATACTAAATATCGAAGTCAGTATCGATTCGACACCGCAAATTACAATTACGTCTTTTCCGCCACGTCTGTGCACGCGAAAATGAATCACGACCCGATGACGCACTAATTTCCACGCACACGCACAAACACACTACACGTGTCTCGTGACAACAAACCCGTATTCTTTCTGAGCTGAAGTTAATCGAGAGTCGGTCGGCACTTGTTCCTTGCTGCCTGCTGAAGACGACTAAACATTCTTTTCTCCCCGTCCCTCCTTGTACCACACCAAGCTTCTCGACCTCTCTCTCTCTCTCTCTCTCTCTCTCTCGTTTTCTTCTCTTTTCTCCCGGCAGGGGATTACGGCTGAGAATAGATGGGCCTTCCTCTGAGACAGGTATTCAACATGGCTGACTGACTGACTGAATGCCTGCTGCCATGAGGGGACTAACCTTCAAACATCGAACATCGGAAGATAAGAAAAGCAGCTTAAAGAAATAATTGTGTAGAACTACATTAGTCATGAGGCCCCAAAAAGTCACTATTCGGCACAATGTCGTTAATTAAATTAAAGGTCAACTAAAGTTTGCGTATGTCTTAATAACACGGCATATTTGCATTCACTCAGTACTTTCGTTTTGTTATAATATATTTCACGGCAGACAGAACCTAATAAACGTCACTAGTACCTCGCTCTGATGTCAGATTGGCACATGGAATGAGATTTTGCAGTATCACAGCTCTAATTTTATCTCACACTGTTGAATCATAATTTTAATTACCTTCATTAATCGAAAGAAACTAATGTCACAGACTAAACATAAATAAAATTACATCTTGTGTCACACGATTCGAAACGCCTGGTTCTGCCAACATAAACACACTCTCACCACACTTGTGTTTTCACACAGCTCTTGTTACTTTTGTGAACCATCATCTTCCTAGAAGCAAATGCCTTTGAACTTGTCTTTCAGAACGCAACATCCCAGCAGGTGTTTGAAAACAGCAATCAATAAACAAACTAAAACCAATTTCATCCAACATCGATTGTCTAATCAGCATCTTTTCACGTCATGACATCTTCTGGCACTACAGTCCTTCAATCCGCTCGGTTCTATGAAAACAAACACACGGCACCGTTGATGAAACAAGCGAAGTTCGCAAGCCGTGTTTCTCTGACACACTGGTTACGACTGCCGCCTGAGTTACAGCTACAAACTTTAACCTCACTCCACTCGTGCTATTCTCTTTCTCTCTCTTCTTCGGGCTAGTAACTTCAGCTACCGAGAATAAGAAATTCTCTTCTCTCTCTTTCAATTCTTTTCCCCAAGAGCCAGCAGTACATGGACAGACGTTGAAGGCGATAGAGGGGTATAGCTATCCACCAATGAAGTGACGTCTAACATACCTACAAGGTTGCCAGACGGTACTTGGCCTAAAGAAAACAGAAGTCTTGGTATAATAACAAAATACTCTAACATACATACAGTTCAAGAGCCTCTTATTTGCTAAAAATATAATTTGCTATAAGTTACACCTAATAAATTCGTTCTTTCTTAATTAAAATAGTTCGTAAGTCAGTGATATTATGTATTCTTTCTTCTTTTCCACTTTCTGTACTAAGAGAAAGTACTTCGAAATGGGAGTCAATAATATTGGGTCACTATTTGCGACATTTCTTCTTTCTTATTTTGTCTAAAAACATTATACCACCTGCACAGGTTACGGAGTTTCGAACGCGAAATTTCAGTAGTTATTCTTCACAAAATCTGATAACATGAATTTAAAGGCCACGACAGAGTTTAGAATATTACATCGAAATGTCACTGAAGTGTCTGAAGAAAACTGTGAATCTTAAAGGTAAAAGTTTTATCTACCGGAGTTTTAACCGCATCGTTCGAAAGAAAGTACTAAGTACTGTACCATAGAGCAGCTCCTTCGTTAATGATACACTGAAACAGAGTCGCCTTACAGATATCTGTCCGGCTTGTCACAAACAGTGTGATATATTATTGGGGATGGGCGAATCAGCAAATTCATTCGAAAAAGTGTTGAAATATGGCGGGCAAATAGGCTGAAGAAGATGTCTGTTATACCCTTAAAATGGGGAAAGGAGGTTCCTCCGAAAGTCAGTAAATTTATTCAGGACACACGACGTCTAATCCCAGAAGACAGCAATTTTGACAGTTTAATAGATTTGCATCAAAACTTTCAAGCAATGGCTTATCATAAGAAAAGAGAAAGAGAATAGAGGAAATGGAAGAGAAAAACATCGTTGCCAGTATTATGAAAGTGTGCATCTAGAAAGATAGTTTGATTAGTCGGCAAGAATGGACCGAGTTACCATGTATGCGTGACAATTAAGTGCAGTCTTATAATTTATTAACAGTTCTCCTGCCGCAATAATGACAACGATCTGCAAAAGAATTTTGTGTTTCGTGAAAAGTTACCGTGTACCAACAAGAACTGTGACTTCAAAAACAGAGTAAATGCTGTTAAATTAAAAAGAAGAGATAGACCGGTTGTCATATCAGCGTGCCTTAGTCACGAGTCTCAACCAACGATCAGTGATATTCAGTACTTATTTATTACTATTATTATTATTATCGTCATCATCATTATCAGTATTATTTGTTATCACCTCTATACATGGTATTTACACTTACATATTGAAACAAACCATGTTTCTAGGGTATACGTAATACTATTTCCCATGCTTAATATTATGTACTTTTACACCACTACTTTCCGCAATATGTGCGCAGTGTCCAATATGGCTGTTTTGTGTAGTTCCTAGATTTCATGCTCTCCAATAATGTTGTTTAGGTATTTTCTGAATGATTCTGAGATTGTATCCGTTGTCCCAGTTATCGCTTTTGTTTTTATATTCGACTTGCTCTGTATTTATTTTGCAAGGTCTTTGCCTTTTACAATTGATTATTAGTATTAAATATTAACATTGACCCTGTGCTTATTTAAAACCCATTGGATGAAATCATATAAGGAAGTGGAAGCATAAATCCACCAATTCGTACCTAGGCACTAGATGCAAATGAATGTTCACTCCCCCCCCCCC
>JGI24700J35501_10930557_pt1 | contig 15575 bp, 10 predicted proteins | sample TergutTh196P1_FD_35501 | JGI IMG/M metagenome (IMG submission 35501)
TTTTTTTTTTTTTTTTTTTTAATGTGCATTGTAACACTGACCCCTCAACACAAAATTACACTTACCATCCTGCAGAACTCTCACATATTTTCTGTAAAATTAGACATTTTACTTATGTGATACAAAGTTTTCAAAGCTTTGTTCATGAAGATTTGTCTTGCTGGATATGATGCACTGTTGATTGGTAATGTGTTACCAGTGTTCTGGAGGAACTCTGCCTGCAACTGCATGGTAGTCCAAGTCTTCTTGGACATGTTGTTACAACCCAGATAACTGCAATTTTTATCCTTCTTAATTAAATCAGGAAATAATATTAATATTCATCATCCTGTCAACATAATGCAACTGCAGTAACACTACAGTCTCCATGCTGGATAATGAAAAATGGAGAATTTTCTGATGTTATCACAGGAACCCTGTCAGTTAATTAAAGGGAAATTTGTAATATTATGTCTTCCAGAACAGGAGAAGCATGAGTTTAACTGTACTTATGACTGTCATTGTTATTTCTTTATGTGTATCGTTATTTGTCTTTGACTGTTAAATCTGAAACTCAATATATGCTGTAACTTTTATTAATATTATGTGTTTACCAAGTCTGAAATAAGAAATGCCTGTAGTGTAAGCAGAAGTGAAAACTGCAGTACATGGCTTTTATTCTCCTATGTAGTACAAATATGAAATAAGATATTTTCTGTGCAATGAAAGTTTTATTATACCCGAAAAGGAAATGTTCCGTAAATAATGTGCAGCTGTGGATATCTATGTGTTAAACAGTTCTCTGAGTTGTGCAACTGTTATAACTTCATCAGAAAAAAAAAGTGAAAATAATTTAATAAGACTTTCAAAGGCATTCACATTTATTTTCTGGCAACCAGAGCAAGGCATCTTGGGGACACATGATCATCCATTACTTGAACTATATCAACAGACGACACAGCATGTTCCTGCAAATATGCAGCTCGGTCGGCTAATACAAAGCTCTCGGCAACACCCTGAACAGCCATTTGTAGTACTGTCACAATTTCAGCTGCATGGCATGAAGCTTTGTAGTGATGCCACAATTCTGCCACTTGGCAAAGAATTGTTGAACTATCATAATGACTTTCATTTGTCCTGGCAACAAATTCATAACGTTTCAAGGCATCATCCATAAAGCTCTCAAATGTTGAACGGTTGGTTTTCCGCACCCCACGACGACGTTTTTTCTTCAGAACCAAATCCTCTGTCACAAAAATGAAAGCCACACATTACATTATATCACAAGATGACCTTACACATTAGAAGGTCATGTAAGTGAAACTGCATTGGACATACATACCACAATACATACATGTAATAATTTAACAAGAAAAAATTAGTAGGGATTTGTATGAAGTAGAAGGTGTATATATCAGAAAATAACAAGCACACATAGCAAATTCAGAGTAATAAGGCAGAATGGCCTGAGCTGACTCAGGGTAAGGACCAGTAGTGAGTGGTATTGGTAAACTTTTCAGGAAACTTTAGCCATGCTTGCTTACCATTATGTGCATAAAGCTCCAGCACAGCCCGTGCCATCACTTGGAGACTGTGCTGTTTGTGGTCTTCTTCTGACCACTGCTGCCACCTGGTTGCTGTCTCTTGTGAAGCAAGTCTCAGAAATGGACGACGGAGGAAGCATACAGCATCACAAAATGCAGCTGAATGAACAAGATGGCACAGTGATGAACTTAATGGGAAGTTACAGAACTTCTCCTCCGTCACAGCTGTGTTCTTGCCTAAACTCATCTTATGGTAACAGCAGGGAACAATAACCAACAGCTTAACAGATGCAAGTTGAAAGAAAAGTCGTATAGCATCCACTGTGAGGTCCCCACATGCGTGCAATCCTGTCATGCACACCGATATATTGGTTGCACCAAACAAACCATCATTTGAACTCAAAGACTGTGAGCATATCCCCTCTACATTAGAATGTTCTGCTGAACACACAGGAGAACTTGCATTTCTTTCTTCAGATTGATAACCTGACATTTCACAACCATTAATGCACATTTCTGGTAAAGGCTTCTTAGTCACATCACTACACCCATGTGACTGGATCTTTGAAGTTCCACATGTGCAGTTGTTATTGCTCATTCTGTGGATACTGTTCAATATTTCATTCTCAATACAGAGGTATGATTCAGATGAAATGCTAAATGTGAGGTACTTCACTGCTGATGACGGACACAGGTCTGCTTGACGACGAGCTGCTCTGCTCACACGTTCAGCCTCTACCTCCAGTCCAAGAACATGGTAGCCATACCAGTGGTGAAGCAGCTGACCCAAGTAACCCTACTCAACAACATAAGTAGCTACAAGAATTCAAGTACACATCTCATGTGTGTATATGTAGTTAACATGTTTCTTGGGAATTCTGAGTTTCATTAAAATGACATACAGCTATAGTTGTTCCTGTCCATTCCATACAGGCGGAGCAGAGGTACTGCTTTACTCATTCTACAGCTTGGGTCTACTTGGAAATGAGTGGTCACCTTCATGCTTAGGCTGGTTTACCCCCATGAAGGAACCCCAATCGCCACTTAATAGGAGGCTGGGTGGGTGCCAGAGCCAGTCTCCTTGTACCTGAGAAGAGAAAAATCTCTTGCTCCTGCCATAATTTGAACTCTGCATCATCCAAGTCCATAGCCTAGTCACTATACTGCTTAGGTCAACCTGGCTCCCCAACAACACACAGTTCTCATATGTTTCTTGAAATTTAATGCACAACATTTGATGTATATGTGTAGTGGATAGGAACAAGTGTTGAGTCCAAGTCATAGCTGCCCTTACTCTAAATAAAAATTAGACTGTTTACTAAGTAGACCTCACCATGTAACTCTGAATGTAATGATGACAGAGATGACACAAGGAACACAGTACAACCCTGACAGTCCATTCAGTAAACTGTCATGAATTCCTCATAAGAATTAAAGACAAATCTGTAGTGTGACCAATGTACTCACGAGGCCTGCTCCCATATCCAGTACTTGAGTGATCCCATATTTATTGCACTCTGCATTGATGAATGTTGCCAGGGTTGTAACCTCATGTTGCTTCTTGGGTGTCAATCCCCGGCATATTTTATCTGGCAGCTGAGGTGCATGTTTTATGACTCTTTGTATAGGAATCTTGAGAGCCTGACACTGATGACAGAAGTGAACAAGTGATGGTGGCCAGTCATCCTGTGTAAAGACAAAACTAACTGTTGCTCTGTAGCATAAAAAACTCCAAGGGCAGGAATGGTATAGTGGACACAGCCTAATATTAGATGTTTTTACTGCATATGGAGAAATGTGGACAGTGAAAACAAGTCTTACATTGAGGGCATAACTGCAGTCTGGCAACAGCAGCAAGAATATTTTGATTAGATTTTCTTATGAGAAATAATGACTGAGAGGGAAACCCAAACTGAACCATTTAGCATTCACCAACAAAACATACACTTCTGCACCCCCCCACCCCCACCCCAAGTATTCACCAGATGAAAGAGCCTTTTGTATGTATTTTTTATATTATGAATATTCAGAAATGTGATGAAGTATGGTTTTTTAAATATTGTCTAATGGTAAAATACAGTATACCACAAATAAAAAAGGAACAGTAAAAAATTAAGTTTTCTGAATTCTTATTAAGGGAAAACATCAGTGAATCATGAATCAACATTACATACAGTAAGTCTGGTTCTTAAAATCACTGTGACCTATACCTTCAACAAACCATCTGTCTGGAACACAAACCTAAACACGCAATCCTATTTTCATAAGTAGTAGTTTTATTGATGTCCACTGGTCCACAGACGACTGTAAGGTATTAAAGCAACTTGATGTTCACCGAACCTAAAAATATGTCACTAGAACTTCACACAACATGACATCTTAGGCCAAACTATGCAGACACATGGTTCACTGAACCACTTTTGATCATTATGATATAAGTGCAAGATAATGAACATGTATTTAAACCATGTAATTTTCCAAATTTTGTTTTATCTGATGATGTAAGTATGCTAAATAAAGGTAATTTCTCTCACAATTTGGCTGTTACGTTACTGGTAGCACCAGTATACCCAGAAATATCCACTGAAGGAGGGACAGCACAGTATTTTTGTTGTTATGCAACATGCTCCATGGATTCTAATGCAGTGTCATCAGTGTTACAGTACCATCACAAAGCCCTTTGGTAGGTTGTTAAGCTGCTGGTTGTTAAGACTGAAGAGTGCCATGGACCAGTCCTTGGGAATTTGCTTGAACACATCTCGCACCAGCAATTCTGTGACAGGGAAGTTGTACACCCAGCTGTATTCTCGTAAGAAGCTCAGAACCTCAGAAAAGTAGCTGACATAATCAGCATACCCAGGTGGCACCAACATGACCTGTCAATAAATGTTACATCCATTTACATCACTTACACGTTGTTTTAAAGATTAACTCACTCCATACAGCACAGTCCTTGAGGAGATAATAGGTCCTAAGGTGGTCACAATACTGTCTGCATTTTATGGAACCTGAAGGTTCATCACCATGTACACAAGAGCCAACCACTTGTCCCTGTTTCAGCTGCATGAATCCAGTCCACACTCTCCCATCATACTCCTCCAATATTTATTTTAAGGTTATCCTCTAATTTACACTTACATCTTCTAAGCAGCCTTTTTCCTTCAGGCTTCTTCACCAAAACTGTGTGTGCTTTTTTCTTCTCCTCCATGTATGCCATCTTTAATGTTTATCTGTCTATTGCAAAATATTAACACTGCCAAGCAGAAAATTCTGTACCAAAATTTGAAGAACATTTCTTTCAGTTTGTCATGGTCCATTTACACTGATAGTAATTGAGACTCTGGTCCTCTTGCACTGGTTGAGAAGTCTCTGATTCACTTGCATAGACAGTTGAGGAGGTTGTTACAGGAAATCAGCTCCAATTTCAAACACGAAAGAACTTACCCTACAGATTCATTTCAACTCACCACTGAGTCTTGGCAGAGAAATACGAAATGGCCCACCAGTCCCCTTGTTACATGAATTAAGCTCCAGTTTCCAGCACAACAGGACTTGGCCCACTTGTTCACTTCAACTCACCATTAAGGAGTCTTTGCAGAATGACAAGAATTAGCCCATTCCACCTTTTACATTGGTAGATGGAAGTCTGTTAAATTAATTTATTCCCACCTTCAAGAATGAAAAGACATGGGCCAAGGGTTAATTTCAATTCATCGTTAAAAAAGTCTTCCACATGCATTGGTATTTGAGGAGCCTGTTACAGATATGAAGCCCCAGTTTCAAGCATGAATAAACTTGGCCCATGGGTTCATTTAAACTCATTGATAAGAAGCCTTACAGGATGATAGGAATTAGCCCACCAGCACACTTCACATGGTAGTTGATGAGCCCACTGACAAAAATTTAGCCTCATTTCCAAGTGTCATTGTTCGCTTGAAGTGGTAGTGGAATGGACCCCTTAATTGGCCAGTATGTATAAGTATGTGGTATATGTGGTACTAGTTATCTTGGCACCTTGTGTCTTCTTACTGAAATTGAAAACATCAGTTATTCTTCCAAAGACATCTTACCAAGATTAATGTTCCTTGATTTTATCCTTTTCTTTTACTATGCACAATGTGCCATATACTTTTTGTAACACCATATTCCTAATTTCTGAAATGAAAAATCACTGTCCCACACACCTCTTGTATGGTAAATTTGAATATTACAGGCCCATATATGAATAAATACAACAGTAGTTCTTTCAACATAATCTGACAATTCAAAACCAGGACTACTGAAGTCTGTCTTTCCAAGGCTTACTCAAATCATTTTACATTCTCACAACCTACTTCTCTAGATCAATTTTGATATAAGCCTCCCATCTCAATGCTGATCTTCCAAATGACTACATTCCAACCACCAAAATTCTGTACACATTTCTCATTTCCCCCACCTGAACCTCACATATACATCTTTATGCTGTAAATCTACCCTAACATTACTAGAATAGCACATGTTCCCATGTTTTGTTGCATGACAATTTCAGAACAATTAACACTTGATTTTCAAATTTATGTCTCTCACATAGTGTGTGGAACTAAGTGAAATAATGGTAAAATGATAACTTTATGGTTTGCAAACTACATGTGACACTCCTCATCACTACACTTTCAAAAATGTAGTTTGGTTACAGGATTAAATCCTTATTTTTACATATGTATTTCTCAGTCTTACAAAGCTTAAAATGCTGTCTAGTCACTGCTCAACTGGCTAAAATTAGGCACCCAAAGACTCTCCATACTTCATATCAGAACAGAATAGAATACAGAGGGCAGGCATTGAGTGACGTGCACTTTGACCATGATCCATCTTTTTTGCAGTCCTTGATCTCATTCATTCGGCAGTTCTGCACCCTGAGCAAAGTACAGTATCTTGACAGAGATGTCTTCAAAGTCCCCTGGTTTCATAAATTGACGACCCATGCACCTGTATCATAACGTGGCCAAAGCCTCACAGTCACAAAAAATGTGTGTGGCCATTTCAGATGCTTGCTTGCACCCATCACACTTAGGACTGTTTGCCAGGACCAGTTTAAGCAGGTGTCCTTTCAAATGACAGTGACCTGTTAGCAGGCCTGTCAATATTCTTGGCTGGTTTCTGCTCAGAATGAGCAATTCCCAGCTCTTTTTTGCATAGGGTTTTTAAGAAAGGCCTTAGTTTGCCTTTGCCCACATATGGACTGCAAATGCTTCTCAGGTTTCCTACTTGTCTAGTCCCTGATGACACCTCTGGCAACCTTTGTAGATACACCAAGCACAGGCTCAGGTCCTATTAGGGGATGTGAGGAGCCTTGTCTGGCCAAATTATCAGTTATCTCATTTCCATGTGTCCAGGGACCCGTACCAGTTGGAACCTGTTATGTTCTACCAGCTTCACCAGGGACTGATGGCAGCCCCAGACTAATTTGAAATTTATCTGACTGTCAGAAAGAAAATACATGTTCCTACCTGTGTACCCCTTTTCTATATATTCCATTACACAAGCCTTAATGGCACATATTTCAGCCTGGAATAATGCAGTGTGGAGCCCAAGACTGAAAGCTGTGTCCCCTTCTCAAGCACCATCTATACACCCCAGCACCAGTGAATTTATTGGTCTGCCATCCACATTTATCAGGGAACTTGACCATGAATGTCTTGTGGTATACAGTTCATGCCCCATATACCATGATTTCTTTATGTGACTGAAGTCAGTGGATTTAGGTCTCTACTGTTGGGTAACATTAGTCTGTTGATCCCCGCCTGGGCTTCCACCTCAATCATCACATGAATAGGAGCAAGTCCCAGAAGGACCTCCATTTCAGCTGTTGTGGTCATCTTCATCACCCGTGCTGTAGGCAGACAGGCTAATCATACTTCCAAATGTTCGCGTTTAAGTTCTTTCTACAGCAAACAGTTAAGACTAAAGTCTTCTGGAATATGATAGTTTGGTAGACAGGTATGCCCTGCCTCCACCCACCCCCATTACAATAATTAGGTTCCCAAAGTACTTGTGCAAGTCTAATTTGAGTATTTGGTCAAATATAAACAGCAAAATAAAATATCATGGACCTAGTTTTAAGATGTAATAACTTTTATGAGAAGAGTAATTCAGAGATGGGATTTACTGTGGCATGTTTATCAATTCAAAGTTTTCACACATACCTTAGAAGATCTCAATGTGTGCACTGTTCATAGCCTACAAACATCTAGATGGTACTCAATTTCTGGCCACGTTTATTGAAGCATTTCCAAACCAACTCCTGCCATACTTGTGTCACTTCTTTATCATAAATGACATAAATCTCAGCTCTTCTACACAGAAATGATTTATAAATCCCCATAAAATCATCCAGTGGGGAGAGATCTGGACTTCGTTGAAGCCGCAGCATTGGTTTGCATTTTCCGGTCCATCAGTAAGGAAATATGACATCAGGGAATTTCATACCTCATGAATGAAATGGGGTGTAGCACTGTCTTGTTTGAACAAAATTTCACCACATTTTTCTTCTTCTATGCTATCAATGTAACATATCCAGGTGATATGTGCTTTTCCAAACTTCCCCTATCCTTAAACTTGTTAACAACATCAAATAGCTTTGCCAGCAGGAGGATGTCTTCCCTGTATTTGGCCAAGTGTACTACACTGTTAAAATGAATTTGCTTTTGGCAAACAAAATTATGCACTTTGCTTTCTCTTGCATTTGTTCACCCTCATACCAACTACACCAGCGGCAGTGGTTACCCAAAGGTAATAGTATATTCCATATATGCATAGACTACACTAGCATTCTTGTTTAAGAAACTTTATGACTTAACAGCAAATCCCACCTGTATCATTCCATGTCTCATAGAAGTTATTACACCTCAAATTTCGTCCATCATTTTTAGGGATCCTGTGTGTGTGTGTTTGTGTGTGTACATATTATAAACATAGCCATGTGTATAATAATAATAATAATAATACATTGTTGGTCTCAGCAAGTACATTAAGCAAGGCAAAGACATGCTTACCAGATTTGTACAAAAATACAACACTGGGAAAACCCAGCACTCTACAAAAAGAAGCTAATCTAATATGGCAAAAATATATGACACAAGAAACTGCTGCCCAAATATCAAGGATCAACTTAAGTCCAGCACTGAAAATGAGAAGATAGAAGAACTCACAAGGAAACCAATCTGTGGACAATTCTACTGGGACCCTGAAAGACCATCAGTAGATAAAGAAAAATACCTGGTGTGGTTAAGTAGCTCAGGCCTAAAGAGCAAAACTGAGAGTTTGATAATAACAGCCCAAGATCAAGGACTGAATATGCATTATCATCAGAGGTACATCATGAAGCAACCAACTGATAGTAAATGCAGAACTTCTATAAGGCAGAACACATACAATATACTGTTGTGGGATGCAAAACACTTCCACCATCTGAATACACTAATAGACACAATAAGATGGCTGGTTACATTCACTAGATATGTAAACACACAGGGTTACAGGTTACTGAAGGGTCTATGAAAATATATCTGAAAGGGTCATAAATGTCAACAGTACCACTACTATGTGGGATGTACTGGTTACCACAATTGAACAATACTAGCAAACTGACCTGATATAGTACTGCATGATAAAAAAGAGAAGACTTGCCTACTGATCGATATAGCCATACCAGATGATTTACATGCTCACACAAAAGAAACTAAAAAACTAAGCAACTACAAAGACCTGGAGATCAGGTCAGGACGACGCAGAAAGGACAAAAATTGTGTCAGTTATAACTGGAGCATCAGGAACAATCAAGAAGGGATTAGATCAGAACCTTCAGTCACTCCCAAATCACCTGTCAGCCACAGAGCTACTGATCACACTAAGCACTGCACACATCATTTGTAAGGTGCTGGGGTATATCAATTGGACATTTTGCTGAGATCTGGACTCACCAGTAGACTGTAGGCTAATAACTAATAGGCAATAATAAATTAAAATAATAATAATCAGAATAATAATAATCAGCAGCAACAGCAGCTCAAAAGCCCTGGGTGCTCCTTTGCTTCTTCATCAGCTTTCTGCCATTTGTGTGTGCGTGTGTGTCTTTGGTTATCCTTCTCCAGTTCATAATACAAAAACTTGCTCAGTCACCTGTCACACACTCCAACCATCAAAGTCTAGGTTGCCCTGCTCATCTACGACCCCAGGGTTCAGCAATCAGGAGTTGTTCATGTACAGTTCCCACATACGTCCTTATGACATACCAAAGCCATCTCATTCTTGCAACCTTTATCATGACAGCTATATCTGATTATTTAAAGACAGTATAAATCATAATTACATCTCAGCTGTCAGATTCCTTCTACCTCCTCCAGACTGTCAATCTGTCTTAAAATTCTCCTATAAAAAATTCTGAGTATCTTTTCTTCTCTTTTAAATGGTCCACGTTTCAAAACCACATAAAAATAATGGAAATAAGGGGTTATATACTGCATAATTTTGGTTTTCCTTAATAGGAGCCTGGAGCACAGTACCTCTGAAGTTCAACATAACACTTGTTGGCAACAGAGGTCTTGCTCCAAACTCTGCACTAACACTGTCATTTGTCACAAATGAACCAAAATATGTATACAAAATGGTCTACTCATTCAAAAGCACACTCCAGAATGGTTACCTTTTGTAGTGCAGGGGCTCTTTGATGATTAGCAACCATACACATAATTCTGATTTTCATTAACAGTCCCATCTTTTTAGCTGCTTTATCCAGGACTTCAAAGGATGCTTTCATGGTTGGTAATATTCTGCCTACTACAACAATATTGTACACATATGCTAGTATTTGTACAGGTTTATAACATGTTGTTCCAACCATTTGAATTCCTGCATGTCACCACTTTCTCCATGGCAACATTACAGAGGAAGCGGGCCAGTTCATCACCTTTCCTTACCCCTCTCTTTATTCTTATTGACTCATAATTTAGACAATCATTACCTGACTACTGTTGCCCTCCAGTTTCATCAATGTTAACACAGACAAACACACACAAACTCACACATATACACAGTACCTAAGGCTAGCTCTAAATGTATCTATCAAGAATGAATTACTACACCCAAATGTATGAAATGTTTTGTGATGTGGTCACAAAGTAACATTATCAACATGAAGGTTTATTTACACATTCATATACAGTAGCAGTCCAGATGACAGAATGGTCTAAAGTGATCACTGAAGTTCCTACAATGACGTGGGTACTATTAAAATATCTTCACTGAAACCACTGTCATCACATGACAGAACAGACATGTACATGTAAAGGGCACACTAAGGTAATGCAAAGGGAGAAGAAAGATCTTACAAGTCCATAGACATAAACTACACTTTATGTTTGACAAGCAGACTGAAGACACAAATGTAAATATATAGTTGGCACAGATTCTCAACATGATTATCTCAGATGATTACTAACAAATTTACTCAGTCTGCTGCACACACTTCCAGTTCTCTGTTTTCCTCAAGTGCAACCCTTCATTCATGGGACCTAGAAGAGCACGTCCACATTTTGAATGACTCTTCGGTCCCAGGTACTCATCTGCCACTTCCATAATGTCCTGGCATGTTACAGACATTAGGGCAGACCGATGCATCTGCAGTAAAATGTCATCAATGCCATGCAGAAATTTATTCATCCCTTTTGAACCAGGTGGTATTGGGAAATCAACTGTCTGGAACACACCAAGCTTGGCCTCCTCTATGTCCCTGTCAGTAAATGAGTTCTGTGTCAGCCACTCATGAGCTTGATCAAATACATCAAAAGTCACAGCACAATTTGGATCCCGGTATGAGAAGAAATTTAGGACACCAGATGGAGAGAGACTAAGCCCTGCCCCATAAGCTCCACCTTTTTCTCGGATTTGTGGATGGAGGAACTTGGATGTAATTAGCTTGGCCATGACACGCAAGATGGGAAAGTGGGAATGGCAAAAGTAGACAGTGGACAAAGATTTCGCTGCAAAGTTAACAGGGATGGGATGGATATGATGAAAACCCTGTCCAGCTGACTTCTCAAGGTAGTAATCAGGATGCCGAGTTTTCAGCAATGGCAAGCCTGCTGTCCCTGGCAAAGACCCTAAGAACATCTCCATTTCCTTCATCACAGCATTTTCAGTACTGGGACTCAAGTTCACTGCGCACCGTAAATGATTTTTGTTAAATACAGCTTTTGAAATCTGCTCCATCTGAGTTAACACAGGACTCAAGTCTGACATCTGGGCTATCTCTTTCATTCTTGACACATAACTGAGTCCTGAATTAAGCTCCTTTCTATTTGAGGCAGGATTCACAAGACTTGCAGCACTGGACATGGCATAATGGTGCCCCATGTCAGCAATCCCATTCACCAGTTCTGCAGCAGTCACACGAACCATAGTCTCAAGCCTCCTCACATCACTATACGAACCCTCATTGAAGAGCTCTGACCACAATGCGAACATATCCTTCACATTTCTATCAAGACAATATGAAGAAAATAATATGCCTTCCTCGTATGAAAACGCTTCCATTGTGTCATCAGCGATATGGACACTGAGGGACAGCCCTCCAGTCTTTAACTCAGCAAGCTGATCAAATTCTCGGTAGCTGTGCCTTTGGGTTCCCATCTTGGTGGCCACCTGACAGAATAGGGGCACAAGTTGCTTGAGTTCATCGTTTAGCTCTCTCATATTCACAATTCCTCTGAAATATGTCATACCATTTGTAGGCTGAACACACATCTGAATAGGTATGGAACAGACATCTACATCTGTTAGTGGTGTTATGTCAATTACTTGTTTAAGATCTTTCATACATAATGTTGGAAGACACGAAATGTCTTGAACCTTCTCCCGTTCTTCACAAAGTTTCAAACCCTGCTGGAACAGAAGTTCTTTATCTTTCAGTGATAATGCAGTCAACTTTGTGTGTAAGATCTCCTGTTCAGCCTTACTTTGTTTTGTTTCAAAGTCCTCATCTGGTGACATCGTAAGTGTCAGTCTGTGAGTATTATTCTTCATGTACTTCAAAACTTTATCCTGAAGGTGGCATGGATTTGCATCCAAGCTGCGTCTCAGCTGGGATACCTTATCTTCAACCTTCAGTGCTTTCACCACATCTCCATCATGATTCCAGAGTGATGTGAGTCCAAACAGCAAACCAAGACCAAAGTCAGCTGACTGGTGCTTCATGTTCAATTCAATGCCATGCAGGACTCCTTCTATATGATTCTTATCAAATCCACTATTCACAATATTTATCACGGTTTCATCATAAAGCCGCACAACTTTATCAAAATCACTTGGATTCACTGCTTGAATGCCTACAGTGAAAAAAGTATCTTTGGTCTGTGATTCATAGCCAGTTACAGGTGTGAATCCTCCTCCAATATTGGACTCAACTAGGGTCTTGTAGAAAGGAGAATTGGGGCCATCCACCAACAGTTGTGACAGCACCTGAAGCTCAAATGTTTCTTGGATATCCGTGATATCACAGCACAGTACACTGATAGCAATGGTAGACTGTTTCTTAAGATCTGCAGCCAGGTGATCAGGCCTGCAAGTTATGTGTTTGCATTGTTGTGTAGACCATCTCTTTTCAGATGGAACTGCAGTGTTCCTATGATCTCTAGGCACAATGTTCTTGAAATTAGACAAATATCTGTCATTAATATATTTCAGATGGCCAACCAATGGAAAGTTACCATAGGAATAGAATCGTGAGTTACTAGGACTGTAGTAATGTGCATGGAATGCTTTCAGTTCATTGTGAGTGAGATTAGGAATAATAAGAGGGTCTCCTCCATAGACAAAGCCATATGTATGTCCAGGAAGAATACTGTTTAGGAGTTTCTGTCCAAACAGAGACTGATTCTCTGAAAATGCACCCTTCATCTCATTGAACACTACTCCCTTTATATGTATTTGGGAGGTTGGGTCATTTTGGTTTTCGTGTTCTAATCGCCATCCTTCTTGCCAAAAATCAGACTCCCTCAGCTGCGGGTTAAACACAGCATCCAAATACACTGACATCAGGTTATTATAATCTTGAAAATTTTGAGTTGCAAATGGGTAAACTGTGAAGTCTGGGCCTGTCATGGCATTCATGAACGTTGCTAACGATCGATTCAGCATTTTAAAATACGGATCACGACAGGGATAATTCACGCTGCCACACAAGGTCATGTGCTCGAGAATGTGCGGCACACCAGTCGAGTTACTCGGGGTTGTTCGAAAACCAACAGAGAATACATTGTTTGTGTCATCACGATGAATGTGAAGATACTGTGCACCAGTTGCAAGATGAACTAAGCGGTACGCCCAGATACGAAACTCAGAAATCTCACTCACTTCTTGGACCACAAAACCTTCGAGTTCTTTTCCTTCATTCACTTCAGGAATTCTTGAACTCTTGAAAGATGGAACGTTCGGCCTCTGTGAATTCAATTTAGATGATTCAGTCCTAACATCCGCTTGAATCGAGTAGCTGAAACTTAACTGACTATTTCTCGCACTTCCTTTACTTCCGTACAAGAAATATCCTGTCTGATGATATCGTCCACAGCACAGACCAAGTAAACGATTCGGTCTTATCATTTTCGCAAAGGCTTCTAGAAGAATAAGATGTAACGTTTTACTCCCTGAAAGAAAGGATGAAAGAAATGCAGCCCCCACAACTTGGGAATTCAAATTACTGAGACCCACTTGAGGTTAGATCGAATATTCAAATTGTTCGAAATTTCGTTGTTATATCACAAGAATCAGTACCAATGTCAAATTATAATAAATTTTCAGCGTTAATGTATAATATGGCACACTGACCTGTTCAATTATACCGCCTTTAGTAGGTAAACAAATTTAACATGAAGTTCGGAACTACAGGCTAACATAAAACAGCATTTAACAGCGACATTCATTTCTTTGATCACAGACTATACATGATATGATCTGTGTACATGATGCACCTGCCCACACGGATAACCAGATGCACGACTGGAACCACAGATCATATGACTGGAACCGTCTCACACTGGCAATCAGCTTTGACGGCCCTCTGGTGCACATTTTAGTACAACATGACCACACTGTTAACCGTGCTCACGGTACACAGATTTCAATTTTGAATTCATGCATTCCCAGGGTTGATGGAAAGCTGTTGTCATGCTTAGCAGTTACAGAAACACGGAATAAAGACACAGCCAGAGGCGCTATTCCTTGATGAACCTCGTATAGCTCGTGCGGAACGTGATGGTACACGCGCAGAAACCAGATTTCGTCTTTCCCCGAAACGGACGAGTCCATTTAAATCGGTAGGGGCGTCTATTCAGTCGACTGCTGGCAGCCGAGGTGTGCGCATCAGCTTGAGTAATGCTCGATAGACCACGTTCGGTGGTGGCGTGAGAGTACTGGTTACCCACTCCATTCACCAGTTTCCCCTTCACTTCCCCGCGGGTGTGAAACCAGGTTCCGAACGAGCTATACCCACAGTGTGATACACTGGGTAGCTGTGACATATGGTGAAACGGTAGTTGGCTAAATGATTTGTGGTGGTAGTCCTGAATAATCTGTGGTCCTGAATAATCCGTGATAGTGGTAGTAAATGGTGCTGCGTTAATATCGTGAGAGGAAGAACGTGATGCAGTAAAATGTAATTTAAACTGTAAAAGCATGCCTATAAGTAGTATGTTTAGAACTGCAATGAAAATCTGTTTTAGTAATCTACTAAATATCTTTTTTACAGTAATGCAATCGACATAAGGAAAAGATGATGGAACATGCGAACATGGCGTGGATGACAAATGGCGATTCGTATTCTTCAGCACGATTTTGGCACAGTGGACCTGCGCCTGGAACATTGTACAATTTTCCAAGTGGCTTGGCTGCCCTAAGCACACATTTCACCCAAGTACCACAGTGAGATACAAGTTTTTTATTGTTATAATTCCGTGGTCGAATGTTGCATGTCATTGGTGTATTGTAGGTTTTTTTTTTTTTAAGTTCAGTTTGTTA
>JGI24700J35501_10930556_pt1 | contig 15567 bp, 13 predicted proteins | sample TergutTh196P1_FD_35501 | JGI IMG/M metagenome (IMG submission 35501)
CTTTTTTTTGTTAAGTTGGTGCTTATGGGGCTCTGCCCCCCGCCTGCCGGCGGGCAGGCACACCCCGCAAGGGAACGCGTCCCCTTGACCCCGCAAAATTTTTAATGTAGTTATAACACCAAAAATAAAACTCTGTATGTGCTTGAAAAAAATCAGAAAAAATCAAAAAACCAAAACGCAAAAAACAACAAAAAAACTGAACTCCGCCAAAAAGGGGAGTTCAGTTTTTTATGCAGTTGACAGGACTTGAACCTGCAAGGTCTAGGACCACTAGATCCTTAGTCTAGCGCGTATACCAGTTCCGCCACAACTGCATTTTTTTATTTTTTATCCTTACCACAAAACCATTATACTACGGCGTTTGCATTGTGTCAAGTTTTTTTTGAAAATAAAATTATTTTTTCTTAACAAATTATCACATTAGCTTGTATCGGAATGTGGGGACGGGCGACCGACCCGCCTATCGGACGGGCAGGGGACGGTCGCCCCTACAACAAGGCACCCGTTCCCCACAAAATGCCCATCGCAAATTTAACCCATACATTATTAATTTACCACCAAAAAACCATAAAAAAATTAGCGGGTCAAGGGGCGCGCTCCTTGCGGGGTCAAGGGGCAGCGCCCTTGCGGGGTGTGGGGCAGCGCCCCACGGTTTTAAGGTTTTTAATATTTTTTCGCACTATTCACAAGTGGTAAAATTTGTGTTAAAATAATTTTATGGATACTATAAATTTTATGCACCAGCCAGTTATGTTAAATGAAATATTGGCAAATTTGCAAATAAAGCCTGGCGGCGTTTATGTAGATGGCACTTTGGGCGGCGGCGGACATAGTGCCGCTATTGCCCAAAAACTTACCGAAAATGGCTTGCTGGTTGGCATTGATAAAGACGGTGCTGCTCTTGCCGCCGCTACGCAAAAACTTGCCGCCGCTAAGTTTACTGCCGTCCGCAACAGCCACGAAAACATTACGCAAATATTACAATCCCTTAAAATAACCAGCGTAGACGGCTTTTTGCTAGATTTAGGCGTTTCTTCCCACCAATTAGATACGCCGCAACGTGGTTTTTCTTTTAGATACGATGCTCCGCTGGATATGCGAATGGACGACCGTGCTGATTTTACCGCTTATACGCTCCTTAACAGCTACTCCGAAAAGCAACTTACCGCCATTATAAAAAATTACGGCGAAGAGCGTTTTGCAAAACGGATAACAAAAGCCATAATCAACAACCGCCCAATAAAAACCACGCTACAGCTAAGCAACATAATTATCCAAGCCGTGCCAAAAACGCCAAAACAACAACTGCACCCCGCCACCAGAACGTTCCAAGCAATACGCATAGCTGTAAACGGCGAACTTATCGGACTTTCGCAAACTATTAAAGATATGTCCGCCGCCCTTGCAACCAACGGCCGCATTTGCATTATAACGTTCCACTCGCTCGAAGACCGCATTGTTAAACAAACTTTCAAACATCTATCCGACCCGTGCCAATGCCCAAAAGATATTCCCTATTGCGTCTGCGGCGAAAAACCAACCCTAGCCATAATCACAAAAAAACCCATATACCCCACACAACAAGAAATCTCAACAAACCCACGGGCAAGCAGCGCAAAATTACGTGTAGCAGAAAAATTATGACTTAAATCAACTTCAAAACCGTGGGGCTCTGCCCCACACCCCGCCAAGGCGCTGCCCTGGACCCGCAAGGGGATTCTCCCCTTGACCCCATAAAATTTTTAATCTTTAATAAAAAAGAAAGGAGCAACCAATATGAACGCCGTTAGAAAGCCAGAATATGTGTATAAAGTGCCGCCGAACAGACAACCTCAACGGCGTAACCCGCCACGCAAAACAGCTAGAACAACGCCGAAAGTGCAGGTGAAAAATGGCACAGGGCATCAAATGCGTAAAACTAGCCAGCCAAAACAGTTGAGCCAAAAAAAGGTCAAAAAAACCCAAAAAAGCCGTGCGTTAAAATCTGTTGCGGCGATAAAAACCAAAACAATCGAATATATCCGTTTTGATACGCAACCGTACCGAATCCCGAAACATATACTGTTTAGCATATTGCTAATTTTTGCGATGGGCGTGGGAATGGCGGCAACTTTGGCGTATTTGCAACATATGCGGTTTGAAATTGGCAGAACCAGAACAGCCATTCAAAGCCAACAAGACGAAAATTTGCGAACACAGGCGGAAATAACACGCCACTTTACCGTCGAAGAAATAGCCGAAATAGCCCAAACACGCCTAAATATGCACCCGCCAGATATTTCGCAAATAATACACATTAGCGTGCCGCGCGAAAGTTACGTTGTACAAAGTGCCGCCCCCGCTGTTCAAGAAACGCAAAATGTGTTACAATTATTGTGGTATCAAATTAGAAATTGGTTGGGAGTGTAATTATGACAAATAAAAATCCGAAAAATAGGCAAAAAATTAGCCAGGCAAAAAAATTAAGAACCTTTCGCAACAGGCGCGTAGCCTTTGTTGGCGTTATTTTAACCTTGGCTATTGGCTACTTGCTGGCGAACATTACTTACATAACGGTAACTTTTGGTGCAGAATTTGAACGGGCAGCCGTGCGGCAACTTGTAATAAACCGCCGCAATCTGGAACGTGTCATCGACCCCGCACATGGCGGCGTTTTGGATAGAAACCGCCAGCCGCTTATTGACAACGAGGTGGTTTACCACGTTGCATTAGATGTAACCGTGCTTAATTCGCTAGTAGAAAATGAGCGGAATTTAGAACTTAGAGCGGGAATTATCCAAACTTTACACGAAGAGCTTAATATTCCGCACGATGTTTTATTGGGATTTGTTGACCCTTATTCGCCCACTTTTATCGATACCCGCTGGCGAGTTTTGGCAAGCCAAGTTCCCGCCCAAATTGCGTTGCCGTTAGCCGAACTGCCGCACGTTCATTTGGAACAAGCCGCTTTGCGCCGCTTTCCAGACCCGTATCTTGCACCGCAAGTTTTGGGCTTTGTGCGTGGCGATGCCGCCTGGGGGCTAGAACTGCAATATCAACAGGAAATGGCTGGCGACCCTGGCCGCATTTTTCGCTCGTTTCAGCAGGGAGCGGCCTCTACAATAGAGAATATTCCCGCACGAGATGGGCATTGGCTAGTAACCACGCTAGATAGCAGTATTCAACGCGCCGCCCAACGAATCGTGGAAGATGCCGCACACAATTTTGGCGCAGAATACACTAGCCTAATAGTTATGAACCCAAACACAGGCGAAATTTTGTCAATGGCTCAATGGCCGTCCTTTCCGCTAGATTCACCCGACGACGGCACTCGTTTTACCGATCCCGCCGTTTCCAATTTTTGGGAACATATGTCGGTGGACGAACAGCTTGCTCATAAGTTGCGTATATGGCCAAATTTTGGCGTTAGCCGCAGTTTCGAGCCTGGCTCGGTTTTTAAGCCGTTCGTAACCGCCGCCGCTTACGAGGAGGGGCTTATCGATGTGCTCTCCAGCCATTTCTACTGCTCGGGGGTGCGTGTTGTTGCTGGCGAAGAAATCCGCTGTTGGTTGCGTAGCGGACACGGCAGCCTTAACCTCGTTGAGGCGTTGATGGTTTCGTGCAATCCCGCAATGATAGAGGTTGCACAGTTGCTAGGTCGGGATATTTTCTACAGCTACCGCAACGATTTTGGTTTTGGCAACTTTACAGGTATCGATTTACCAGGCGAATCGCCCGTTTCTAGCCCTGCTGTTATGTACACGCTGGCACAGCTTAATCCTGTGGAACTCGCCACTAGTGCGATGGGGCAAGGTTTTAACGCAACTCCGATACAAACAATAAACGGCTTTGCGGCATTGATAAACGGCGGATATTTAATGCGCCCGCATCTTGTTTCGCAAATAATAGATGCCCAGGGCAATGTTATAAACGAGACCGCGCCAACGGTTGTCCGCAACGTTTTATCTACCGATACGTCCGATTTTATCCGTGTAGCTTTGCAGGACGTTATGTTGCCAGCTGGCACGGGCAGCATGATAGCCATTGACGGCTTTTCTATCGGCGGCAAAACTGGCACGGCAGAGCAGGGCGTTCCACGGGGCGATTGGGTTGTTACTTCGTTTGTTGGCTATATGCCCGTTGAAAACCCGCAGTTTTTGGCACTTAGCATTGTTTATCGCCCAGAGGATAATTATATTTCGTCGGGCGGCTCGGCGGGTATGATGGTGCGGGATCTTTTTTCCGAGATTATAAACGAGCGGCACATACAGCCCGACGGCACGGGGCAAACGACAGGCTTTATATTAGATGCAAACAGCGAACTAATGCCAAACTTTTCGGGTATGCAGTTGCGGGAAGTTACGCCGATATTGAATAATATGGGCAACGATTTTCAGGTTGCTAGTCGTGGCGCGGTAGTTTCGCACCACATACCTGGCCCAAATCAGCCAATAACGCCAGCTACAACAATATTTTTATATTTAGACGGCGATATTTCTGATTTAGACGATTTGGTTTTTATGCCTAATTTGGTGGGTATGCGTTTAGATTTAGCACGGGAGCATCTATCGGAAGCGGGGCTTATTCCAGTAATAATCAACGATGCACCCACAGGCCGCATAGATTGGCGGAACAACCCAACCGCAACCGAAGACGAAACCACCGTAGTTGACACCGATGTTTGGCAAATAGAGCGACAGTTTCCAGCGGCGGGTTCGCATATTCAGCGTGGCACACAAGTAAGGTTGCGGGCTGTTCCGCAATAAACGCAAAAATTATCAAACAACAAAATGGAGGATCTTATGACGATACTAGAGAACTATTTCAAGTTAAAGGAAAACAAAACAACGATTTCAATAGAAGTAATGGCAGGACTGACCACGTTTTTCACGATGGTGTACATTTTGGCGGTTAATCCTCAAATTTTGAGTGCCGCTGGCATGGAGCCAGGCGGGTTATTTACCGCAACAGCCATAATATGTATAGTTGGCACGCTAATAATGGCGCTTGTGGCAAAATATCCATTTGCGATAGCGCCTGGCATGGGATTAAATGCGTTTTTTGCCTTTGTTGTCGCCGATATAGTCGGCTGGCAAACGGCGTTATTTTTGCTACTTATCCAGGGCGTAATTTTTATGCTTTTAGCGTTGGCAAAATTCCGCGAGGCAGTTTTTGATGCAATACCGCGCAACATGAAATTATCAATCGGAGTTGGCGTGGGTTTGTTTATAACGCACATTGGTTTTCAGAATGCTGGTTTTATTGTCGGCGACCCTGCAACATTGGTTGGATTGGGCAATATTCAAAGTTTAACGGTGCTGTTATTTTTGGTGGGTTGCGTTGTAACGGTGGCACTACTCCAAAAAGGTTTCAAAAGCGGCATATTTTTAGGGATAATTTTGGTGTATGTTCTGGGCTTGATTGCCGAACTGGTTGGGCTGTACGAGCCTGGCGTACATGGCTATTCGCTTGTTCCTGGCGGTGTGGTATCTTTGCCGCCCTCTATTGCAACGGTTAGCCTTGTTACCAACTGGCAAGAGGTCAGTTTTGTTGGTGTCGGCGTTTTTACGATTATTTCGTTAATACTGGTGTTGCTTTTTGTTGAGGCGATAGACACGGTTGGCACGTTGATAGGCGTATCTGAACGGGCGGGCTTTTTGGATAAGGACGGCAAGCTGCCACGGGTTGGCGCTGCCTTGTTTGCAGATGCCTCTACTACAGCGTTGGGAGCGGTTGTGGGTACTTCCACTAGCACTACTTATATAGAAAGTGCGACGGGCATTCAGGCGGGAGGCCGCACGGGGCTTACTTCGTTGGTTACAGCTGGTTTGTTTTTTGTGGCGATGTTCTTTTGGCCGATATTTGCCGTTGTGCCAGCTTTTGCGACTGCACCTGCGTTAGTTATTGTTGGCTTGTATATGGTATCGATGGTACGCAAAATGGATTTTGACGATTTTTCGGAATCGTTCCCCGCATTTTTAGTTATGATAATAATGCCGCTTGCTTATAGCGTCTCGGACGGTATGGTTTTTGGCGTTATTAGCTACGTTTTACTAAAGTTAATATTGGGCAGGGCAAAAGAAGTATCTTGGGTAATGTATATGCTGGCGGCTGTTTTTGTGCTGAAATTGGCGTTTCCTTATTAGACGGCAGGCACCCCGCAAGACGGAACGGGCGACCGTCTCGGTCGCCCGTTTGCCCCATTCCGATTTAGCCTAAATGTATGCAGGTGGGGGTGTTGCCCCTAATGTCATTAACTTAAACGATTTATGGGGGACGGGCGACCGACCCGCCTGCCGCGGGCAGGGGACGGTCGCCCCTACAATATGCGTCCCCGCCCGCCTGACGGCGGTCAGGTAGGGGCGACCGTCTCGGCCTGCCTGTCGGCAGACAGGTCGCCCGTTCCCCCATTCCGACATTTCTACAACATAGCTAAAGTTAATGACATTGTGTTGCCCCTCCCGCCTGTGGCGACAGGCTAATTTTTAACATAGTATCATAGTATCATTGCGTAATGAACAAAATCAATTTAAGGCTTAAATTACATTTGCAAAATCTACCACAAACCCTAAGAAAGGAGCATTAACCTTGAAAAATCTAGCAATATTAACAATAACGCTATTTTTGGCGTTTATATCCCACACAACAACCCAAGCCGCCGAGCCGCAAATTTCCGTTATTCTCAACGACAACGCCGTTATTTTTGAAGATGTGCAACCCATGATTATAAACGATAGAACAATGATACCGCTACGTGGCGTATTTGAAGATATGGGCTTTAGTGTTGTATGGGATTCTCCAACGGCAACCGCCGCAATTAGCAACGACAGCACAACAATTTTAGTGCGGGAAAACGTTGATTTTATAACCGTAAACAACGAGCAAGTTTTTGGAGACGTTTCGCCGTTTATTCATAATGGGTGGTTTATGTTGCCCTTGCGGCTAGTTGCGGAATCTACTGGTGCAACCGTGGATTGGAACGCTGAAACTAACAGCGTTGTCATTTCAATAGATGACACCGCCGTTGAAATATTAACAGCCACCATAGAATTTGTGGAACATTTAGGCGAGCCAAACTTTATAAATTTGCATATTCAAAATAATGCGGACGTTCCTGTTTTTATAGACGATAATAATGTGTCATGGTTTGACTTTTTTGACGGCACTAGGTGGGATAGATTACAAATTAGCACCGATTTTTTAATACCGCAGACACTCGTGCTCGTGGCAATACAGCCAAATTCAACGCATACAATTTTACACGCGCCAATAGATACATTTTTTCATTTGCGAGGTTCGGGTTTGTATAGGATACGGCGAGGGTATGCCTTAACCCCTGCGGAATTGGCTATTCCACGGTTTGAGGTAATTGTTGAGTTTTATTTGGAAGTGGACGAGTAATAATTGCCAAACAAAAACATGAAAGGGAAAAATCATGCAAGGTGCAATAAACAGCAAAATCAGCTTATTTTCGTCTCTTCCAAGGCACGGCAGGTTAGTTTCTGGGTTTAGCGGCGAGATTGATTTTAGATATAGAGAAGAGATTCGGTCGTTTAGCATATCCAAATTTTCTGAGCAATATGCACTGGCTTGTTTCAGCGACCATAGATTTTCGCTAATAGCCGCCGAAACTTTCACAGGCACAAAAGCCGAAAGAGAGGGATTAAATTACGTTCAGCCAGATTTTATGCTATTTAGGAACAACCCTTTTTTCGAGATAGAGGGAGAACTACGGATGATTGGTTGCCCCGATTTTATTGTGGAGGTTTGGTCAAAAGGGAACGATAAGGAACACAGGCAGTTTAAGCAAAGTTTGTACTCCACTTCAGATGTAACCGAACATTGGTATTTAACGCAAACAAGCAACAAAGTAGAGCGGTACAAAGGGGCTAAAAAATTGCCGAACACTTCGCTAAAGAAAATTATGGAAACTGAATGTGGGTTGACGTTTGATTTAACTTATTTAGCGAGATAAAATGTGGGTGGCTGCACCTTTCGCAGACACCCACAAAAACAAAAAATCCAAAATTATCTTTATTTTGGATTTTTTATCTTGCAATATTTTCACAATTCCAAGAATTTTGCCTACTCGGTGATTTGAATAATATTCATTAGCACAGCAATTCCAGCAACTCCTGTCGCCACTTCTCCATATCATACCAACCGCAACCAAAACAGCCATCTTCCGCTGATTTTCCCCTTGTTGGAATCGCCGAATCCCAATCTTCGCCGCCATGATAAAAATATTTTATCCCAAAAGGATACTGCCGTTTGCCAGTTTGAAAGCACGTTCTGCAAACTTCACGCTTTTGTTGATTGCGTTGATTGGTAAGCAACTGGAATTTTTGGCTAATTTCCTCGTCTGTCATGCTGTCTGAATTTTCCTCTTTTGTGTTTTCGTCCCAACGAATTTCTGGAAATTTGTGATCTGGCAACAAATGTGCCGTTTTTTTGCTTTCGTAAACATCGTAATTTTGCAAAACCTCTAAAATCCGCTTTCTAAGCTGTTTTGACCATGTTTCGTAACCGCCGCCTGTAAAAGCCCTTGGAATCGGCAATAAAATAATATTTGTCGTATTTTTTTCACAAATGGGGCAAAATCTCGCCGTATCTGTGGCGAGCGTGTAGCCAAATTCTTTCAAATCCTGGATTCTTCTAGCAAAATTGGGATTTTGTGGCAGTTCGTGCTTGTTGCATTTCCAACCTCCTTGTGCCAATATGTCAAAAAACTCCTTAGTTGTAGCGGCGTTGGGTTTTTCTTCTCGCCAAAATTGCTCCTCGGCGGAAAGCCATTCTGACGGTGGCGTTTTCTCCATTATGTTGTAAATTTTTTCAATATAATCAGAAATTTCCTCGTCCGTCTGCAAATTTACACCTGTTCTGCGGTATTCTACGGGAATCCAACCGTGCCAATCGCCGTGCGGCAAAGCAAAACTTACGTCAACATATTTCTCCGTTGCCTTTGCGTGGGATTTTAATTGCTGTTCGTTAATTTTAATTTTGTCATTCTCGCAATAAATCATTCAAATATTCCTCCATAAATAGCTTGTAAGGCTCTATTTGCAAGCCTTTTGCAATTTTTCCAACGTTCAAAATAGTAATGTTTCGCTTGCCACGTTCCACAAAGCTGATGTACGTTCTGTGCAAGCCACATTCTTCCGCCAATTTTTCTTGCGAAAAACCCAGTTTTTCCCTTGTTAATCGCATTGTTTTGGCAAAAAGTTTTTCAATTTCCATTTGGTACTTCCTTTCTTTTTGATTGTATGATATAATAAAGTAGACTTATATGTCTACATACTATAAGTAACAACGAGGTGCAAAAATGGCAATAAAGACGGTTGGTAGCGTGTGTTCTGGGATTGAGGCTGCATCGGTAGCTTGGCAGGGTTTGGGATTGAAATTTGAATGGTTTGCGGAAATTGCCGATTTTCCCAGTAAATTGCTTGCGGAAAAATATCCTACAATTCCAAATCACGGCGATATGGCAGGGCTTGCGGATAAAATATTAGCGGAAGAAATAGCCGCTCCCGATTTGATTTGCGGAGGAACGCCTTGTCAAGCGTTTTCTTTGGCTGGCTGGCGGCAAGGTTTGGCGGACGACCGAGGAAATTTAACACTTGCATTTGTGGATATTGTGAATGCAACGGATAAAATCCGCAAAAACGCCCATTTGCCACCGACCGTTGTTTTTTGGGAAAATGTAGAGGGCGTATTAAAGGACAAAACGAACGCTTTCGGCTCTTTTGTGTCATCTTTAGCGGGTTTGGGCGAGGTTTTAACTCCCAAAAAATGGGCAAATGCAGGATTTATCAAGGGCAAACGCAATGTAGCTTGGCGAGTTTTAGATGCAAAATATTTTGGATTACCGCAACAACGGCGGCGTTTGTATGTTTTGGCGGGCAATATAGATGTAGCAAACGTGCTTTTTGAGCATTGTGAAAATGGCGAAAATCTGCAAAAATCTGCAAAATACCCAAGTTCGGAGTTGAATTTTAGTAAAAATGGCGATAATTTTGAAATTTTCCGAGAATACACGGATTGTCTGTACTCGTCATACGGCACAAAATGGAACGGAAACGCCGCAGCTTATAACGGCTCGCTGTATGTAGTGCAAAATGGGCGTATTCGCAGACTTTCGCCGCTAGAATGTGAGCGTTTAATGGGATTTCCAGATAATTACACAAATATAGCAGGTACAAAACGTACCAACCGTTATCAAGCAGTGGGCAATTCTTGGGCGATTCCTGTTGTGCGGTGGTTGGGCGAGCGGATTTTAGCTGAGCAACAAAGCAAATTTTCCTTTGATAGACTTGTTGGCAGCGGTAATTTTTGGGATTTTCACGAAAGTCCAATAATTTGCGAAAACGGATTTGTCAATGTTTCAGAAACCCCACAAAATACGATTTTTGGTAATATGCAAAATATAGTTGACAGCAACGCTCCTAAAGAAATATACATTTCGCCAGTCGGTTGTAATGGAATTATCCGCCGAAAAGCCGAACGCAACTTGAAAATAAATTCTCGATTAGAAGAGGTTTTGTTGCGAATTTCGCAAGAAATGTCGGCGGAGGAGATTGAAAGGCGGTCGAGGGTTCAAAAGCGTGGGAACAAAAGCAAGTTGAATGTAAGAGGCGAAATGGAGCAAATTTATTTGAATTGAGTATCTTATATTTGATTTGGTATTTTTACATTTCTAAATTTTATTGGCATAATATCTCGTGCCGCAAAATTAAAGCAAAAAAATGGGGCGAAAATTTCACCCCGTTTTTTTATCAACCTACTCCACCTACTGCGACATAAACAACTTATAATACTCCTCTTCCCTAGCCAACAACTCCGCATTTTGGATTTTTTATCTTGCAATATTTTCACAATCCCAATAAAAAAGTAAAATTGCTAGTTTTACACAATTCCAAAATTATTTTATGTACATTTTGCATAAAAAATATTCAAAAATACCCAAAAATTTCGTAAATAATCGCTCTTGACACGATATATATATATATATACTGAACATAGTCGTTATTTTGACTTGCATTAAAAACGCATAAATATGCAATGTATGGCTCTGCACGAGCCGAAGATGCAAGTATACATAATACCAAGTTAAGGAAAGGTGATGTATTTATGAATATAGCTAAGAACATAGTAAACAAATACTATGCACAAAAATACTATAATAGTGGGTTGAGCCATTACAAAAAAGGGCAATACGAAAATGCACTAGCTGATTATACTAAAGCTATAGTTCTTGACCCTAATTACGCAGGTTATGCTAATCGTGGTAATTGCTACTATGTATTAAAGCAATACGAAAATGCAATAGCTGATTATACTAAAGTTATAGTTCTTGACCCTAATGTCGCAAACTACTATGGTATTCGTGGCTTTTGCTACTATGCATTAAAGCAACACGAAAATGCAATAGCTGATTTTACTGAAACAATAGAGCTTGACCCTAATAACACAGACTGTTATTTTGCTCGCGGCGTTTGCTACGATTATTTAAAGCAATACCAAAATGCAATAGCTGATTTTACCAAAGAGATAGATCTTAACCCTAGCAAAATCATAAGCTATTATAGGCGTAGTAACAGTTATCGTGCTCTAGGGCAACACAAAAATGCAATAGTTGATTGTACTAAAGCTATAGATCTTGAACCTGATGATCCACTCTGCTATTGTAGCCGTGGTGAAAGTTATTATATTTTAAAGCAATACGAAAATGCAATAGCTGATTTTACTAAAGATATAGAGCTTACAGAAGATGCTAGTGCCTATAATAATCGTGGCACTTGCTACTATAATTTAAAGCAATACGAAAATGCAATAGCTGATTATACTAAAGCTATAGATCTTGACCCAGAATATGCTAGTGCCTATTGTAATCGTGGTATTTGTTACTGCTATTTAAAGCAATACGAAAATGCACTAGCTGATTATAATAAAGCTATAGAGTTTAACCCAAAATATGCTCGTGCCTATGATAATCGTGGTAATTGCTACTATGATTTAGAGCAACACGAAAATGCACTAGCTGATTATACTAAAGCTGCGGATATACGTAATAGTCTTGCAGAGCAATACGAAAAACAAAGGGCTGATTATGAAGTTGTTGTAGAGCAATACAAAAATGCAATAGCTAGTTATACTAAAGTTATAGGACTTGACCCAAATAATTCAGATTATCGCGATAGACTTAGAGACTGTTCTCAAAAGTTAGAACAATACGAAAAGAATAACGCCAAAAAGGAGTGATATATTTATGAGTACAGCAAAAAGCTACTATAATAATGGGTTGAGCCACTACGAAAAAGGGCAATACGAAAATGCAATAGCTGACTATACCAAAGCGATAGAGCTTGACCCATCTAAGTATCTCCTCTATGATAGACTCTTGCTGTCCGATATTGAAACCACCATGGAGGGCGAGTTTGTATTTGTCAAGATAGGTGGTATCGACTGGCGTGTACTTGACGTTAAAAACAACCAAGCCCTACTGCTTAGCGAGTTAGTATTAAAAGCAAACCTATACCACTCTGAAGATGAATATATAAAATGGAAAAATTGTGCCCTCCGCCAATACCTCAACAACGATTTCTACAACAAATTCTCCGACAACGACAGGAGTAGAATCGCCAAAAAGACAATTCCCAACAAAAATAACCAATGGTATGGAACGCCAGGCGGCAACGACACCACCGACAACATTTTTCTGCTTAGCCTTGAAGAAGTGATACAATATTTTGGCGATAGTGGGCGGTTGAAATATCCACTAAACGAGAAAAACAAGAGTTATCACTATTATCTTAGTGATGAATTTAACGATAAACGAATTGCAATGGGGCGCTCGGGTTTGACTAATTACTGGTGGTTGCGGTCGCCTGGCCGCAATAATGACCGTGCCGCCTATGTCAATTATGAAGGCCATGTCATAGTGAGTGGCGATGTTGTCTCGGAATTTGGCGGCGTTCGCCCTGCCTTGTGGCTAAACCTATAAATCGTAAAGGAGTAAACCATTATGCGAATATTTTCAAAAATGCAAAAGTTATTGGGGTATAATTCCCTGCAAATAGGGCAAATAACCCCATTCGGCGGCTACGATTGGCAAGTGCTAGACATACAAAACAACCAAGCCTTACTGCTTAGCGAGTTAGTATTAGAAAAACGCCCATACAACACCACCCAAACCCCCATAACATGGGAACAATGCACCTTACGCCGCTACCTCAACAATGATTTCTACAACAAACTCCCCCAAAATGGCAAAATCGCACAACGCACCATTCCCAACAATAACAATCAATGGTTCGGCACGGACGGCGGCAACGACACCACCGACCACATTTTCCTACTTAGCTTAGATGAAGTGGTGCAGTATTTTGGGGATAGCGGACAGTTGAAAGTTAAAAATAAAAGTCCTATTTCTTGGGGGATTGAAGACCAATTTAACGATAAACGAATAGCACGAGACACATCAGGTGCGGCTGCGTGGTGGTGGTTGCGGTCGCCTGGCAAACCTACGTACATTGCTGCCAGTATCCACCGTAAAGGCTATGTCAATGTATGCGGCTACGACTACGACGTGGTGGGGGAGGGCGGCGTTCGCCCTGCCTTATGGCTAAATCTATAACCTAAAATCTTTTAATCAGAATCAGTTCGTCTGCGGCGAACTGATTCACACCGCAAAGCGGCACAATCAATCTTTTATCCGAAGAAAAGGTGATACATTCATGAAAACAGCAAAAGGCTACTATAAAAATGGATTTAACCATTGCAAAAAAGGGCAATATGAAAAAGCCATAGATAGCTTTATTAAAGCAATAGAGATTAAGCCTAAATACGCAGACGCTTATTTAGGACGTGGCGTAAGTTATTATGAACTTGGTCAGCACGAGAAAGCAATAAATGACTATAATATAGCGATAATTCTTAAGCCCAAGTATTGGATTGCTTATAATAATCGTGGCGTTTGTTACCAGAAGTTAGAGCAATACGAAAATGCAATAGCTGATTTTACCAAAACTATAAAATGCAAACCTAAGATGTCGCTTTATGCTCCCTACAATGAACGTGGTTTAAGTTATGCTAAGTTGGGGCAGCATGAAAAAGCGATAGAAGATTACTCTAATGCACTAGAGTGTAAATGGCTTAAACAAGCGAAGTCTGAATGTTACGCTAAACGAAGTGTAAGCTATGCTGAAATTGGTAAGTACGAAAAAGCAATAGCTGATTTTACCAAATCTATAGAGCTTGACCCTAATAATTTGTATTATCTTGCGATAAACTTAGGGGCTATTATAAATAGGATAAAACCCGTTTCGTATTATTTTACGGTAGACTAGAGGCTGTTCTCAAAAGTTAGAACACGAAAAGAATAACGCCGAAGAGAAATAACTTTATTCCAAGTTATGCCGTTACAAGATATTTGCAAACGATTTTTACCAAATGCAAACCGCTTGCCAAGCGTAACTCCCAAAAACCCCCACATAAAAAGCGAGCCATTCACAACAGGCTCGCTTTTTTGCCATTTTCTATTTTAGTTATGTACAATATCGGCAAAACGCCGTTATAATACAGTTTTGATTTTTTTGATTATATTGCTGCTACTTTCCTGTAACAACTCCGTCAATTAACAACGCCATCAATGCGTATTGTGCCGCTAATGCTGTTTGCATCAATATAATCGCCGTTGTAATTTACGTTATTTACCGTTATGTTGCCCGATGTTGTCCGCATTGTGATGTCGCTGGCTACGCTGGAATTTTGCACATTTAACGCACCCGAAATCGCACGAGCGTAAAAACTATCCAGTTCCGCCAAATTTACCTGCACTCCGCCAGATGTGCTGTTAATGTGCAGTTCGCCTGTTGCGATTGTGTCGGCGGTTAGCGTGCCAGATATGCTGGATAAATTCGTGTTACTAGCAATAATATTGCCAATCTGCACTCCGCCAGAGGTTGTGCGTACTTCCAGGTCGCCGCCCAGCGAGATAAAATCCGCACTAATTCTGCCAGATATTGACCGAAAATTAGCGGCGTTTGCGTCAAAATTTAGCGCCGTTATGTTAGCACTAGTTCCAGAAATTTCTAGGGTGTTTGCCAAAAAATTGCCGCTATTGCCTGTAATATCAATGTTGCCGCTTACGCTTAAAATATCCAATAAATCAAAAATATTATCGGTATTTTCTGGAAAAAACACAGTAATAACGCCGTTTTGGCTGCTGTTATCGATTAAATTAAACCAGTTGCCTTGTGTCGCTGGCGGATTGGGCTGTGCGATTTCTAATGTTGTGCCTGTCAGCCTGTAGCGTGGCTGCTCGTTTTGCCCCTCGGAATTTTGCTCGTAAGTGATTAGTACGTGCGGATTGCTGTGCGGCGTTACTATAATGCTTATATTCCTTGAAGTTATGCGTAAATTGGATATTTCCGCAAGATTTAGCTGTAGTGTTTCTGGCAATAATTCCGCACTTTCAATGTCGTCAAATCTGCCGTCTACAAAATTGTTTACCAGGTTTACGTTGCGAATGGAGTTTGAAAATATAGTGATTCCTGCAAAAATAGTGCCTATAGCAATCGTTAAAAAAAT
>JGI24700J35501_10930555_pt1 | contig 15557 bp, 15 predicted proteins | sample TergutTh196P1_FD_35501 | JGI IMG/M metagenome (IMG submission 35501)
GACATTTTCAGGTAATTACAAAATCTGGCAAATTAAATCTAGTAGATAGGGAAATGATATTACAAAACATATGAGAAATGAAATGTGGATATATAAGCAGGAATGAACTGGCTGAAGATGGACTCTGATGGTCAGTCTCTGTGCATGCAAATTTTGGCTGCCCAAACAATGGGATATTTCTTGACAAGCTGAGCAACTCCACTGCCTAAGAAGCTTTCTGTACCAGCAAAAATTTCTGAACTGCTTCTCTTCTTGCTGGATATAAGATCCTGCTATGACACTTACCAAACTTTTCCTGGAACCATTTCTCATGAGGTGTCTCTGGAGGAACTGATGTTATAGCATGTAACTGCTCTAGAATGAACACCAACTGCAAACAAAAAAAAAACACTTCTGTATAGAAGTCTACAGCTTTTCCAAGTATTTTGTAGCTTATTCTGTTCTTATTCCTCACCCTTAACAAAATGTTTGTGGCAGGTGATTAGGATAAAAGCCAGTATCAAATTGAATTTTTTACTCAATACATGGCTCACAGACCACGAGACTTTCATCAGAGTTAGACTTCCTGAGGTGCTAGCTCTCATACATACAGGGGACACCTACTGAAACACTCTCACTCGGATAATGGAAACTCAGATACCTGCTCAGTTACGCCTTGGAAACAAATGGCACATTCACTCACACTCTTTTGGAAGACTCTTATATTTTAATTTCTGAAACACACTGATGACGGACATACACATTTTCCTCAAGTTAACTGCCTCACCTTTATGTAAGTGTTTACACTTGTAATTCAATGAAGCAGTGGTCTACAAACTGTGTGTCTGGTTATGTGGGCAACTTTCAGAAGTTCCCTTTAATGAAACTGATCAACAAATTTTTCATAATTTTTAATTACTTTTTGTATTTTCCTCCTCTCCTCTGCACATAATTGGCACTCTGTTTATTTTCAGTGTAAAAAAACAATAATAAAACTCTGTTTTTCATAAAGTGTAAATATTTTAAACAGTTATAGTTCCTTTCTGCACTCAAAATTACACTTCACTTCACAGGGGTTCCACAGATACTAGAAGTTTGAAGACAACAACAATAAAGAAGCAAAGTTCAACAAGACATTTTTCTTTATAATACAACCAACTAGATGCACCATCATGGTCCTGCTCGAAAGCTGTCTACAAACCTGTATGACATATACCATTGCTGAGTATACAGTGAATAAACTCCTGATGACAGACAGAGGAACTGTCAGAAACACGTAGAGTTTCATGCCAGAATAAATTTGTGAAATTAGTGCATCTAGTTGGTTTTATTATAAAGAAATTTGTTATGATGCACAGTCACAAGAACGTAAAATTCAACAGGACACTGGATGTCAATTTAAACAATATACACCATACTAATACTACTAAAGCTGATAGAGCAAGCATTACCTTATGCTATATACTGCGATTAATTACAGCAAGTAACAACCATCGCTACTACCAACTGAAATTACAAAATCTGATTGTACAGGGGGTCATCAGTGCATCAAAATATGGAACCCTCTAAACTACAGGCCTCCCATCCACAGGATCTGTTCTGATATGCAAGAGAAGCCGCTACTTATTTCGACCAATAAATGCCCATGATGTCTCAATTATACCCTCCTTCACCTAGTGTCCTTATACAAACAGTCCATCTAGTTAAACTGGTCACTGTCAATCATAAACAGGTGTAACTACACACAGGAGTTCATTCTCCAAGCAGTTCCGGTGCCAAAAACAAGGGTCTCTGTTATCTACTCTGAAGTTACACTGTTAAGTTTGTAGCATTTAATTGTATAACTGAGACACAAAGATCAGTTTCATAACAATAACTGAAACTTTGTGATTAGAGAAACTAGCAAACAAAGAAGTTTGTGTGACCTAATTGATACAATGATAAGCGGTAAATGCAATTTCTCAACTTGTAGTCCAATTTTCCTACCTTCTCTGAAATTTCAAACTTACCATTATTTAAACCGGACCAGCAGAAATTAGGAGTCTTTAAGTGAACAAATACAAAAATCTCAAACTCAGCTCAGCAGCACAACCTACATCACAGGGTACCATATCACTGTGCTTTCAAGACAATTTAGTACAAATTTGCACAAACACAACACACATAAATATGAACAAGAAAACAAACATTTTATACACATAAAGACATAATGTGGCAAGAGAGAAGAGGCGCATGTTACTACTAACTGGTTTGAGAATAATACGATGTTTCTCAGCAATCAGCCTGTCCCTGTCTGCCGAAGACAGAGACGCATTGTCCTCCACTCTAACGACCTCCAGTTCCAACTGCTGCAAACGCCTAGAGATCTCCGCATGATGCTGCACCAGTGTCCCTAGCCACAGTTCATCCCACAGCAGTGTAATGCGACGCAACTCTTGCACCAGGAGTTGAACTTGTGAAATAGCTTCAGGTGCCTATAAACAAAAACATTCACATTCCTTTTGAAGAAATGTGTAACTAAAAATCACATAACAGAGGTCTGAAATTAGAATGATAGCAGAACTGATAAAAACCAGCTTATCAGCCATGTGGATATGGAGTTCATACACGTTTTGGAGGTACATGTATCAACAGGCGACGTTTTGAAAATGTGTGTCTGAGCTGACATATAAACACTGTGATGGAAAGAGTCTCCAAAAGCTCCTATGGCAGCTTCCACCTTCATACAGATGATCATCCAAAAAAGACTTCATGGCATGCAGTTGCCATAAAAGTATCACATCATATATATATATATATATATATATATATATATAGGTATACACACATACAGCAGAGATAAAGTTTCTAAAGGGCATTAAGAACCTGATGACATAAAAACAAAAACACTGACATTAAGCACTGATTCCTTTAAAAGTTCCTAAATTAGAAACATGAAATAAAAGACCAATGGAAAAACCAAGGAAAAGATGGAGGGTCCAAGTGACAAAAGACACACACAGGCAGGGAAAGGACACAGATATGACACAAGAGAAGCACTAAGACAAGACAAAGACAAATGAAGATGGCTATTTCACAGGACAACACACGTTAGAACTCGACAATGAAGATGGAAACGATGACAATGGTATCAGAACTGCACATTCTTCCTAACAATCACATGACAGAAGAGATCCAAATGCCAAAATGATCCTCCAGAAGGTATGCTCTCTTACTTAACGACAAAGTAACCAACCAGCTAACTTCATGATATACATTACTTGAGCAACGGATGGTTACATAGTCGACTAAAAAATTCCCTAAAACATAAGCATCCACAGGAAAGTACACACCCAGCTGCACCAGACAACAAAAGAAACATAAATACTGGAAACAAGGAACAAAAATAAATTTCAGAACAACGATGTTAACAACAGTCACAGCAACAAAAATAAATTTATGAAAAGAGAAACTGGTCTCAGATTTTCATCTTTCATTACAGTTCCAGTACCTGCTTTGAGAGTGTGTCCACCATGGCCAGAAAACAATTCTTCAAAACAGAAACTTGATTTTCCTCTTCACTAGCACACTCTTCATCCTCTTCCTCTTCTTCCTCTTCTTCTCCATCTTCCAAATCTTCTTCAGCTGATGGCTGGGATAGACAAGTGCTAAACAATCCTGAAAAATGTATGCACACACATTTAGTTTCTTCTAAAACACCATGGAACAGAACACTGCTTGCACATCCTACCAATCCCAGCCAGAATGTGCATGGGCCACCTTCCTACTGCGTAATAGTCTAGTCTTTCACATCTTGTGCTCATGATCGTATATTTGGGTAAAGGAAGTTAATCCACCAATAAAACACAACTGAGAAAAAATCATGGCAAATGCAGGATAAGGCAGCCAGTAACCTAACAGACTTGTAACAGATATCTCCTTCATTCACCTCCCCAGAGCACACTGCCTTTATGAAGACCCATGCAAGGTTGAGCAGTGAAAGCTGGATGTTCCAAAGACACAGGAAGCAATGCTGGCAGCAATTGAATTACCAGCAGAGTCACCCAAGCCAGACAGGCCACAGTGAAGAATCCAGCTGAAGCATATCCCTAGTGGAGTAACTCCAATACAAAATCTTGGTCCTTCAGGTTGGGAGCTGGTTGTACAGTTAACATTTATCATCCTATATGATCACACACTCATCACTAAAATGTACTGGCAAATGGCCTAGCATGCCACATGATGGTTTCTCTTGTTAACAATTTAAATGTCCATGTTACGCCAGATAAACTCAGGTCATCACAGATAAAACGGGCATTTTAATCTGATAAAAGTTAACAACCCTACCCCATTAAACAATAGTGTTTCACAACCCCACTGGAAAGGCCACTGCCAGGAAATTGGCCGATGAGCCATAAGAAGGAAGAAGACCTCCTAAACTCAAATCTAAAATACTTCACCAACAAGCCTCCTCCACAGTAAAGTAAGTAAAGCAGTCCCATTACAGGCCTACAGTGGCCCAGAGGGTTCCAGGAAGTTAAGATAGCCAGATTTCATGACAATGGCACAGGATGGCAGTAAGGTTGTCAGCCTTACGCACCGGCCACCTTTACCCCCAGGAAATACACCTGGTACTCATTTCCGTTAGAGGCTGAGTCAACCCCAGGGCCATAGTGCAACCAGAAGGATTATGTCACTGGAAAATTCCAATAACACCATTGGGAACTGAACCCACAACCTGCCGGTTTGTAGCATACCTCTGCAGTAAATGCTGATGATAAATACTATGTATGCCTGTCGCTTTGTTCATTTCTACTTTACTTAATGATGCTGTCAGTGTATCAGATCACTAAACAAAGACCTGGAAAGCATGTAAAAGGAAGCAGTCAAGACCTAATGAAGGTCATATGTATTGTGGCATTAGCCAGCACAGACTGAGGAAAATCCCAACTAACTTGCCAGGACAGCTGGTGGCCTGGTGTAGATTTGAGCCAGGCACCTCCAAAATATGTCAGAATGTAACCACATGCACAAACTTGGCAGGTCATAACAGTGACATCTCTCAACACATATACTTTATATATATTACAATGAATCCAATCTGTATCATTCACATCACTAAAACTGTGTCATAGGCAGGGAAGGGGGTTAACCCTTTGGAGCCATAATTGGGTGCCCAGCATTCTCTGCGAAAACCCAGGATTTAAATAGCCACCCATTACTTTGCATGTTTGTGGCTAACGACTAGTAGGCATTCAGTTGCCGAAGCATCACACTGCGTGTTGATGATAGTTGATTTCCAGGACCAACAAAATTGTGATTACAATCCGTCATATTATTCCTGCTCTCTAGTTCCTAAATCTTGTCCTCTCAGAAACTCACGTGAAGTAGACGTGCCCATTGTCATGTCCTGAAGCCGCGCCCCCCCTGCAGCAGCGCCTACCACTGCTGGGAATGTGATGAGATGTGGTGCATCCTCTGCTACACGACACAGTAATTCAGAGACACGACGTCTCACGTATGGCTCAGGATGGCTGAGTCGAGAGAACAGCTGTGGAATGATGCCCTTCCAGGGGCGTGTTGGTGTAGTGGCAAGCCCAGATTCCAGTACAGTCTGCAGTTCCAGAGCATGTTTGACAATCAGTCGCAAGAGACGCAGAGTGGCAGTGATGGTTGTGCAGTTGTTCTCCATTCCACCAGTCACAGTCTGTTGGATATCAGAATAAAGAAAAATAAAACACAGATCACACAACTAGCAGCACACCTATATTTAGTCCAAAAAAACACACCTACATTTAACACTAATGCAGTTTTACTGCAGCTCATATAGGAAAATGACTAATCTCTGCAGTCTCAGTAAAATGTACAGGTAAAGGCAAAACTGCCCACATGCATGTCATGAAGGCATACAGAGGGAGGAGAGGTACAGCTCCACTCATTCCCAGTCTTGGCAATAGATGGAATTACATAGTGTCTTTTGCCCTGGCCACTTCAAACCTAGGGAAAGAACCGCTAGTACCCAATGAATAGGAGGGTGGGTAAACGAGCCCCATAGATGGTACACACATTTTGGAGATGACACATCTTATAATATCCACAGAACCCTAACTACATCATAAAACAACTCTTCCAACCACGTGACAATATACACAAATTTTATTTATCAAAATGACCAATCAAGATTCAGTTCATACTTTATGAAAACTGTTAATCTAGATTAGATTAGTTAACAATGAATGGGATATTACTCAGGACAAAACCTTTAGAGTTCAGATTCGAGGTAATCACGGCAGTCAATATGAAGATCAACGTCTTCTGGGATTATGTCACAGCCTGAAGAACATGTGCTAAAATTTCAGAGCAACCTACTTCTTCAAGTTTCAGGACAGATGAGAAGCAGAGTACCCTAATGCCACTGTGTCACATCACAATAAACAGTAATTACCTTTAGATTTATCTCACCTACTAACGGTTCCCTTCCAAAACTCTGCAGACACATATAATTTCTGGGAATTTATTTTGTTATAGCAAACCAGCACGCACCAACAACCACTACACTTTAAACACTGTAAAAGAAAGAACTGCAGAGTACCTCTTTATCTCCACACAGTTCCAGATACTTGAAATAAGCCACAGCTGACAGTTCATAGTAGCTGTAAATACGTTTCTGGGCATCACGCCATATCTCCACTAGCAACGACAACTGCTCACTACTTGCTCCACTTAGTGCGTGAACATTCTGCAGCTGGTTCTCAATCATCTCAGATGTGTTAATATCTTCTGTCTGTTAACACACAATAATTATCAAACAATCTTTATCTCTCACCACAACCTTCTGTTACGGAGTAACAGCTCCTGTGTAACCTCCCGTCTTCTTCATATACCAATATATAATAATGGATTATACTTCTCTATATTCAGTCTTAACCCTCTGCAGTCCAATTTATTTTTGTGAATTCTAACAGTAAGGTCCAAATTAATTTTCAAAAAAATCTCTAATCTTTAAGGTCCAAAAGCAGCCACTATATAACAGGAGCTTATGGAAAACCAACAAAAACACTGTAAAATAACATGATTTGAGATCAACATTGGATCTGGTATAACAAAAGCACTGTTGAATTTAACCTCATACTGGAATGGTAAGTGTTAATCCTCTCACATTTCTTACAGATTCACAAGAAACAACACCGCAGTAAAGATCTAAATAATTTTTGGACAGGAAAGACAATCAGTTTTATATAAAAAGTAAAAATGGAAGTTATCTTCCTTGATATATCCAACCATGCCTTATCAAACACATAAGTTAACTAACCCTATGGAGCAGAGCCCTTCCTGAGAAACTAACAGCTTATCAGCTGATTCACTAAATATCACATAACCAACAACAATAAAGAAAAGCTTATCAGTTGGTTGAGAAATTCTCCACATTTTATGTAACCTGAAGGTTTACTATGACTGTGTTCACAACAGCCTGCCCCTTGTCCTTACCCTGAGCCACATAAACCCTGTCCACAACTTCCCAACTTATTTCATCACAAATAATTTAAATATCACCTGCTTATCTATGTTTAAGTCTTAATTGTTGTCTCTTTCCTTCAGGTATCCCCACCCCAAATCCCATATGCATTTCTCTTCTTCCCCATTTATGCCACAAAGCATTTGATCACTAATAATATTTGACAAGGAGTAGTACATATCATGAAACTGTGCATTATGCAGTTTTACCGACTCTCCTGTTACGTTTTCGCTCTTAGGTCCAAATATCTTCCCCAGCACTGTGTTCACAAACATCCTCAGCCCACAGTTATCCCTTAATGTGAGAGACCCCTTTTCACACACATACAAAACAGGCAAAATTATGGTTCTTCATACTTTAATTCTAATTTTTTGACAGCAAACATGAAGACAAAAGAAATGCACAAATTATACAGCGTCAAATGGCAGAAAATATGAGGAAGTAGGCAGTTAAAGCCTTTGTTAAGATACTCATCTCATCACCTGCCTGGAAGGAATACAAACAAGGCAGGCAATGTATGTATAAAGTAACACTGAGTCATGTTCGTGAAACCACTGGTGCAGTGGAAAAGCAATGAGTATTACACAACCTGAATGTGTGTATTTGTAGCTTTAGTTATCCAGCATGCAATGTGCAGGCACCATATTGTCATTGTGGCCTGCCCCGCCCTACATTATTCCACACTATCTCATAAACAGTATGATTTTCAAAAAAAATTACTGAACACAAAACGTGTGTTTTGATTTTCTCTACAATTTTGTCTGAAACATTTCTCATTTTAAGAAGAAATGAGTGATATATGATCAAAAATGTATATTGGTCTTCACGTAAAGTACCCTTTATTCTTGTCCAATTTTAACGGCACTTGAATTTTCTCAACAAGTTTTTGAAAAATCCTCAAACATCAAATAAGCTGAAAATCCGTTGAGTGGGAGCCAGGTTGTTCCATGCGGACGGACAAACGGACAGACAGACATGACAGAGCTAATGGTCTCTTTTTGCAATTTTGCGAATGTGCCTAAAAAGGAAGAAAAAAGATGTCACAATAGGAGCCTGCAGGTCATCCGGGTCAGAAGTGCCAACTACTACAATCTAAACACAGCAACAACGCTTTGGCTGATGCAGAATCTGAAATCAAAATTCAGGACAGGAGATGAAAGTACCGCAAACAAAAGTCTCCCATATTTCACTTCATGATACTAAGAGACAAATACATCAGTTCTAGTTCTTCAGTGTCACATCCTTGGAAAGAAATCAGCCTTGGTGACAAAGCCTTTGATTCATAGTTTGTAATGCAGCCTTAGAAATCTAAAATTTCAAAAATTTAGCAACCAGTATACAACTGAAATGGCTAAATCCTAACTAACAAATATCTGTGCCACAATGAGTACAGAACACAATGACAGTCAGACACAAAATGCTCATTACCAACAGATAAATACAAGAATTCTATCTGTTCACTCTCTCATCTGTGGAAGAAAACAGCACTGCTGACAAATACTTGCAACTAATTTTCCTGTCAAAAAATGTGAAAAACATAACATCGATGCACAGTTACAAAATTACCGCAACAGGATAAATGGTTTAGAAGTATACATGTGCTTTCATGGCCACTTTGTAACTGCAACATGCAACAAGCCCCACCTCTATATCCTCTTCATCAGCAACAGCCCGAGTCTGACTCAGAATAAAGTACACTTTGTCTAAATCATCCGCAGTCATTCCAACAGGCATCAGCTGCTGAACAGCTACTCTATCCACCTCCGACAATTGTCCTCCAGCCTCACTTGCAGCATCGACTACACGTCGACCCCAACGATAACACCATGAAGCAAACTGGCTCCAAGTTTTGGCAAGTTCTGGGCATCTTGAAACACTCAGCTGGAGTAGTCGACCAATCACAGCATCCGTCGGAGGAATCACATATGCTCCGTTGTGACAGATTGTATTACAACCTACAAAAGATTTGAGCAACACGTGTTATAATATGTAATGCAATGGTGAAGGTCCCACTGAGTTTGGTCAATGAGCTTTCAACAACCAAATCTGTAGATCTTGATGTACATTTATTACAAATACAGACCCACTACTGATAAAGCAAATAAGCAGTCAAGGTATCGTACAATGTGAACACATGAAATGCAGATGCTGTTAGCCTTTAAACAAATGGGTTGGTATTTAAATTTTCATGCATAGTTTATGAAAAACATATTACTTGAACAGAAAAAGACAAAATTATGAAATAAACAGAACTGTGTAGAAAATAAATGAGATTATGCAGCACGTCTTAACAATGCAGTAAACTTCCTTGTGGCCAACATATAAAAAATGAAAACCTAGGAGTGTTTTTTTTTATGCATTCCTATATGAAAACACAGGTCACTTAAAGGTTGTATACAATCCAAGAAATAAGAGCACAAGTATGAAAATGTACTTTCACAGAAGATTACAAGTTTCTGTGACCTAAAATTATCTATTTACAGAGTAATGACACCATGAGTAGCCAGAAACATATCACATCTCTATCCACATTCAGTCCACATTTTTTTAAGTGTAGAGGGTATAAAATGCAGCCACAGCAGCTCACATACTCCCAGCACATTCTACAAACGTGGTAGGCAGTAGGAGAATACACACAGCAACCTTCATGTACTACAAACAAGAAACCAAGTGGTGTTAAAAGACCAGAGGAATGAGGTGGCCAAGAGATACAGCTGCCTCTGCCAAATTACTTTGGTGGAAACTTCCAATCTAAGAAGTCCTACCCACACAGCAATATGAAAATGCACAAGCACTCCCACCTTGTTCGAACAGCATATGTCATTACAACCCTCTCATTCCAAAACTGGCACAAATAATTCCTCAAACATGCTGAGGTACACTATACCAGTCACAGCACATTTGGCAAAAGAGAGAGAGAGGCCTGACTGCTTTTTCTAAGGAAATAGTGGACAGGACACTATATCAATTTGTATTTTAAGAATGCAGGGATCTCATACCTCCTTTCTACCATGATCTTACTAACATGCTGATTACATATGCGTAGGGACTGCTTTACTGTTGCAAACTTTTCATTCGATTAGCAATTCAAGTTTGCTTTACACTTCACATGAAACAGACATCATACTGGGTTCATGTAGGTTAAAACAAAACTCATCGAACAGCTGTGAATGTAAACCAATGAACACCACACTTAAGCAAAATCCACTACAACAGGCATTCCTTACTTTGAACATCAATATTGCCAAATATGGAAGGGTCATGAACACTATAGTGAGCCTTTTCCCATGCCAACAGTCGTCCCACAGCACTTCTGTCATTGTCTGCTTCTACTGACACAAGATGGTTCTCTTGCTGCAGCCACTTAGCAAGAGTAAGTAGCAACCTCGATCCCCGGTCACGGAGCTGAAGGTCATCCTCTGCCGCCTGCTGTGCAAGGTTCAGTGCAGCAACTGCAGACACCTGCACTGCACTGTCATGTTTCTCAAAGCTGCAAACAGTAAGTGTATTATGATAAACACATCCCTTCAAATTTGTACACAAAATTAAAATACTAGAAGATAATGGCACATTTTATTCTTGCATCCAGCTGAACAGTGTTTCCCTATCTTCAGCTATGGCTCTAAATTGGCTACCAAGAGCATTTCACAGCCTGACTCCAGGCGTTTACTGTTCGGCAACAGGAGAAAGACAAGTTCAGACTTAGAGTGCACACTTTTACTCCAAACGCATTCTCTGTATTGCTATATTCCTTGTAACATTTAATATTCATTTATTACAAATACAACTGTACTGCTGCAGTCACAATACAGTCAGAAAGCATTTCTCTACATGTTTCACTTAAACACAACCACATCACAAATGTTTCAAATTAAAGCTACACCACAGATAAAGAATCAGTTCCTATGGGACATGACAATGATCAATGTGTATTTTGTTATCTCTATTGTTGCACCGTGCATTTTGGAGACACTTAATTTATTACATACCAACAAATGTATTGATGTATTGTAATAATCTAAAATCTTTACACTAAAACACTTAAAATGCTCCTACATGTTTCAATCCTTAGATCATCCTCAGGGAGCGTACATTGTTCCTTGCTAAAGTTATATGTTAAAAAGTTAATTACTTTGTATATGTTTTGGTGATGCTGCAGCATATCGTGTGTATGTGTATATGCTGTATCCCTTGCAGGGAGGTAGGTCGACTGCAGTCAATGTATGCTCCTTGAGGATGATCTAAGAATCGAAACATGTAGGAGCATTTTAAAAGCTTTAGTGTAAAATTTTAGATTATTACAATATAACAGTGCATTCGTTGGTATGTACTAAATCAAGTGTATTTTGTTCCTGACATTTTCAGACACCACAGTGGTCTCATCTTTGTTTTAACCCTTGAAGATGATACCTCTACAAAGCACTGACACAATGGGACGTACATTCCCAGTGACACAGCACCACATCCTAGAAAAACAGGCACCTCATCTGTACTGCAGCAGCAACCTAAGAACTTACATTATACTACAAATGCTAATGAGATATGTCAGTGGATGACACAAACGTGTTTTCAATATGCATGTACTGCAGCATAAAATAAACCTTACCTACACACTTTACGCTGTAACTTATATAAATAATTCTCAACTCAACTAGCTGCATGTCTGCCAGAAAATGGGATCACGAATTCTATCAAATGACACGTGGCATAATCAGCTGTAACGACTGTATGCAGTTCAAGATTCAGCTTCATGATTCTGTACACAATATAAGATAAGCATGTCCTTCCCTATGTTTCCCCATCTTCTACAGGCACAGAGACAAGTCCCAAAAAGAACATACAATTTTTCTGAACAATAAAGAGAGGACCAAAACAAGTAGAATTTGTGTTTAATAAAAAGTAAAAGTTAACAAGACCAATATGGACCAGAATGCCCTACATTAGAGCAGACCGCCTCAGTACCAAATTTTATAAAAATTCATCCAGATGTCTCAGTAATAAAATATAAAAACAACAGACATAAATAGCCTATTTCATGGTACCATCAGGTATTTGCCTAGAGGGCCTGAAAAAAATTTGAAGCGAAATCCTATGCTCAGCTAAAAAGTCAAAACAGGTACCTTTTGAATACATGTTTGAAGAGTTACAACTGCAGCTAACTTACCTGTCTACCTCATTTGCACTGAAAAATAGCAATGAAAGTACAAACCGTAAAACAACAGAACTCACCCATAAAGTACTTTTGCCACCTCAGTGAGTGCCTTAGCATTCTGAGCACTCCACACCATAGAAATGGGTACAAGTGGGTCCTCCCCTTTCACAGCCATGTTGACAAGACTCTGTGCCACCTCCTCCAATAGGAGCTTAGTGTTTGTGCCAACACATAGCAAACCATCTTCTGATTTTAGATAATCGATGAGTAACTTCTGGGACAGCAAAAGATTGCCTTCTTTACGAGACACTCTGGCCACCTCTAGCATTAATTGGTTCACCCACAAGGAATGACAAGGAAGGCCACCTCCTAGCATGTTGCCTCCAGCCAGGTTGAAGTATTTCCCCCACCAGAGAACTTGGGTCAGGAGAGATGAACTCAGGGTATCAACAATACAGTCATCAACCTGCAAAAAGGGTTCATGTATCACAGCATCATTACACAAAGGAAAATTATAAATTCTTGTTTCATTAGTAATGGGCTTCACAGGAATTAAGGTGGCTGGAGAAAATTCAACAGCAATATGCCCCATAATTTGTACCCTTTACCATATTTGGGCAGAATAAGCAAAGATCACATGATGGGTGGAACAATTGGCACATAGAGATGAAATAAGATATGCACACAAATATTAGTCAGAAAACCTGAAGAGAAGTGACCACAAGGAGGACACTGGGAGAGATGGGAGAACAATATTAAAACAGATCAGACCTTGAAAATGTGTACAACAAAACAAAGTAAAGTATTTAAAATTATCAAAGATGAGTTATTGATAATGCCAAAGTGCATCTTGGAACAAAATCCTATTAAGAGCCTGGCCCAAAATCTATTCCTTAAAATCAATTTAAATATAATTTCCCCATCTCCTGCTTGTCACACAAATGGCTACTTTCTAAGCAGTTTCTCCACCAAAACAATGTACGCATTTCTTGTCTCCCCATTCAGGCCACATGCACAGTAAAACACAAGCATCTTGACTTTACTACTTTAACAATTCTACAATATATGTCAAGATTGTGAAGTTCTTCTCTTTGCAGTTTTCTTCATTTAACACTTATATCATCCATTTTAAGTGCAGATGCTGAATCATGCTGCTCTAGTGCTTGGACACTCACAACGCTGAACACATTGCCGTCCAGTTTTCCTGCCAGTATGTTCTGTAGCCCTGATGCAGCATACTGTAGCACTGCAGCTTCTTGCAAGAATTCCGATGGTGCATTCCTCAAACCTTCCTGCAAATGGCACTGTGCAATACGTGAACAGTGCTGAATCTTCTCTCCCCACTCAATATTTCTGGACACAAAGAGGCAGAAAATGCAACTTTAATATCTTTTCACTTGTTGTTAACTGACTATGCTTAGCTACTTTTGCAAATAATTAAAATAAAAAGTATTATAACATATCACCTATGAGAACCCTTTACAGCTGTAAGAATTTTTAGACCTTTATTACAACAAGCACATTGCATTTTGGAGGGGAAATAAGGGTTAAAAACCAGTGAAAATAAATGTGAAATGGAGTGATCAATTAAACAGTCTCTTGGGACACAACAACAGTGTTGCAACGAATGGTCTACAGACTCCTTCAAAACATTACACAATTAATGTCATAGAAACATGAGATGTTTCTTGTCTGGCAAGTCATGCATCTATCGGCTCAGATGCTAGAAATTCTTTCCGCTATTTTTTAGACTTCCATCCACTCATTCCTCTTTCGTCAATAACACCAACTTGGCACAGCATTAATAAAAAAGCTAAGAAACATACAAAATCAATTAAGTGTTTGCATAACTATGTCACAAAACATAAAACTACATGCTATTTTGATATGCTTAAAATAGTGACATACAAAGGACAGAAGAAAGAGAAATAAACAATTAAAGAAATGGCAGAACAAAAGCTGAAAGAAAACACGGTCTAAGAGTGCAGTGATTTAAAGGGAACAACACAAGGCTAACAGCTACTGCCCTATTTGCACTTTATTTAATGATGCTGTCAGTAGCTCAGTATACACAGTAGCAAATGTTAGGATGATTAATAAATAGCGGATTGGAAAAGACAACAGAAGAAGCAGGAGCCCAACGTGAAGTACCATCCCAGCCTGTGCATGAAAGGACAAAGGAGGAGTATGAAAAACATCAGCAAGGACATTCAGTGCTTCATCCAAGATTCCAACCTGGTATCTTCCAAACACAAGCCACAAGCATTACTTCTTCAGCCAACTTGTTTGGTGCTAAACTTTAACTATCTGCTACTGACATACTGCTCACACTCTTGGACATATTCTGCTCTGGCTACTTACTCAGTTTCCACATTGGTGCTGCCACTGTCTGCAACTATAGTCATTGCTATGCTTGTCAGCATGGTGTATGCTTTACCCATGAGCTTGTAACTACTCCAACACTTCCTGCTACTACTACCAACGTCCCACACCTCTTCCGTTGAAGTCGTTCCTTGGACACTCCATTTCATCAACTCACTCACAGCTGTCAATTCTCCTTCATCAAATCTGGCCAATGCTTTAGCATGCGTAGTACTTGTCACACTGCTCATTAGCTGAAATGATATAGATAGCATGCAAGTTCCAAGCAGAAAATAGAACCCACTTTCCTTTGGCATATATCTGTAGTCTTATATATCTATGAACACTATTAATAAGTAAAGGTGTCCCGCGACAGGCCCAGGTGGCTCTAGGGGTTCCAGGTAGGTTAAGACCCCAGATCATCTCAACGTTCGGCAGTAAGAGGGTGGTAGGTCGTCAGCCGTACGCACTGGCCGTCTTTACCCCAGGAGAAATCCCTGGTACTCATTTTCAGAGGCTGAGTCGACCTCAGGGCACATGGTTTTGTCAGAAGGAACCACGGAAAAAATC
>JGI24700J35501_10930554_pt1 | contig 15554 bp, 11 predicted proteins | sample TergutTh196P1_FD_35501 | JGI IMG/M metagenome (IMG submission 35501)
TGACGATGATGACAAAACAACAGCAACGACAACAACAACAACAACAGCCGCAACTACAACAGCATTTCCAGTATTGGCTGTAATGTTATTTATCTGTAATTGGGCTGTAGGCTTGTCAGTACACCTAAGAACCTTGATCTCTGCTGTCCATATACAGTAAATGGGAACAGTGTCATCAGAGCAGTTCAGTGATTTCTGGGAAACTCTAGGGTGATTGCACTGTAGGTCTCAGTGAGGTGTGTATATTTCATATAATGTATAATTCATCATATGTATTTATGTTACACATACTGTATGAACCAGCCTTATGTTTAGTTAGCAACTACTTGATTGTAGACCTCCCATTGTCAACGTTATTAATATCCATTAAGTGAGTCAAATAATACAACTTACAGACACCATTAATTGAAATTAGGTCACATGGCTGGACAGACATCAGCTCCCCTGGATATGTTCATTTCATTTACATGGTTCAAAGAATGCTCTAAAATGTTTCCTTCTTTTATATGTGCTTGAGGTGTAATGTAACTCTTTCCTTGCTCTCAGGAACTTAAGGAATGTTGTAACCGAGTATTCGTGGATTCTTCTCCAGAGTTTTTCCCACCTCAGCCTAAAATAATAGACTTTTCAGAAGTTGATGTCATCTTGATATCCAACTACCTGTGTATGCTGGCTTTGCCCTTCATTACAGAAGGAACGGGATTTGCAGGTGTGGTTTATGCAACTGAACCCACCCTTCAAATTGGAAGGTTAGTTGAATGATATTAAGAGAAAAAGACAAGTGACCAATTACAGACTGAGAATATGGTGTATGATATCCAACACGGGAAGCAACATTTCACTTCTCTGTCACATACACGTTGGCTTTGAAGCCCACCCATTATCTTGTCATTTTCTCTAATTTAGTACTGGAAGAGTTCCTTAAATACATAGCCAAGTTATTAATGTTCACATTAGCCTTGTGTGACTGTTTAATTATAGAAGTAGGAGTGAACAGAGTGAAGGCAAAATTAAAAGTAAAAAATATTTATTCTTACAAAGACTAACCCTTAATCCTTACCTCTTTTATGCAACAAGTGTATTTGCTGCAAAAATGTGGAAAACCTTTCTTCTTTATCATTTGAGAGTATATAGGTTTTGAAGAAGAAATGCCAGTACACAATTTGACATATAAGCAACTTGTGAAAGAAATAATGTGTGTGGTTCTGGCATTGACTGTGCCCATCACCCATACATGATAATGTAAGGGAAAGATCATTGTCCTGGAAGCCGCAGCAGTTATGCAAAAAGCAGAATCCATTGTCATTGGAGGCATGTGTATTATTGAATGCAGTCGCTTAGTCCTTCAAAACAGATGATGGGAGGTTTTCCTGTCTGCATCATGAGAAGTGCAACATGTAAGACATGTCTCACAAAGTTCCTCTACCCAGCCAGGATAGCTTAGTCCGTATAGTTGCTGGGTTACAGGCTGGACGTCTTGTGAATCGTGGTTCAACTCCCCCCCAGGGGGCAAGATATTTATCTTTCCCCATTGTGTCCCAGCTGGCTCTGGGGCCCATGATGATACTTAATTTCAGGAAACTAAGTTGTTGCAATACATCTTTGGAGAATTAAATGCCCGTAACTTATGTTGAAAGAATTGAATGAGGGCTGCTGTGTACATTGTTAGACTGTGTATAGGCACGTTATCACCAGAGGGTGTTCCGTCTGTTGTTTGCTACCCATTGCTTTTTGTGTGATGCTACATAGGTGTTCAACACTGTAGTACCTTTGTTGACAGTGATACATTAGATGAATGTGTCAACAGTATTATCAAATTTATTACAGTATGAAACAACAACAGGCAGGTGGTCATGCTGTGGCTGAACAGATTCCAATCTGTTGCAGTCTGGATTTCAGCTGAACTCCCTTTTCTATACATATGTAGTTGAATGTATGTGTGCTTAATTCCTCCTTGCATGAAATTCAACTTGTGCCACACCTTTCAGAACATAACTATTACGTCGCTTGGGGAATGTCCATATGTACCCCCTGGTTTGACATTTACACATCTTGCAGTTTTTCCATGGAGTGTATGTATGGATTTCTTATAATTCTTGGAATAAATAATGATGAAAATTATTTTCTTAAACAACGTTAACTAATTAGTCTGTGTAATGTTTACTCTGTTCTGTCTTTGGTAGTTGTTCAGTCATTTTGATGTTGATGAAGAAAACAGCATTTTTGCTCACTGTTGTGGGATTTTTTTGTAGAATATGTTTTCATTTTATACTCCATTTTTTAGAGATAATATATATGTGTGGAATAACTGGGTAAATTGCTATGAGTCATTTAATTTCTCATTGAACTCTATGGAAAGTACTAGTAGAGGAAATTAATTTAAAATTTTCATTGAAATACACATATATGTGGAATCTTGTGAATAAGATGTAACTGTTTTTACAGTAATTAATTTCTTTTAGTGTTTGACTGTTCACAGTCTGTGACTTATCAAACTCAGAAGTGTGTAAGTAGTAGTTATTTTGAATCTACCCTGTTTAGCTAATGCCAGAATTGTTTGAAATATTTATTGCACTCAGACTAGATATATGCTGTCCCAGAATGGAGTTCAGCATTTGTGTAGAAGTGAAATGACACTGAGATCTGGGGGAGGGAAAAAAAAACAACTTTATAGTATATGTTATACTACTGTCAGTAGGGAATAAGGGTGTGTGTGTGTGTGTGTGTGCGTGCGTGCGTGCGCGTGCGTGCGGGTAATCAAACATTGTCATTTGAGCAGACTTTTCTTGGAAGAGCTGGTCCAGCACATAGAGCAAACACCAAAAGCCTCACTGGCAAGCCATTGGAAAGAGCATCTGCATGTATTGCCAGCACCACTGCGTGACAGTCAGAAGCCTCGCAGCTGGAGACATATCTACAACATGCGTGCTGTCAACAGTAGTCTTGCTAGGATCCAGGTATGCTGACTTTGCTTATCATAATGCAGCTGTTCCAGTTTTAACTAATTTAATAGTTATAATGGGATGTGTAACCAGTGTATCAACATTTCAAACTATGGAACATAAAGAGTACGTATGCATGCATGCACGCGCACACACACACACACACACACACACACACACACACACACACCAATGTCCTACTTTCTGAATCTTCATTCCCATTTTTGAAGGATTTGTAAGTCCACTGAGCCTATTATGCCTTCACAACAGTCCCATTAGCTGTTGTTTTCAGAGTTCCTGCTGGCCCCTCTCAGTTTATGGGGTGCTACGAGTCAGCCCCCTACGTAATTTTGATAAGCAGTTGTGACAGAGCATTTCCTTGCTGCAGGCCGTTCTGAATAGGAAATGTATCAGACAAATATTTACCCATCGAGACTTTACTCTAGGTTTCATTTAAATGTATTTTAGTTGACCTGACTAGTTTCATGTGTATACTAATCTCACAACCTTCTTCCCAGTGAAATCCTGGACATCCTCAAAGTTGTCAACTGCTTCTGTATTTGCTAACCTTTTTTTCTCAAGTACTTGATGAATTGACAATGTATAAGCAGTAGTTCATCTCGTATGTTAAAGTTCACACTGATGGGCCCAATAATTTTGTTTGCAGCACATGGCGGTTACCTTGACAGAAGAATGTTGGATGAGATTTTGTATGTAGTTGGTAACAGCATTATTTCTAGATAATCAATACAGTCTGTTTTATCACCCATTTTGTACAGGAAAGAATAAAAATGTTCCCAGACCTCAGGTATTATTTGTGGTTAAAAGAATATGTTTAAAATCTAATCTAATCTAAACATTCAAATACTGCCCTTCTGCACACAAACACCTGCTCCTGCAGTCTGACCATTGTTGCAAGCCCCTCTGGAAATCCTGTTTTGGTATGGCTGTTAGGCCTGCAGTTGCATTCTGTTGAATTTCTTCTGCAGACACAAAAGATGATCTTCGAGCCCTATCTTGATTCTCGAAAAGGGCCGAAAGTCGCATAGAGCAACATCTGGAGAATATGGTGGCTGGGGGATGGTTGGAATTTGGTTCTTTACTACAAGAACCACTGCTCTGCGAGGGACCTGTGACAGGGCACAGTGTCATGGTGACGAATTCAGTTGTTTCTGTATTTCTGTTGAATGGTATCTCCAGTGCTTCAAAATTTTGATGAAAGAAACAGTAAACACTCTTGTCTGACGCGGACAAACTCGTGATGCACCACACCCAAATTGTCAAAGAATGTGATCAGTGTGGTATGCTGCTGAGATTTTGTGACCATCAGCTTTATTTTAGGGGACCTGTTGGCATGGTGTGCCAGTGGGAAGTCTGACATTTCATCGGAGGATCATAGGCAATAACTCAAGATTCATCCCAAGTAATAAACTCTGATAAGGCTTGCTTCATGCTTCAGGCATTCAAAAAGTTCAACAGCAGTCACCTTCCTGAACTCCATCTGGACCTTTGTAAGAATGTGTGACAGATTTTATGCACATACACACATGCTGCACTGACAGATCTTCTTTCAGAATGCTCTGAACTGATCCTTACCAGATGTCATTTTTATTTGCTGTCTGCTCAGTTGTCACATCCTGAACTGATGTCATGATTCTGCAAACTGTGGCCACATTTTCATTGTTTGTTGACCATGCTGGCCTGCCACTGCACCTCATCCTGTAGTGATTGTTGACAGGTCTTCAGATGGTTTTATCAGTTATACATCTTCTTTCTCTCAAGTGCTACTATCCAATGAGGACCTTGGCTTCCAGAACAGTTTTCATTCCTGATGGTCTGTGGCCAGTTTGTGCCTATTCCCATTATGTTTAATCCTCTTCACCCTTTTCTCTCCATCCTTTACATGGTCTTCATCTTTTCCTTGTTCCTTCCATTGTAGCTGTTGGAATTTCAGGTCTTTGGTTTTGCACTGTTCCAACATGACCATACCATCTTAGAGGAATTTTATAATGTTTATAATATCTTTCCTTTGTAATATGTCCTTTTTCTCCATGTTTGTTCGTACGATCCAGCCTTATTCTTTTATGGGTCCATATATTTTCCTTATAATCTCCCTTTCATATTATGAGAACATTTGTTTCTTCTTTGGCCATTGTCCAAGTATCTGACCCATGTGTCAGTATGGGTCATATTAGAGTTTTATATAGTTCGGGGGTTTGGACCTGAAGAGTTTACTGTGTGCTATATATGCTTGGTTTGCTGTTATGATTTTGGAGTGGAAGTCTGACCACATTTTGTTTTCACTGTTGACAACTGATCCCAAGCGTGTGTAGCTATTGACACCTTCAAATTTAAAATCACATATTGTCAGATTTTGGAGATATCTTCTGGCTTGAATAGAGGTTATTTTCATGTATTTAATTTTCTTTTCATTGATTCTTAGTCCCATTTTTCTGTCTTCAGTTGCCAATGCCAGTAATACCACTTCTAAAGCTGTAATGTTCTGGCAGTCACATTGGTATAAGCATACACACAAATTTGTTTGGATTTATAAGTAATGTTTCCTTTTTCTACAATTCCTTCCAAAACCATGTTCAGTGATATATGAAATAATATTGCTGAATGAACCGGTTGTACATCATGTTTTTTTAAAGACCATCTTTATGATGCACAGTGAGAGCTACTTGAGTTTCTGCTGCTCATTTCTGTAGTATGAAAAGGAACTTGATGTTTATCTGCATTTAAACTGAGACACTGCAATGAACACTGGCAACATTGTTACACTCCACAGCTGACAGAGGCATATGGAGTTGCCTCAACCTGTTCCAACTTGCTCCACAGATATCACAAAGTCTGCTTATTTGTATGAACTTGACTGTCCTTGCAGCATGGTTTATTTATTTTATTTCTTTATTTATTTTATGTCCATATAGTTACATGCTAATATTAGACTTGTCAATATGCAGTAAGTCATGTACACAATAAAGTCAATTTGTAAATAATATAATAGTAATGCATTAATAGAAGGTAATAGAATAAAATATTTTAATAGAAGGTACTATAGATATAGCTGCTACAAATTACCATCAGATACAAACATTTTACCAGGATTACAAAAGTTCAGTCAACTACACACAGGTGATTAATTATCCAATAAACTAATCTAATTACATAATAGCAACTTTTACAATAAAAGAAGTCCTATTTACATTTTGTTTTACTTGTTTTCTTACTTATTGGTTCTTTTATCTTCTTCAAAGATAAAAAAACTCATTTAATCAATAAAAAGGGTGATCCAGTAAAAATAACTTTAATTTTCTTTTAAAATCCCTTAAACTATCTAATTGCTTTATTCTAGTTGGCATTTTGTTGTACAATCTAATTCCCGTGTTCATCACACCCCTCTTGAAGAGTGATGTATTACAGCTTGGAACATGGAAATCTCATTTTCTTCATGTGTTGTACTCATATATGTCTGAATTCCTTCTTAAATACATGTTGCTTTTTTATGTAGATCAACACCTTAAAGATACATAATGCAGTCACTGTGAGAACCTTCAGCTCTTTAAAAACTGGCCTACAAGACTCTCTTTTATGCAGCCCTTTTATTGAATAAAGAACACTTTTTTGTATTTCTAATACCTTTTCACTCTCTCTTTCCCCACCCTATAAAATTATACTATACCTTATCAAAGACTGAAATTTTTAAACTTTGAACGTAACAACTGCATGTGGGTATTCAATTTTAGTTATTTGAGATATTAATTCCCAAGAACTTAACTTCAGATGTGTAACTGATTTCACCATTTTTAAAACCATCTAAGGCATGACTAAATTACAAGTTTTGTTCAAGTGAAATAACATTGCCTTTGTTTTATCAGTATTAACGATAAGGCTGTAATTTGAGAACCAATTTTCAAGCTGTTTTATTACTCTATTTAGCCTTGCCTGTACAGCATCAATATTTTTATTATTTATTTATTACTTATAATTTATTTTATTATGAATGAATTCTGGAAACTTTCTGATCCGCCTACATGACAGGCCAACTAGGCCTAATGGTAGGAAGGATGATGGTGGCAACATCTACATATGATGTTGAAAGTATGGAGAGAACCTTGCATTGAGGAATATCTTATGGAGACTCAGCATGAAAATAGTGCACACATCCTGGGTATTATGTCACTCAGGTGACTATATTTTGTACATTGGTGCTGAACACTAGGTGTTCCTCAGCATGGAAGACACTTCATGTCACCTACCTGGCACTTAGAATTTTGAGATTTTTGGAAAATTTTTCCACCCATGCAATAAAGGCAGTAAAAAACATATTAAATCTTTAGGTCTAACTATATGTGATTGTCAGATTTTGCAACAAATATGATTTATTCTGGACGGTATTGGTCATTGTGGGGGTTTTCAGACACAACCTTTTGGAAACTGTGTCTTTGCCTTCAGAGACAAAGGTTTGTACTCAATTGAGCCCCTTAAAAAGTTGGTCTCAATCCCTGGACTGCATAAGAAGTTTTGGCTAGAGAATGTATGCTACAAAAACATGAGATATTTTCATCAGGAGGTAAGAATAGAAAAGTTGCCAGTAAGAATTTTACTGACACAAAAAGAAAGATATAATTACTTTGTAGTTAGTGTTAAAATCCAGGTATAATTTCCTTGTAGGTAGTATTAAAATCCATAACACACAAGAAACAACTGAAACAAGAATAATGAGTTGGGATTAGGATAGACAAATGACAAAATTCCCATGTCATGTATGTGGATGATCAGACTAATCTGTATGTTACAAGGGGTGGGGTTTGAAACAAAACAATCAGAAAACAGTGAACTTGGCTACAACAAACTGCCCTGTAATTTTTCATCCTTCTCACTAATGAGTGAGAGCCTAGAGTAGGCTCTTCTTAAAGTTCCCATCTGAGTAGAAAACTTTGTACCTTATGACAGAAATACTTACAAATTCCTGTATATTGTGTATGAAAAACCTGAAGGTGATGACAGTATTAAAAATATTAGTCGTGTTTGTTTAAATTAAACAAGTGGGAAGATATATGTACATATAACACAGTGGTTCTTGAGGATATGTAAATGCTAAAATCTAGAATTATGGCCTCCATACCAGTAAAACTATGAAAAATGCAAGCATTTTGAAAGTAGTTTCCCTACACATTAGCAACAGATTTAGAGTTGATTGTAATGTTGCTGCTAGAGTAAGGAAAAACTTAATATACATAAGAACTTTGAAGAATGAAATTTAAAATTACAGTGTAATAGAGTACAGCATTGAAGGAATAAAAAGTCTCTTTTTCTATGTAGTCAATCCATAGTGAAGAGTTTATCTTGTTTTTCCCATGAGTTTGTTGGTATACAACGCGTGTATTGGAGATGTGTATAGAAGTGCATGTGTTTGTGTGTGTGACATATCCATTACCTTTGTCCAGTTTAAATCAACACTGAAATGCCTTACAATTTTGTCATAAATTTCTTCAGTACTGATAGTGTGGGATTCTTAGTTCCAGTATGGATGCAGACAGATGAACAGAGCAGTTTTAATAGGTCCTATGCATGTATGTATGCCTAAAAATTACTGAATCTATTGTAACATGATTCAGTGGCATGGGATGATCATGGTTTCAACTGAAGTTTTACGGGGATGTGTGTATAGGCTGCATTGCCTGAGATTTGATACATATTATTTTAAACTATGCTAATGAATCTTAATCTTTCAGATGGTTGGTTACAATGAAAAATTAGATGTCTATGGAGCAGTAAATGTAATGGCCGTCAGCTCTGGATACTGCCTTGGCTCTAGTAACTGGGTCATTTCCTCTCACTATGAGAAGGTCGCATATGTTAGTGGCTCCTCCACACTGACAACTCACCCACGACCCATGGATCAGTCAGCTCTAAAGAATGCAAATGTATTAATACTCACTGGACTGACACAGACTCCAACTGCAAATCCTGATTCAATGCTGGGAGAATTATGCATGACAGTGGCGACAACACTGAGGTGTGGTGGTAGTGTCCTCATTCCTTGCTATCCATCTGGAGTTGTGTATGACTTATTTGAGTGCCTCTCCAGCCATCTTGAAAACTCAGGAATGGGGACAACACCTATGTTCTTCATATCACCTGTGGCAGACACATCACTTGCATACTCAAATATTTTGGCTGAATGGTTGTCAACAGTAAAGCAAAACAAAGTGTACTTACCGGAGGAACCATTTCCTCATGCTGGTCTAGTTCGTAATGGTCGCTTAAAGCATTTCAAACACATCTATACAGAAGGATTCAGCACTGACTATCGCCAGCCTTGTGTAGTTTTCTGTGGTCACCCAAGTCTTAGGTTTGGCGATGCTGTTCACTTTGTTGAGTTGTGGGGGTCCAATGCTCAGAATACTATTGTCTTCACAGGTAAGTTCTCATCTAGACATGTTCAGCATTGTTTGACATATGTCTTGGATCAACCATGGGCTTGAAGGAAAGAGTAAAAAGCAGCAAAAAATAAGCATTCATGAAATATATACACAACTGGCAAGCCTTTAGTGTTCACTGATAATGCAACATTCAGTATTACTATAAATATATTTGTATATTTCACAGTATAAAGTTTTGGCTGCCTCCTCTTCTAATTTCTCTGTCTTTGCTTTTATATCACTTGATCTTTGTGCAAGTAAACGTCATCAGCAAAATCAAGATTTTCTAACCTTTCCATCATTCTCCATTGTATTCCTCTCTTTCTGCCTTTTATGACTTTGTTCATGACATTATCCAACACTAAACGAAATAAAGTGGGAGATAATATACAACCCTTTCTGACTCTTATTGTTACTTCAGATAAGTTAGTCAGCTTTCCTTCATGGACCATGACATTTGAATCATTCATGTAGGACTTTGATCACGTTTACTGTCGTCTTTGGGACCTTGTATTCTTTTAGAACTTGCAGTATAACATCCCTAACTAATGAATCGAAGGCCTTTTTGAAGTCCACAAATACAAGCTAAGAGTTTGCGTTGCCATTCATTACTTGGTTCTGAAATAATTCTAAGTGCACTAATAAGATCAATGCATATTCACCCTTTCCTAAAGCCTGCTTGTTCTTTCTTTAGGTGGGGCTCCAATACCAGTTCTGCTCTATTTAAGATAAAACTTGTCATTACTTGGTGTAGAGAGTAATGTTATTCCTCTCTAATTATCACATTTTGAGGTGTTGCCTTTCTTTGGCAGCTTTATTGTTAATTCTTCCTTCCATTGATCTGTATCTCCTCCGTATCCCAGATATCTGCAAATAATGGGTGCATCAATTTCACTGATGTCTAAATGTCACTTTTTAGTTCTACTAGATGAATATTATCTGCTTCTGGTGCTTTTCCCATTGTTATCTGTTTCAGAGCCCTTCTTATATCTGCTTCTGTTGGTGCCGGTGTACTTATACCAGAGTTTTCCCCATTTGTCACTTTTAGTTTTCATTTTCTTCTTCCTTAGTTATTTCACAATTCAAAATTTCAGAAAAGTGGTTATGCCAGCTTGATGCTTGTTCCTCCCACCCTGTCAGTAATTCTCCCTTGTTATCTCTTACTGGGTGATTCCCATTCCATCTTCTATTTGATAACATAGTAGTAATTTTATATAATTCTTTGTTTTCATTATTTTGTGCAGCATCTTCCACCTTCTTTGCAAGTTCAACAACCATTCTTCTACAATACTTTTGCAACTCTTTTTTTAACTTCTTTATCACCATTCAAGAATTCTGCTTGTAATACAGCTCTCTCTTGTCTTGATTTACTAACATTTACTTGTTCTTTTTTTCTGTCCCATCAGGTAATTTCATCCATGTTTTCTCAGAAATCCGTTCTTTTTTGTTGTTATTCTTGTATCCTATCACATTTCCACATATTTTTAAATAATTGTCTTTAATAACTTTTTTCCATTTTTCTGTCATGTAATCTGTTGTCTCTTCAGGTAAGACTATGAAGGGATTTCTTAGTTGTAAATTAAATTCTTCTCTCATATTGTTATTTCTCAATTTTGCTGTCAATAAGTATTAACTTTTTGATTTTGTGCACATTCACTGTCTACCAGACCTTGACTTTAAATCACGCAAGGGAACTGCACGACCTAACAGGGGACTTTTTGAACAACACTCTCTGTTATTTTTGGCTGTTATGCTTTTACGTAATGTAAACCTTGCCACAATAAAAATACAAATGTTTTCATTTTTGCTTTTTGTACATCACTGAATCTGTCATTCAACATTTTTTCACTGTTCTGTATGTGGTTATTTTACATGGCTCTGTTGATGCAGAATATTTTTTACAATAATTTTGGAAACATTGTTTCCATGGCATATACACTGCAAAGATATTGCAAATGAACATTCTTTTTTTTCACCTAAATACTGTACATTATACAAGTGCACTAAGGCCATGGTAAATCTTGTTCTCTGTATAAATGGCTTTTCCTGGCTGTTGCTGATCTAGGATGTAGATAGTTTTTAGGATGCAGGATAGGTGGCAGTACATACCTGTTACTAAAATAAAGGCTTCATAGTTATTACCATGTTTGCCTTAAAGTGAAAGTACAGAACATACAGCTTTCCTACTTGTTTCAGAACCAGATTTTCCCTACATGGAAGCACTGGCCCCATTTCAGCCTCTTGCAATGAAAGCAGTACACTGTCCTATCGACACAAGTCTCAATTTCACGCAGGCTAACAAACTGATAAGGGATCTCAGGCCTGGCACACTGGTTCTGCCTGAATCTTACACCCTACCACCTGTAACAGCACCTCATCGAATTGACCTGGTAGTGGAAACAGACCGACCTACCATATCATTCAAACGAGATGAAGTTCTCACACTGCCTCTCAAGAGAAAGCAAGGAAGAGTTGAAATGAGTCCAGAATTGGCTGAGTTTCTCCTACCTAGTGAAGTGCGGACTGGAGTGTCACTGTCAACCCTAACTGGGGGCCTTCAGGTCAAAGATAACAAGCATGTCCTCAAGGTACTTATGCTTTTGCATGATATCCAGTAATCTTATGCTGCTGTAACCATGAGTTCAGGCATGTCCCAATTTACTTGATCATTGTATTCCTTGGAAACATGCTATGAAATAAAACCACATACCACAAAGCCTTTTCGCCACACAAACCCATGTCTGTGCATTTGTGCACACAAATGCAAACACATCCACACAAATTGTTAATAATGGATGTATTTCTAAGTAGATCTCAGTGATTTTTCTGTTCCCAAGCAACAGATTTACAATCAGCCAGGATTGCACTGTTGTTGCTAGAATATGTAGTGTGTATAAGAACACTGAGGTATGATGTTTGAGAGTCATAGTTTAATAGGGCTGTGCTTTAAAAGTATAAAACAGAACCTTTTCTTGAATGCTCACTTTTATTTTTTATGTGGCATGATGGATAAGCCTGGTGACACTTGAGATGCATGCATAAATAAATATACACTTAGGTCTTTGTATTTATTATGTTTGTTGCTTTTTAACAAAAACTGATATTTCCTGACATTTACTTATAAAATTCCCCAACACAAAATTGCAGGAAGATTCCTGTAGTGGCACTTGTGTTTTTGTGTGCATGTGGACAGACTGACAAGAGATACTCTGCAGGAGTTCAAATACACCTATAAATGGGGGTTGTGTTCCTGTATAGATCTTTCACATGGAAAATTTGGCTGTTGTGCAACTTTGTAGTAACACAGAAAACATGTTTCATTACTTTACACTAAATAGTATTGTTTTGTTCATAAAGATCACTTAATGGCCAGAGATAAGGAGGTTTGAAGTTTGTGCAGGTTACATGGGAGAGGAGGAGGGAGCAGCCCACAAGTTTGTTCTTGAAAAACACAGTAATTCTAAAGTTGAGGGAGATAAGCTTAGAACTTAAGAGATGTGACTAAGCTGCAGAGATAATGTGCTGACACTAAGGTCTAAGCACTGCTGTTTATACACATTCCTTCAAACAGAAGACATTATCACTTACAACCTGAGTCCTGAGTAGGAGTGAGCACAGAGCATCAAAGGAATGAATTGTGTAAATTTAAATCAGTATTTGCAGAGATGTCTTTAGGAATGAATATCACATATATACAGGAACAAATTTAAGATAAATTTGTAACTTAGGGTGCAAGTAAAAATTAAATTTATAGCAGTGAAAAAAAAAAGGGTGGAAGAAGTTAAAATCCTTTGATTTATTTAAGATCTAGGTTATTGTACAAAGAAGCAAATAGAATATAGACCATCAGATATGTTAAAATTCTGGGTATCATAAAAAAATTAAAACATCTTTAATGTCAAAGGCGTGCAATAATTTAAATTATGAGACCTCTTGGTAGACAAAAATTATCATATGGCAGCAAAAGGTGGATGGAGCATGAGGAGAAATGCTGAGAAACAATTAGTATGTGACATAATAGCACTCACATTTTACATGTTGGAAAGCCTGTCTTGACTGGCAGTAAACAGTTCTTCAAGTATGTAGGAAATAATGTGCTGTGAGACAGATGGCAGGTCGTACGGACCACACCTTTCCGTTTGCAAAATACATTAAGAAGAAATAACAGGTGCTTAAACTAGTAGGCATTATATATCACAGTCAACAAAACTGGAAAGTATATGTTGAAAGAATGAGGTAAATATTCTCAAAAGATTATAAATTGCTATTTTAAAAGGAAAAGGCTTCTGAAGAAATGGGAACATCCTGTTTTACAATACCAGTAACTGGATAATGAGGATGCTGATGGTTATACATAATCTTGCCATTAAGTTCTGTTACAACTACAGTGTGCCCTAGAAGGAAAATTAAACAAAACATCCACTTTTCGAGCCAAATAATTTATTTGCAATAGTTTTAGTTTTTCATTTATAATAATGTCACTCAAAATGGCCGCCCTATCCTTAACACAAGCCTTGAGACGCTCCAGCCACTCTGCTGTCGCCGCATGCGCCGTCTCCTGGGGGATCTCTGCTGCTGCCTTCACAAGGGATCTCTTCAGGCTCTCTAGGCTGTTGTGATGCTTTCAGCATGCCATGTCCTTCAAAACAGCCCACAGTTTATTGTCCAGGGTTTTGAGGTCTGCATTCCCCAAAAGCCAACTCTCGGCGCTGATGTAGGCCAGAAGATTCCTCCGCAGCCACTCCTGAGTTGTCTTGACCTTTTGGGCAGGAACTGAGTCCTGCTGGAAGACCGATTCCTGACCAGTGAAGAGGGTCATGTTAAGATGTTTCACAACTCCTTGTAGCACGTCCTCTTGATACACTCAGACACCAGTTTCACCCCTTTCTTGCAAAAATGAAGATGTGTTACCCCCTGATGGGACACCTCCCACCATACCATGATGTAGGAAGGGTGATGGCCTCCCTGCATCCTCAGAACGCACCTCAAGTGATGTTTGAGCATAAATCTTGTTGTTATGGTTGTTACACTGCTCCTCGATGGTGAAAATTTTGTCACCTGTGAAGAGGATGTTTTCGTGCCCATTCTCAGCGTGCCACTGGAGGAGACATTCTGCTCTTGTCGGTATGATGTCCTTCAAAGCAGGAGTCAGGAGGTGTCCCTTTGAACGGAGGTGTACTCTCACGTGTAAATCATCCCTGATGAGGCACGACTTGATTGGGTCAATATGTTCAGCTTTTGGGACATGATCTTCTGTTTCCAGAGTGGATTTCAGTGAAACCGCTCCCATACTGTTTTGATAGCAGCTTCAGCCCTCACACTTTTCAGGGGTCCTGACCGAGCCCTGTCTTCAACTGTCCAGAGTTCCTTATAATATTTAATTGCCCGGCATGAACATTCAAGAAATTTTTAATGGTTTTAGGAGTTTGAAAATTTGAGAATAGGATTTTCCGCAATTGTGAAGGGCAATCACAGCCACATGGTTTTCCTTGACACCCCACTCCATGTTGACGCTGTGACAGAGGTGAGCAAACTGCCTTGGCACAAGTACCTGAAAAGACAGTAGTCCAAAAACAGCCGTCCTTACAACCCTCCCGCCTCATTGTCTCCAGCTTTGGACAACATGAAAGTTATAACAGAACTTATGGCAGGACTATGTATGTAAACTGCTGAAGTTGTGTCACATCAGAGGAGATGTTGTAGGATCATGTGCATTTTAAATTGAGAAGGTTGTGCAAAGAAGCAGCCACATATTATTTGAAGGTTATATGCTGGAACTTGTGTAATGGGACTGAGGAATACATGAAAATTCAGTCTGGTGAGTGGTCTTACAGGTGGGTACTTCCCACTTGCAAGACAGTGAGAGACTTGGAGTCATTGTAGGCAGCCCGCAGCCAGGTACTTCCAAATGCACCTCCATGAAACAGAAATAATGTACTCAGTCCTGCATCTAAGCAATTTTCAAATGGAACTTGATGTAAAGCTCTGATCATGTAGTTCGTTCCACAACCAGGTATTTCTGAAATGCTGCTCTATGAAAATTGTAGCATACTGGATGATGCAGATGCAGAGATTGAGATTAGCTTTGAAGTGATTTTGACTGTGCATCGTCGTTAATATGTGGAAATAAAATGCCAACTAGATGCAACAGATGATATTTATTGCAGATTTTATTGCATGC
>JGI24700J35501_10930553_pt1 | contig 15551 bp, 17 predicted proteins | sample TergutTh196P1_FD_35501 | JGI IMG/M metagenome (IMG submission 35501)
GCGACCGTCTCGGTCGCCCGTCCGTCTAATCCCCAATGTTTCAATAAAAGTGTACGCAGGGGACGGTCGCCCCTGCAAAATGCCGACCGCCCGTTTTTTGTTAAGTTGATTTGCTATACCTAATTTTCCCCGAAAAATTCCTTGTATTTTTCCTCGTCCAGCAAATAAACATCGCCGCTTTGATATTTGGGCTTTTGGCTAACAAATTTCCCGCGTATATTTGCCATAATTTCCCGTGTGTCAAAATTTAGCCCTAGGTTAAAATTTTCCAAAATGTTCATGCCTAAAACGCTTGCTATCGGCGTGTTGTCCTCGTGCGGCGTGGCAAAAAGGGCGTTTTCAACGACAATTCCGCAAAATATTAAAATGGGAATTACCCGCAAATCGCATAACAAGCCTTTTTCGCTGAACCCAGAAATTGCACAGCCTTTTTCTTTTACGATTTTGTAGCCTTTTTCAACCGCTAAATCTTTTGTCATTGTTGTGATAAAAGCACCTGTATCTAGTTGCAAGTTAATCTCTTTTACAGGCTTACGGGATTTGTCTACTGTTATCAATCTAGTTAAAATCCTATTTTCTTTAATTTCAAAAGTACCCTTGTGAGAGTAGTTGCTATAATAAGCCATCGACAGAAACCTCCGTAAATCCAAAAACCCTTATCTCATCAGGTAAATTGATGGACAAGCCCACAACTTTTCCGTTATATTCAAGTTCCATTCGTTTGTAAAGCCCTGTTTCTCTGCCCTCTAACTCTTTATCGGCGACAACCGCAACAATTCCACTTTCATACCAACCGAAAGGTGGTGCATGAAAGTCAACTATATAAACCCATTTTCCATTATATTTTTCCCAAATTTCGTCAAACGTCAACCGCTCCCGTTCGCTTTCGTCCAATATCCTATACATAAAAATTCCCCTTTTAGTTTAATTTTTGGTACAAGTTGATTATAACAAAAATTAATTTGTTTTGCAATATGCAAATTTTCTTGTCCAACAAATAAACATCGCTATAATCCATCGATAGAAACCTCTGTAAATCCAAAAAGATTGATTGTATCTGGCAAATTCCACCAACCCCAAGATATAGTTCTTCCATTATATTCAAGGTCTAGCTGCCTGTAAATTCCAGTTTCTCTGCCCTCTAACTCTTTGTCGGCAACTACTGCGACAATTCCGCTTTCAAACATTCCAAACATAAGTCCTTGCGTGTCAACTATATACACCCATTTCCCCTTGTATTTTTTTGTTATCTCTTCAAACGTCAACCGCTCCCGTTCGCTTTCGTCCAATATTTTATACATAACTTTCCCCCCTTTCATTCAGAAAAACGGGCGGATTTTCCTAAATCCGCCCAAAAATTCACTCGTTTTTGTCAACTTCTTCCGTTGCAACTTTCTCTTCTTCAACTTTCTCTTCCTCAATCAGTCCAACTTCCCCGCGCACGGGCATAACAATTCCACGGCTAGTAACCCGATATTCAATAATATCGTCAATAATATTGGTTATCACTTTTGCAAACGGAATCGCTACTATCATTCCCAAAATTGTGCCGCCCATTGTGCCGCCTATTGTGCCGCCAATCGCACCGCCAACCGATACGCTAACTATTATCAGCAACGGGCTCAATTTTAGCGAACTGCCGTACAACCTCGGCTGTATCACGTTTGCGTCAACCTGTTGCGAAATAAACAGCACCACCGTACTCAACAAGCCCATCGCAAGCCCTTGTGTTAGCCACACAACTAATATTGCCACAACTGTCGCTATTATCGAGCCAAAATATGGTATCAAATTCATTACACCCAACAGCAAGCCCAAAAATATCGCATACGGCGAGCCAATTATAAAGTGCAACAGCAAAAACCCGATTATTCCCATTATAAAACAGTCCGCTATTAGGCAAAATATGTACTTTTTGAAATATTGGTTGATTTTATGCCCATAATCCACAATAACCGTGCTTACTTTCGTGGACACAAACGCAAACATCAGCCTTTTTAGGTATTTGCTCAATTTTTCCGTTTCAAACAGAAAATAGATTGACGATACTATCGCCAAAAATCCGTTGAACAAAGCCGCCGCGCCAACCGCCACACCCGCCGCCGCACCGCCTAAAACAGTGCCCGCACCGCCGAAAAATGTGCCAATATACGAAAAAATCGTTTCGTAATTTATGAAATTTATTAAGTTGTTAATATTAAAATCCGAGCCGATTTCGCCGTCCGTCAACGTTTCCAACGTCATATAAATTGGCAAACTATCCAAAAAATCTTCCGCAAAATGCAAAAATTGCTGTAAATACAACGGCAGTTGTATAGCCAAATCCACCACAGCGTTGATTACTGGCGGAATTATCAACTGCAAGCTGATTATTACCAGCAACACAAAAAGCACGTAAACCAAAATTACGCTTATTGCCCGTTTGAACCGAATTATCGGCACAATTTTCGTCCTATCCAAAAGCCGCTGAATTGCGTGTGCGGGAATGCTAAAAATGTACGCCATAACAAAGCCCGCTATAAACGGGCTTAATGTCCCGAAAATCCAGCCAACCCAGCCTGTTATTACTTCAAAATTGTTCACCGACCAAAAAAATATGATAATCGCAACTGCTAAGCTGAAATATGTCAAAAACAGCCTAAATTGCGAACTGTGCATATTCATAGCAGATTACCCAACGTATCAAACATAACGTTCATTGCCAAGCGGCTTGTTACAAACTGCACAGGCAAGCCATCTTGCCGTATTAAATAAAAATTCGCATCGTGTACAAAAAACTCTACCGTTACGTCCTCTCCGTCTAGCATATGATACACGATTGTTACATCTGGCGTGGCTGGCAAAGCCGCTTGTTCGCCCACTTCTTGCTCTATTGTGATGCCTATCATTGATTGATACGCACGGCGAAAATCGCTGTCAACCACTTCGCGCCCGTTGACCGTGGGCGCTATTTGAGCCCGTTCGTTTTCGTCTTGAAAATTGTTGATTAAAATGTCGTAATTGCCGCGCGTTGGGCTTGTAATCGTTACGCCCTCAACGTCAACTATATTCAGCAGGGCGACAAACCGCTCGATAAAATTAAACGGATTTATGCCAAGCAAACTCGCCATATCCGCACGTGGGGCTAAAAACACGTGCGGTCTATCTGCATACATCATGTATATATATTCATCGTCGTGATTATCCCCAAAAATCAAGTGAAAACCACCGTTTGCGTCCTGCATGATAAACTCCAGCGACGGCTCGGCAAAGCCCAAACGCTGTAAATCCCCCGTTGTCGGGAACAATTCGTAAACCTCGCTTGGCGTAAAGTTCGCAAAACCTTGCATTACAAACATATCAAAGTTGGTCATCGTCAAATCCCTGTCTGGGAACGGGTAAATCATTGTTAATGTTGTCGCGCCAAATTGGTTGACCATTTCCAGAATTTCTTCCTCTGTGCCGCTTGCGATAAACTCCAGCGGCTGACGGCCGCGCTCGGAGATGTAAATGTGCAGCAGCTCCATTGTGTTGACAAACGGCAAAGTCATGTCAACCAAATCGTATAACCCTTGCTGTAGGCGGTTTCCTGAAAACGTGTTTATGAGATATAGTGCCGAATCGCCCTCCATCATTGCAAAAAATCGGCTGTGATCGGGCGTGAGATTTCCCAGTAAAATTGTGGCTTGCGAGCCGTCCGCAAAATCGCCCGTTGCAACCACGTTGCCAATTCCGAACTCTTGCGGATTGTCAACCTGCTCCATTACTGTATCGGTGGCTGTCAGCATGAAAACATCTCGCACCATTTGCCGTGTGGTATTTTGGTCAAGCAAAACATCGGGAAACTCCGCATAAAACCAGGTGTTTGTGCCGTCCTCTGCAAAATGCCGCTGTAACGTAAATGTGCCGTCCGCAGAGGAAAATGTGGCGCGCAGCAAGTCGTCTTCCGTGAACTCCGTCAAACGTACGGTTGACACCGCTGGCGGGTTTTCGGCGGCCTCTAATTCTGCCGCAAGTGCCTGTTGCTCCTGCTGGTTGGAAATTACCAAATATGCCGCAATTAAAGCAATCGTAAGCACCAACAATGCGCCCAAAGTTATCAAATTTTTCCGTGATTTACTCATTTTTCTGCCCCCTTATCCAGTCGACAACTTGGTCGTCAAAACTATCGTTATCTTTCAAAAAATCGATTAACGAGTTTGCCAAACTTTCAAATTCTTCGCTTTCAAACGTTTCTTTTCCAAGTTTTTCAAGTTTTTCAGACTTTTCAGATTTTTCGCCATTTTCGCCATTTTCGCCAAACAAACTAAAATCAATAAATTTGTCCAATCCTGCGTTAAGTTTGTCCAGCTTGTCCAGATGACCGATTTTATTTTTGATGGAATCCAATTTCATGTCAAAATATAGTTGTTTGAAAATATTTTCGTCATCTGTTTCATTGCCCAAAAGTACGGCGTGTGCGTTTAACAATCGCCGAAAAATGGTGTTTTTTATGGCTAATACATCGCCACGTTTATTTTGCTCTTTGTAATGCTCCATTCGCCATTTTTCTTCATTTAAGCGGGCTTTTAGCAATTTAACCGCAAAAACCACGGTTGACAAAATTCCCAATGCGAGCAAAATTTTTCCTGTTGTTCCAGTATTTCTGTTGTTTCCTTTGTTTCCGTTGTTTCCTTTATTTCCATTTTTCTCAAAATTTCTCATGCGTTACGCCTCCTTACCCAAACGAAAACGCCCGCCACGGCAAACGCCAGCGGAATCAATATAATTGTAATAAACGCAATAAAAAGTGCGTTGCCCTGCGTTAAAGTGAGTGTTGTCGCTGTTGGCGGTGCTTGTGCGGGGATAAACACGGTGCTTTCCGCGCCACGTAGCCAGTTTAGACTGTTGACAAAAAAATTCCAGTTTGCGCCGCCGAGTGCCGCATTGTGGGCTTCGCTTAGAATAAAATCGTTGCTAATGATAACCATGCGGGTTGTCAACGATTGCCCAAGTGCTGGCACAAAAAAGTTATCCTCGATAGAAACCGCCAAATTAAACGGTCCAGGTGCATCTTCGGGAACTTGCGTAACGGCGGCAATCGTTGGATCGCTACGCCCAAACGCTTGCGTCGACGTTACGATAAGCGGCTCGATGCGGGTGCTTGGTCGCCGCAAATCTAGCGTGTTTATGCCTGTCGCTTGCTCCAAAAATGGGCGCGCATTTCGGGCGATTAAATCGTCCGTTATCTCGGACGAAACGAACTCGGGCATTAACATTAGCGGATTGTTCATCTGAAAATGTGCCGTACTGCCCTCAACTACAATGTAATCGCCAATTTCCACGCCAAACGCCGCAAAAACTTCGTTCAAATTGTCAAAACGTGTTGCACGGTAGCCCAAAACGACCATTGCGCGCCCGTCATTTTGCAAAAAATCCAAAATCCGCTCGGCTTGCGTTGGCGACCAATCCACTTCTGGGAACGTAATCAGCAACATTTCGGCATCTTCTGGCACTTCGCCTGTCAAAAGGTTGGTTTCTCGCAATTCATAGCCCGCCATCGTTATTTCTTGTATCAAAGCTGGCGGCAATTCAAACTCGTTTCCGCCGATAACACGGTAAATTACGGGCGTTTCGGTGGCGGTTACAAAATTGATTGCATTCGTAACTTGCGGCTCCACGTTAAAACTGACAATCTGGTTTTGGAACGTTTGCCAATTCATTTGCGTAGTTACCAAATCCGCCACAGGAATGACCCTGTGCCGATTTTGCCCCACAACAATAATGCTGCCTGTGTCAACCGAAACGTTCGGCTCGGCGAACTGCTCCACAAAAGCAGGGTGCAACAGCGGATCTCGGTTGCTGACCGTTATTCTCGGCGAATTGTTCGCATAATCGTTGAGCAACTGCTGAAACATGAAATTTTCCTGCCCAGTAACCCAAAGCGAGTAAATTTGCACATCGCTGTCCAAATCTCGGATAATATTAAGCGAGCCTTGCGAAAGCGTAAACAGCTGATCTTGCGTTAAATCGTGCGTAACGTTGAGTTGGTCGGCGACAAGGTTGACAAAAATGAACAGCCCAATCGCAATAATTACCATTACTGTTGAAAACGAACCGTAGCGAAAGCTCTTATTTTTGAACGATTCCAGTATTTTTGACATTATTTCCACCTCCGTTTTTCAATTACGTTGACGGTCAAATATATGAAGAAAATGGGCATTGTGATGTAAAATACAATGTCGGCGAGGTGCAGAACGCCGTTTGTCATGTTATCAAAGCGAGTAAACACCGAAAACCAGCGAAACGCACCAGGAATAAGCCCGTCATACATAAGGGGGTTGACAAGATAAAATGCGACAGATACGGCGATTCCGAGGACTGCAAGGATAATTCCGCCGTAAATATTTTTGGTACTATTATACAAAACGCCGCCCAAAATCAGCGAGCAAACAATAAGGAAAACAAGCGAACTAGTGGCATCGGCGGGCATTCCGGCGGCGAGCGATTCCAGCAAAAACGTTATAAAAATTGCACCAGCGGTTGCAACGGCGGCGATAATCTGATTTTCGGTCATAACCGAGATAAACAGCCCGATTGAGATAAATCCCAGCCCGATAAGGATATAGCCGATATACGCGCCGACAATTTGACTAAACGGCAACGTGCCAAAATTGGCGGAAATCAGCGGGAACAGCATAGTTACAGCCATTGCAATCATAAACAGCGCGGCGGCGGCAATGTATTTTCCCACGACAATGTGCCAAATGGGCAAAGGGCTTGTATACAGCAGTTGGTCGGTTTTGTTGCGAACCTCGTCTGCAAACAGCCGCATTGTCAACGTTGGGATAATGATAAAAAACAGGATTGTTACGTTGCTTAGCACAAAATGAAAATTGGGGCTAAGCTGAAAAACGTTGATAAATACGTAAAAAAGGGCGGTAATAAAAATTGTCAACGCCAAAAAAATGTAGCCCGACATCTGCGTAAAATATGTACGCAATTCTTTTGAGATTATTGCAGTCATGCGGTTTCCTCCTTCTTTTCAACATTTTCAACATTTTCGGCTTTTTGGGATTTTTCGTCCGTTTTCTGGGATTTTTCCGTTTCGTCAGAATTTTCCGTTTCGTCAGAATTTTCGGCATTTTCGCCAGTTTGAGGTTCGGAAAGTTGCCCCAGCCCAGTAGTTCCCTCGTTTTGGGATTGTCCAGTAATTTGCAAAAATATTTCTTCCAAGGATAAATCCAGCGATTTCAGCATGAGAATAGGCAAATTATTGGTTGACATACAGGAAAAAATAGCCTCACGAATGTCAACATTATTTTCGCCCTGCAACTCGACATCAACGGTGGACGGTTCACGACTTCCGATAAATTTTACATCTTTAATAACGGTGTAACTTTCGAGGGCGGCGGCGATTTTGTCTTGTTCGCCTTTAATGCGGACAAGCATGGTATTCCCCTGCGAAAGGGCAGTAGCAAGCCTTTCGGGCGTATCGCTTGCAAGAATTTTGCCACGGTTAATAATCATAACACGGTCGCACACGGCGGCGACTTCCTGCATAATATGGGACGACAAAATAACGGTGTGTTTTTTGCCCAATTTACGGATAACATCGCGCATTTCGATAATTTGTTTGGGGTCGAGGCCGACGGTGGGTTCGTCCATGATGATAAGTTTTGGGTAGCCAACCATGGCCTGTGCCATACCGACACGCTGTTTGTAGCCTTTCGAGAGATTTTTTATCAAGCGGCGCGACATATCCTCGATACGAGTGAGAGCCTTAATTTCGGCAATCATTTCGCGGCGCTGGGCAGATTTCACTTTTTTTATAGCGGCGACAAAGTTGAGATATTCGTCCACGCGCATATCGCCGTAAACGGGGGGCGTTTCGGGCAGATAGCCAATTTGGGCTTTGGCACGTTCGGGTTCGGCGACAATGTCCACGCCGCCAATAAGGACTTCGCCCTCGGTGCTTGCAATGTAGCCAGTCATAATATTCATGGTGGTGGTTTTGCCGGCACCGTTCGGGCCCAAAAAGCCGAGAATTTCGCCGTCCGCCACGGAAAAGCTGATGTTATCGAGAGCAAGGTGCTGACCGTATCGTTTTGTAAGGTTTTTAACTTCAATCAAAGTTGTTGCTCCTTTCAAATCAAATTCTATTCAAATCAAATAATATTATACTGGAAATTTTGGCGGGGTGCAAATTTTATTGTGAAAAAAATTTTTTTGGGGGATTTTTTTTGGCAAAAAAAGGCGGAGAGTTTCCGCCAAGGTGGGTTATTTTGGTTCTGGTAGTTGGTTTTGTAGTTCTTGCACCAATTCGATGGGTTTTTCGAGTAGATAAGCTATTTGTGTCGCTCCCACACCTTTTTTCAGCATTTTAATAATGGTTTCTGCTGTTTCTTCGATTTTACCTTCGATTTTACCTTCGATTTTACCCTGTTCCCTACCAGTATCTCCATACAACTCCTTAAAAGCCTCCAAGGCAGGTTTTCCTTTCAAAACCATAGCACATTCCTCCAATAATTTTTTCGTTTTTTCTTTAGTTAGGTATTCTACCACAAAATTTTTGGGGTGTTTTTTTTGCAAAAAAGGCGGAAAGTTTCCGCCAAGGTGGGTTATTTTGGTTCTGGTAGTTGGTTTTGTAGTTCTTGCACCAATTCGATGGGTTTTTCGAGTATATCGGATATTTGGGCTACTTTGAAACCTTTTTTCAGCATTTTAATAATGATTTCTGCTGCTTCTTCGATTTTACCCTCTTCCCTACCAGTATCTCCATACAATTCCTTAAAAGCCTCCAAGGCTGGTTTTCCTTTCAAAACCATAGCACATTCCTCCAGTAATTTTTTCATTTCTTCTTTAGTTAGGTATTCCACCACTTGCATTAGCAACATTCCTTGCAATTTGTTTTGCAGATTTTTTTGCGAAATTTTGCTAGTCAAATTAACCGCACTTATGGCTAAATCTAGCTTTGTTTTTCCGCTTTTGCTGTTGTATAGCGGCAAATATATTAGTTCTAGTTCGTTTGCCAGCTCACCATTTTTTAGTTCGGCTTGCAGATTTTGCAACGTTGCGTCCGCATCTCTGTCTTTTAGGCAGATTATTATCGGCTCAAATTTGTGGCAATCGGTTTCATATTTTGTTATAGTTGGCTTTTCTAGCGTTAAAATTACCGTTAAAAACGGCACTTTGTGCATTCGTGTCAACTCAATATTGTAAGCCGCAAATCGAAGTATGTCGTCCAAACTTAAATCAAGTTCCATTTCAAAATGTATGCCCTTGCCCGTTGATAGCAAAAAAGCTAGGTCGGCAAACGCTTTTTTTGCACTAATTTCAGTTACTTCGGTGGATAGTATTTGTGTTATCCACCCTTGCAATCTTGGGTCAAAAAAAGCCAAAGTTTTGCCTATGAACAACATCAGACTTTCCTTGAAAACCTTGTCGTAGTGGTGATGGTTGTCGATTTTGTGGTCGTTTACAGTTTGCAAATTCAATCCCTCCCCTTTTTCATTATTATACGACATTCCGCAAAACTTTGCAAGCAAAAAAATTTTTTCAAAAAACTTGACACCGAACAATTACTTGTGGTAAACTGCAAGTGTGTTCAACATCGGACACAATCATATCAACATTATAGGAGGTTTTACCATGAAAACAAGTTTTACAAAACTTGCAAAACTGGCGGTATTTTCGCTAGTTGCAAGCGTGTTTGCGGCGTGTGCCAGCGAGGTTGCCAGCGAGCCAGCCGCCACCGCAGATGTTGCGGAAATTCAAGTAGCAGAAGTAGCACGGGTAACAAACGAAGATAGGCTAAATTTATGGCGAGAGACTGCCACAGTCGATCCCGAAACGGGCAGACACCCCAGTTGGGTGGACATTCCGCCGCTTGCACCTTACGGCGAATGGGTGCTGACCGCCGACATTTTGCGGGAAGTATCATTGCGGGTGGGCGTACAATTTGTTGATGCAACGGGCATCACAGGGGTAGAGCAATTTTTGCGGCTACCCAACACTATCCAGCAATCCGACATAACCGCAGTAAACCCAGTATTTTTGGGCGATTTACACGAAATTTGGGATACATACGGCGACGGAGATATTCCGTTGCTAATGAACGATTATTCATACGGCGAGCATGGTTGGGCTGTTTCGGAAGAGGATTTTTTGGCGTTTGACATTTTGGCATTCGCCGAAGAAATGGCAAGCATAGGTTTTGGCTTGGACGACCTTTTTATCGTGTTTGAACTGTACACAGATGTAGACGAGCCGATTTTGCGGCTAGTTATGCGAAACCCGCTGAGTGGTGCAACTATTGACGGCTTGGAAGTTGCTTATTTTGGGTAGATTTTGAATTTTGCTAAAAATGTGAGGGCGGATAATATCTATCTGCCCTCACAAACACTTCAAAAATTAGCGGGTCAAGGGCGCGCGCGCCCTTGCGGGGTGTGGGGCAGCGCCCCACGGTTTTAAGCCCCTCGCCCAACCGCCAGCCCACTAACCCTCGACAACGTACCAACCATCAACTTCATACTAGAATCCTGGCTTATCGCATCTAATGCGGATTGCTCGATTTCCTTGAACATATTATCGAGTTTTTCGGGATTTTGCCTAAGGTCGCCGTCAACTATCAAAACCGACAAACCCTGATATATCTTGAAATACATCTCCTTAAAACGCCAAACCTGCACGTGGCGGGTTATGGCGATTATCTCAAAAACGATAAGCCCCAGCGTTATCACGGTGGGCCAAAACAGCGATACCAAATCCGGCGAAATTAACGCCATTCCAATCAAACTAACGCCCCAGGTCGGCACTAACATTATCGCCCAAAAAAGCTCCAAACAGCCGTATTGCAGGCATCTTTTGCGATACAAATGGAACATTTTGTAATACGTGTCCATTCTTTTTTGTGTCTCTTCGCAAAGGTCTTCCGCCTCGTGGATTTTGGACGTGCGTTCTTCGTCCCGCAGATTGTCCTTTACGTACTTCACGCTGTCAATCTCCGAGGTTGTCATTATGAAGTGCTTTTCCAAATTTTTGAAACGGCGGCGATAGTTTTCTATGCCCTCTTCGCATTTTGTATCGGCGCACATCGCATGGCGCGAGCCGATTAACGAGGCTATCAGCGGCGGAATCAGCTTTTTCCCGTTCAGCTTGATTTTTTGCATGACAACCAAAGCCATTTCGCCGTACGCCACGAGTGCCGCGCCAATGGTAAACAATAAAATTCCCTCGATTATCGCATCGTTTGCGATTAAGCCAGCCGCCCCGATTGTAAACGGAATTATCAGCAAAAGCCACAAAGCCTCAAACCAGTAGAATTTTAGGCTGCGTTTGTGCACCCGCCAAAATTCGTCGGTGTATTTTTGTATCTGCTCATTTTTTTCGTGGAACAGCGTGATTGTTTCCTCGTTTAGCTCCGTTGGCTCGAGTGCCAGAACGCTCTCCACAAAAGCCACAAGTTTCATTTTTGCGGCGGCAGAAAGATAATTTACGCCAGCCGCCCGTTTGAATTGTTTCAGCTTTTTGCTTATTTTTTTCTTCCGCAAATATCGCTCAAAAACAACGGGATTCTGCTGTGCCAGCCGAGATGTCGTTTTCAGAATTTTGTACGATTCGATGTCGTCCGCCGTGAACAATTCCCGAAAAGTCCGCATTATCGTCCACTCCGCGCCGATTGTGTTGCTGTCTTTGTAGCCTTGCCTGTGCGGTATGTCCACATTCCAAACTGGGCCCAGTTCAATTTGATCAACCAAAATTATCTGTTTTTCGGGCTTTTCGCCGATTTCGCCGTTGTTCATGTAAATGTTCAGTTCCCGCTCGTATTGCAGCTGTGCGTCTCGTTTGCGTTTTTTGTACTGCATAAAACGCCCCCAAATGGCTTTTTTTACGAACAATTCGTCATCGTTGGAAAGAAATCTGGTTTCGATTTGCGTTACAGCCTTTCTAAGACCCGCCTGTTCGCCGTTTTTTATGGCATCTTCGATGGCTTGTGCCAGCTGATACAGCAGTTGGGCGGCTCGCTGCTCGTGCCTGGAAAACTCCCAAATTAAATTTGCAACGGGAATCAAAATTAGCGGAGCAAGAACTATCGCAAAGTTAAAAAGGTTGACAAACAGAAAAATCGGCAACGCAATCGCACAAAGCCAGCAGAAAATTACCGCCCATATCATGCCGCCAGCCTTGGTTTGCTGAATATTCGCCTGTTTTCGGTACGCCGCAATTTGCTCGTGTTTTATGTCAAGCCAAGCGTTTTGGTCAAGTGTGTCCATTTTAGTCCGCTCCTTTCTTGTTTTCACTAGATGTATCTTCCGTGTAATATTTTTCCGCCAGCCGAGATGCCTCATCGTCCGCATCTCCCAGCGTTTGGAATCCGCGCCGCAAGAGTTCGTCCGCTTTATCGTCGGCGGCTTTTTTTCTGTCCTTTGCACGACTTCGCAGCATCAAAATGTAGATTATCAGTGCGATTGCGGCAACAACGGCGACAACCGCCAAAATTTCAGTTGGATATGGCAAAATCTCGTACGGAAAAATTATCCCAACCAACGCCAAAATAACAATAATAATCAGCCCCGCCATAATAAAACTGCCGCACCCAGGGGCACGATTTAATTTTTCTTCCTCGGTCATAATTTCTAGCCCTCCAAGAATTTTTTAATCTTGCTCAACTATTATTATGTATTTTTTGCGGGAGGAAGTCAAGGGGGAATTTTTGAAAAACTTGCAAAAACCCCCGCCGCCTGTTACAATATAAAAAAGGAGTGAACCAAATGAACAATTCAGCCGACAATCCCGACAATCCCGCCGATACATATGATACATACGATACAGACGAAAAAACATTGATAGAAATTCACAGGGATATAAAAAATTTGCCCGAAATAATCTACACCCAAGAGGAGATAGACAAGGCAAGGGACGAATTAACGCTAATGAACCACCGAGTATTTATGGGGACTTTCGCCGACAACAAGCACAACAACGTAATCACGAACTTAATAGGCGGCGTGCGGCAACTTCACAAACTGCCGCCAATCCCGCCAATAGAGAACACCCAAGTAGAAAACCCCGATATATACGACATAATACGGAGACAAATGTTTTCCGATTTATCGGGAACGGGCAATTTGATTAGCATAATCCTCGAGATACAAGCCCAAGCCCAAGCTGGTTATGCCGCTAGGGGCATTATAACAACGGGCAACGCCATGCGAAAAGACTTCAAGATAGGCGACGATTACACCAAAGCCCCAGACGTAGTAACCGTGCACCTTTTGGGGTTTAGATTGCCCGAGTTAAAGGGCATAAAAAATTTTTGCTCACGGATAATAAACGCCGAATATGAGAGCGGAAGACCGTTTTTGGCGGAAAAATATTCCACATATTTTGTGGAACTGCCTAAAATGCCGAAAACAAAGGCAAAATTGCCAAAAGAATATCATACTTTGTGGGATTTTTGCCATATTTTCAAAACCAAAATGAAAAATTTAGAGGAGGAAGTAAAAATGCAAGCAATAACAAATCCAAGTGTTTTAGAATTGGCAGATGCGGCGAAAAAAACCGTCGCACCAAATGAGTTTATTACGGAAGAAATGCGTTTTAAGCGGGAAATTGAGGCTCTTGGGGAGTATCTGCGGCGAGGGAAAGAGGAAGGGGAAAAACAAGGAGAAGAAAAACTGCTACTTCTTGCCCTAAGGAACAATGTACCCAGAATGATAATAGACAAAATATGCGAAGATGCAGGAATAACCAAAGTCCGCCTTGCCAAGTTAATGAGACAGCTGTAAACCCAAATTGAAAGGATATGAACAAATATGCAGTTGATAGGTTATGCAGGTAGCCCAGAATGGGTAGATGCAATGAAAAAAGCCGCTACACCAAATGATGTTGTTACAGAAGAAATGTGTTTTAAGCGGGAAATTGAGATTCTTGGGGAGTATCTGCGGCGAGGAAGAGAGCAAGGAAGAGAGCAAGGAAGAGAGCAAGGAGAAAAGATAGGAGAAAAGCGAGGAGAAGAGCGCGGAAAGATGCAAGGAAAAGAGCAAGGAAGAGAAGAAATGCTACTTTTTGCCTTAAGGAACGATGCACCCCAACCGCTAATAGACAAAATGTGCAAAGGTGCAGGAATAACCAAAGCCCGCCTTGCCAAGCTAATGGAACAGGTGTAAACCCAAAATAGAAGTTGGATTTATAGGGAAAATTTAAGCTAATAAAAACGGGCAGGTGCTACCTGCCCGTTCCGCCCGTTTTTCGTATTAGGTCGTTTTGCTAACTTTCAAACAATATCTTCTCCAACCCCAAAATGCCGCATTTTCGGGCGAAGTTTTCGTTGGGTTCGGATAATATTCGGCTGTCGGCGGGGTAAAATTCCGATAAATCGTAATCATCGTCAAACAGAGCCGAGCATCTCGTAAAATATCGTTGCTCCATTTTGGAAAATGTTTCTTGCGGCAATTTTAGCAACAGCGAAAACTTTGCAGAAATCGGGAAAACTTGCGGTTCGGTATATCCAAATTTTAACAAATCTTGTCGCAATTTTTGCAAACTTTCGGTTATGGAATCATTGTCAACATCAAAATTGTCAACCTTGTTTAGCATAAAAATCAGCTTATCTTTTGGCACGTTTTCGGCAACGTATTCAAGGTGTGCCATGTCGTCTTCTGTGCCTAGCTTGTCGGCGTTGAAGATGTAGATAACTTTGTCGTAAATTTCGGTGGAAAGTGCATTGTGCGTAACGGCGGCGTGTTCTGGGTTTAGGGCGGCGTTTACGCCAGGCGTGTCGATTATTGTAACAAGTTTTGTCGGCGTTATCCACGTTTTGAACGGCTTGGGATTATTTGTAAAATAGCCAATTTCCGCCGTGAGAGCCTCGGCGGCGGATTCGGCTTGCTTTTCGCCGATTAGTGCGTTTATTAGCGTAGATTTTCCCGCACTCATTGTGCCTGTTATTATTATGCGAAGTTCGGTTGCTTGGCGAAGTTGGGTTAGTTTGGCGATGGTTTCTTCTTGGGCTTGGATTCTTGCGGTTAATCGGGCGATTTTTTCGCCGTTTTGGTTAGGTTTTTCGCTAAAATTTTCGCTAGAATTTTCGCCAACGTTGTTAGTCGTTTTTTCGTCCGCAAGTTCAATGATTGCTTTGGCTAATTTTAGCTCTAGTTCGTCAATGAGTTTTTGGTGGAACGCTATTTCGGTTTCACATTCATGTTGCTGACTTTTGATTTTTTGGCGGTTTGCGCCCTCTTGCTTGAAAATTGGACTATGCCTAATGTCGTACAAATCTGCTTGCCTTACCTTGACGTATCGATTTTTAAGTAGCAATTCTGCACGAATTTCTCCAATTTCCCTCTGTAGTTCGTCTTTTGTTCTCATTTCATAATCCTCCTATGTACACAAAAACAAGCAAACAATCGCCCAAAAACGGGAAAAGTTTGCTTGGATGCGGTTATTTTTTTTGGGGGCAACTAAATTAGACGAGATTTTTTGACGAAAGACGGTCTTGTCTTGTCTTGTCTTGTCTTGTCTTGTCTTGTCTTGTCTTGTCTTGTCTTGTCTTGTCTTGTCTTGTCTTGTCTTGTCTTGTCTTTCGATTA
>JGI24700J35501_10930552_pt1 | contig 15549 bp, 10 predicted proteins | sample TergutTh196P1_FD_35501 | JGI IMG/M metagenome (IMG submission 35501)
CTAGAGCCGCGGTTTTAAGTCCGGTAAATGTTTCATTAGTGCTGCTTTGTTTAAGGAACATCTTCCGCAAAAGAAATTCTTATGTTTGTGGTTCGGTGAAGAAGGTTGCCAACCAGTCCGTCCAGTTCAGTCAGTCAAAAGACCAGGAAATTCTTCTCACAAACGTTCCCTACCATTTTGATTCCGTACACTAACTTTTCAGGTAGCACATTTTTTGTTCGCATGTACTGCAGGTAAATAATTTGTCTTAGTCGTGTAAGGAACAATTTTAAATTTATTGTTATTATAATTTGCGGCTTAATCATATTTTGGTGCAATTTGCTGTTGACAGTCCATCCCCCCCATTGTCACGGAACATTGTGAGTTAGTAATTAGCATTTATGTTCATATGAAAAAGTCCTGCATTAGAATATCACCTCAGACCGACTGCCCTGAGAGGTTTTATATTCTATTTCTCATTCTATCACGATAAAGGCTCGATTACTTACCACAAATATTTCATCGCACATTCTTTTAATTTTATCACTCACATCTTTCTGTTCTATGCCAGTTTTTGTTTCGGTAATATTCTTATCTTTGGCTCTTTGGAGCGTGATGTTCATACCTATAAAACATTGTGGGAAAGCCTGTTCGAATTAAAGAGGAAACTTCTTTCTTATTCTTCATCCTTCTAATTCCAATCAAAATATTTCGATCAGAAGTCTCTCATTCGTTGAAAATGGCACTTCTTTCTCCGTCAAAATAGGGAATAAAGTCACATCATCATGCCTGAGATAGATTCGAATACAATGCTTTCACCGGTGTAATACATGAACACTAGTATGAAGTGAGAAAGACATAATATTCACATAATTAGAGAACCTATATACATAGCCATAAATCGTCTTTTATTTTACAGAATGGTCCATGACTTTATGACTTGACTTTAGGAACTCATTCTTGAGGCTATTGCCATAGGAAAGTCACAGACACATAAGCTGTACTGTAAAATTTGTAACAGCTGGAATGTTGTAAAAATAATAATTAGCGAAGAAGTAATTATGTGACGCTCTTTGCAGAATTTCCATTAAATATTCAAAATGGTCACTCTCATTCTTACCAAACATCTCAGCACGTCAGCGAGTTTGATGTGAATCTTACACATGTTCATTAATAATAATCTTTGCTCTGGTTTTACCATCCAAAATGTGAAAGCAGTACATTTAATATTCCCAATTTTTACTTGTAACAAGAATTTCATGGGTCCCACAGAAAACAGTACGTGTATTTGGGTTTGAGGTCTAGAGATCTGGGTGGACATTACCTTTACCAACATAACCCAGCTATCGTTCAGGCAAGTGATTATCGAGATTCCATTTCACTACAAGATGAAAATGGGGAGGCGCTATGCACTGTTACAACTACAAAGCAGTCGTATTTTCTGCAAGCAACAGTAGATGTCACTTGTAAGTGAAAGGTAAACGGACCATTAAGCTGGAGTTAAAGAATATTGCAGCACGTGTACTTGCAGACTCGATACTTAAAATGCTTTCCAAAATAACATTTTTAATGCATGCGCATACAAATATACTTTGCTAAAAAAAATTCAGCAGCTCCAAACCCACAAAAATTATATCTACGTTACATTATTTCGGATTTATAAGAGAGTAAACTTCATTTGCTGACTCGTGATACACTGAAATTTATGCTTTTAGGTAACTTTCCTACCTTACCGAAGACAAAATGCGTGTCCCTTAGGGATCAAGCAGTTAATGATAAACGGGGAAATTTTCGATACTTAATATTCCTTTATTCTGAGAATGGTAAGGTCATCCATGAAGACACATGGGTAGTAGAGATATGGCTCTACTCTTCCATTAACTTCGGTGCTAGATGAGTGTGGGTGGTCTGGACGGGTGAGGAAAAAATGGCCTTCAGCGGGATTCGATCCCCGGACCTTCCAGCTCGTACTGAGTCGTTTTATCCACTCTGAGAATCATACAAGGAATAAATACACAGTACTGGCAGAATTCAGTGTTTTCGTAAATATGATATCCACTGCCTTTTAAAGAATTTGAAAAAAATTATTATTTTATGGATTACCTGTTGTTTTACGTTTAATTGATTGGGAAAAGCGATGGTGTATTTTGACTGTAATCACGGCTAATTTTGTAGAGATATTCCACACGCCTGGTTGGTGTAGGAAGAGTGACGTCTGCAAACGAACTGGGATGATAGTGCTTATACTGTATATATGCGGATTCAATCAAGTTGCTAAAATCACGTCTAATTTGTATTTGAAAAATCAAAGGTCAGAGGTCAGTACACATTAAAACACGATGACCTTTACCAGGAAAATATCTTTTGTTGTATGGTTACGAGTGTGTCCTTCTTACGAAGAAAATATAAGAGTATATCCAGGATTTTTTTTTGTCTAACGAAGTTCTCGTGTCTAAAAACACATACAAGGCCTAAGTAAAATCCGTATACATGAAGAATAATATAAATGGTATTTTTTTACGGTGCACAAAAACACAAAGCAAAATTAAATATGTTTATGTAAGCATAATTTTGACACTGTCTTTTTTCTTAGCTGCATTTGAGGCAAACAACACTTCGGGAATTAAATGTATGATCCATTTAGGAGTGTAACTGTCATTGTATTGACTGATGTGTCAGTTTAGTAATGAGAGCATAGCAATTGAAAAGGCCTTAGGTTCAATTAAGACCATTTCAAGCCATTTCCAGTAGTACTAAATGACTGAGTAACCAATAAACCTAAGATAAAAGTGAAGGTAATTTTTCACGTGATTTTATATCAAATACAGAGCAGGCACTTGATAACGCGCAACATACTATTCGCATAAAGAAGTGACCTTGACAAAAGTCGTTAGATTATTGTTTATGATGGGTCATTTACGTACATTGCAATGATAATACAGCGTAGAATGAGGGTATGTTTTGCGGGTAAATAACTGGATTTACGTGTAGGGAAGGAAGGGCTGTGGTCAATTTTATGGTAATATTCCTACTTTAGCGTAGGACTGGGGAAACTCACGAATACAGAATACTAGATCTCTGGGAAAATAGTTGGTGCCGTGATGTGGGATACAATTCCGTAGGCTCTGTAGGCTCATGATATTCTTTCCGTTGATGCTGCACTATCATGGTTGAACTTTGGGGTCTTTAAGAGTGTAACCAAGTATGCTTTTCGGTGGACAAAGTGGCGATGAAGCAGTTTTTCCCTAAATACTTAGGTCTTCTGTGCCTGTTATTTTGTGCAATGAGCGACATTTCGGTGGGAAAATAAATTAATTGAAAGCATAATGAGGTAAACCGAAAATAAACATGAAGAATCTAAGCATTAGGAAAATTCTGATAACTTTTTATTCCCTAATCCCAACAGCGCTCTTTTATGTAAAAGTTACAAGAGTGTGCCTACTGCCCGCCTGTCTGTCTGGCTGTACGAAATCAACAACCCCAGAAGGGTTAAAATGATTTTTATTACATGCTACATATTTGGAAACTTTAAATAAAATGTTGCATCTTCTTCTAAATTAGTTGAAATCGAAAAAAATAAGGTCTAGCTTAGTCGACGTAGCTGCTAAACATTTCTAGTAGTCTGGCCCACTCTTTGGTCGAAATATCACCTGAGCATATACTGAACGGGTTACACCCTCCAGACAAATATTTTTGTAGCGATGAAGACGTCACCTGGAATGTGAAGCCGTATATTTTGGTACATCTGCATTAAAGCTTAAGGGGAACCTCTCGATAATACAACACATTTTGCCAAGGAAAATTTAACACGGTTAAGAATACTATCTTTCCCCTCAGCGAAAATATTTTATTCCACTTACAAAGACCAACAAGTTGATATTAATCCTGTTCACGAAATAATTATTGTTTTTTGTAAAGTATTCGAAATCACGAATAAATGCACTGGGTACAATATGCACGCATTACCACCGTGTTTTAAAACACTCAAAAATAAGCACGGCCGCTTTGTTCTACATATTATCCAACTCATCATTAATGTATCCTTGTCTTGACACTCTGTAACCGTGGATAAGATAAAATGTTGCTGAATGCACGAAGAACTTTTAAAGAGGACTGGTTATGGGTGTACAAGTATAGCCATCCAACCAAGCAACAAACCAACAAATCAACCGAGTCCTTCATTTAGTCCCTCGGTACTAACTCACCCGTTTCCTTGCAGAACTCGTCTTCAGAAGCCGACAATTGCTGATCTATTCAAGAAATCCCTTGCATTTACAGGGTGTAAGTTTATCGTGTTTGTTAAAGTCCGCCGCTTGTCCCTGTTCCGAACCACATGAATCCAGTATACGCCGTCAGTCTTATCGTCTACGCCTTCACCTCTGTCCCTCTGGTTTTGCGACGGCAAACTGGTGTGCATTGCTCGTCTCTTCTACAGCATGCTACGTGAGATCATCGTAATCACTTCGGGCTATAGGTGCAGGTTATGAAGGTCATTAGCACCATGCAATAATCTCCACGCTCCTGTAATTCCAAACATTTTCACAACTCCGTCATGTTTTTCCCTTCATGTAAAAACCCATGTCACACAACCACACAGAGCAACTGTCAAAACTATAAGCACATACTTTTAATCTTTACGTTTTTTTATTTGAGACAGGAAGACAAAAATTACTGGCTGTCAGGACAAGGTTTGCTTTGCTATAGGCGTACTGCCGCGTGGCACAGCGGAATTTAAAATCATCTGCTTACATGAGAATAATATTAGAATATTCAACAGCTGCTTGAACCCACATCCACTCCAATTCACACATAATCCTACCATTTGGCATTTTATTATTATACGATCGAAGAACCTCAATAAATTGCCCAAGATAAATAAATTAATAAATACATATCTTAGAGGGTCGTAAGAGGACACTGTAACTGCACTTAAATTAATAAATTTATCGTAAAACACCCTAACCGTTGGCAGTTCGTATCGGATTTTGATTCCCCGGGATATACGTATAACCGAAAGAAGTCACAGCTGCTGTATAATGCGTCACGACATAAAGACTGGCTGTAGCTGTGGAAATTTCAAAGTGCTTTTGTGTTGTACTAGAACGACAGGGATCACATACTAAATCCTTGTATGTTTCTATACGCGAATAGAGCCACTAGTTTCGTCACTGTTGTGCTTGAGATCAGTACGTCCGTTGCAAAACATCGATAAATATAAACATTTCAAATTTTTGTGTCTCCTTTAGATGGCTCTTGTAAATGCGTCATTTAAACAAGTAACAAAATGAAAACCCTTACCTGCAGTATTCGCGGAATACTCCACTTGCCAAGAATCTTTGTGTTATAGAAACCCAGACGTTGCGTCTGTAGTTTTTTACATGCTGTGACACAGGGAATATTCATGTATTGATGTAATATCATATATATGCAGATAGGTTGCTATGTGTTATGGGATGTGACAATTTTATAATGTGTTTCTTTTTTTATTATTATTATAATGTGTCTTTTTACAGGGACTGATATTTTTATGATTCTGTCTTTATATTAACAAATCCTGTCAGCTTACTCTCCCATCCTACGAATGGTGATCACCAAAACTATTGTAACTTCAGTTTCTAGATACCTGATATTTTAATGACATGAGATTTTCATCCCATGCCGTGTATTTTATGAAACATATTTTGTATATGGTTGTCTTTCCATATTTATTTTTTCTTTTCCGCACAAATACTCGGATGAAACCATTCATTTCTAAGTTTTACATGGTAGTCTATCTCTAATCACGGACTTCACATACTTTACCTAACAGTAAAGTCTAAACGCTAGCGTATGATTTCTTCAAATACTTCGTTTCACTAGTATTAACAAATATTACCTAATCGAATTGAAACCAACCGATAAGGAAACTCCAACAGTGATAAAGCAGCCCAAATAACAATGCTGCTTTAATAAAGTTTAGAACTGAGGGGTTTCAAACCCGTATGTGACTGCGTCACACACACACACACACACACACACACACAAACACTGTCACATTTAAACAGTGAGATTCACACTACATTGAATCTGGCAATCCCTAGACGTTATTCTGTAGACTACCAAAGTCTACTTGTTCAACCAATCGCGTGTAAGAGTTTTGCAATTTCCGCAGCGGGTTAGCTGAAGATTCCGCTTTCTGGGCTAGCAGGCTGCACCAATGCACAAAATAATCCTGATATTTCGACGCATTCTTAATTTTCAAGGTTCTATAATTACACTCAACCCTTGAAAATGAGGACAATTCGTTGCCTCGAAACGTCGGATTTCGATTGCACATTGACTCAGCGTTACATGCTAGAAGTAGGGTAATCCTCGATCGCGTATAATCTGTGACTCGATCCAGTGGACCCTGAATGTCTGTTTTCAGAAGTCCAAGATAGAAATAAAAAAAACCGGGCATGTAGGAAGGATGTACTAATACTTATCGACATAGCACTGACAAATTGGTTAATGGATTCGTGGGACTGTAAGATGTGCTTTGAAATTCATGGGAAATCACTAACTTCGTAAGAACGATGCATATCATTACTTATATTTTCAAAATGCTGAATATATAGGCCATGTCTTATTCCATTTCAACACACTCAATTTCTGAAAAGTAAGGGAGAGGGGGTTAGTTGGCATACTTTTTTTTCTTGATTTTTCACATTTTCTCTGTTCTTGCTAATTTGAATATAAGAGCACAGGTGGGTAGTGACACACTTAGGCTACAATCTGAGCTATATAATTTTCACGCCATCTTTAAGTAAGGAGAAAGGGAAATTTCTTTCCCCCAAGCCTCTTCTCGTGTGCCAATCTGCCCCGCACAAGGGGCAAGTTGGCGAATAGTAAAAAGACATTGAAAATAACGGTGCTAATATTTCAAACTGTGATAATGACAGACTATGGTCACTTTACTCTTTTAAGATAAAGTGTGTCCAATAAAAGTTTACACAGCTACAGATATTATTATGGTAATAACAAATTTTAAAAAATGAAAAATTGGCTTAAAATGAAACACATTTACTTAAAAAGGAAAAGGAAATTAGGAGCAAAGGTAACACAATGCAGCAGCGGCATACAAAAGTCAGCATTCATTTTTGAACAAAGTATTCCGATCTATCGGACTGGCAATTTGAGCAAATAAAGCTGGGACTGCCGTCAGCGCATTTTTCGTGTGCCCGAAACTTGCTCTCTGTGCACTGAATCCATATTTCTCTGGACGCACTTCTAGAATACGCGTCAAGACAGTACAGGCATAAAGTGTCCTTGGAGCCTTCTCCTTTTGTGTCGCTTGCATTTTTCGATTTCTTGATGTTTTTCGAAGTTTCTTTTGTGAATATCTCACTAGAAATATTGCACACGCTTCTCTTTCCTCTTGTCTCCGGCGCAGTTTTTCTCATTTGCTCCAAGACTTGCGTTGTAGTTTTTTTTTTCAAAGCAAATTTTACGACGTATCAGTCAAAATGGCAGTTTTTCTCTTCTGCTTGTTTGCATTCTGACTCTTTCTGGGTCCGGCTTTAGGAAGAGGTCAAATGTCCTCTGGGTAAGAAGGATGTGTTTCATCCTTTGAAGTAGATTTTGATGGTCCTGGAGAATTAATCGACGTCTCTGGGGGTTCAGTGTTACTGCTGGAAGCTGCTGCAGCCACAGGAGGGCTAGATCTATCTGTAACGTAACCCCCATAATTTCTTCGTCATGCAAAGTATCCCTGTTGAAGGGGTAAATTCCGGTAACCTGGAAACCTACTTTGATGTTCCCAGGAGAAGCCGCGAGATGCAAAGAAGAGATGACAATAACAAGAATGTCATATGTGTCATTGTATGGTCCGGATAGTTAGTTACCCAGGCATCACAAGCACGGTTCACGTACGTCTTAAGTGGCCCGCAGACAGATATGTCCATTGGCTGGAGTTTATGTTTGCATTTTGGAGGAAAGGAGAGAACAGTCACTCCATTCTGTTTGCAGTACTCTGATGTCTCTATGGACAAATGAGAATCGTGGTTGTCTAACAAAAGAACTACTGGTCTCTCTTTCGAAGGCTTGGCATGTGCTATGAAGTGTTTTACGTAACTTACAAAATGATCCTCCGTCATCTACCCAGATGGATGGACCTTGTGTTAATCCTGTTGAATGTACCCTGTGTTCAGTGACAGTGTTAGTGAGGTGCTTTTTACGCCAGCCTGGCATACCCTGTTGCAGTATATTGCCAAAATACGAAAAGGAATCTGAAATCCTTCGCCGCCCTACTCGTTGACCTTCCACGTGTTCCCCAGGTCTCACATCTCGTAGCAGTGCGTCAAGGCGTGTGTTGTTTCTATCTGACTTCTTCTTGCGAGTACGCTTTATTTAACTTCTTAAAATGGAGAGAAAAAATAAGATAAGACTGCTAAAAATTAACCAATAAGTCACCAAACGAAAGCGGGGTAATTTGACACACTCAGCCAACAAGCCCCATGCTGCGTGTGCCGACTTGCCCCCTTGCCACCTTTTCATGTTTTAAACTGCAACATCCTCAGACACAACAGAAGACTACAATTCTCACTAGCTCCAAAGTTAGCCAAAAGGAGGTATCTTTCATGGGTGGCACAATATCACAAGTACCTATAACCAAACTTTAAAAACAAAACAGTTTATACAGTGATGGAAAATTACTTCTGTAGTGTAAAAAATTAAACACCAGACCGCGCTTCAGTCACAGCTCACAAACCAGTAACGCTTGCTGACCACTCTCAGGAGAAGCTATTGAAGAGTACAAATCGCCAGGTGTTACTCTCCACCGCTGTAACTTGGAGTTATGGCCATTGTGCCAACTTACCCTTGTAGCCAACTAGGCCCCCTCCCCTACAGCATAATCACAATAAACAGGAGCTTGGAAATTTTTGTATTTTCTTATCTGGTGTATTACTTCATTCTGTCGTCGTTCTTTCTCCTTCCTTTTGCTTTTTTTCCCCTTCTTGCTTCACTTCCTTGTTTATTTAGGGCCTCCTGCTGTTTCTTTCATTCATTCACTCTTTTTTCCTTTCCTTCTTTTCATTAAAATACTCGCCACTGCAAAATACAGCTATGAAGATAAACATTTACCTTTTTACAAAGTTTTGCAGTTGGAGATTCATGTACATATTTCGGACAGTTCCGCATGTTTCCAAAAGAATTAGGTACACACAAAAAAGTCTTTGGTACCACCAATGAGTCTTATATTTTTATATTTATATGTTTTTTTCGTGTAGTCTCATGAGTTGAGCTGACAGGATGCCATTTGTGTTGCGGACCTGTCCAGAGTAAGCAACTTGTGATTTGAATTATTTGTCTTTCATTGTTTGAGATGTTTTTGTGCTTGTTTTGTCTTTTTTTAACGGTATGTTGCTAGATGGAGCAGCTAAAGTTCAAGTAAACCTCTTTGTCAGAAGCATTGCAACAATTAGTGACATCAAGATGGTAAGTTTGGCTCTCGCTCCCGATTGGCTGAAGAAGGTGATGCTCTAATAGCCGGAAACGCAGTTGTATGGGTTTTCTGTCTTCCTGCCCTAGTCTTCTGATGTTTTTGTTTGACATGGTTCCCTATTCGCATCTTCAAATCATCCAGTGTGGTCCACCCTTTACCCTTTCGGATATTTATCTCGTGTCAATATGGCGCGGTCAGTCACTTGAAAGAGAGCTTCATGATAGGTAAATCTGTGTTAAGAAGGCCGCCGAAAAAGTGATACAAGTGGACGCTTAGTACAGATACAGTATTTAAGGCAGCTTTACAAATTAGCGACGTGAATCGATAACGCTTGAATATGGGTATACGATAGTTTGATAGATTCATACATTTTGTTTGGTTGTAAGCGACTGAGATCAAAGCTTTTGACGTATTTGGAAAATGCCAATGCATTTAGATTTAACATTTTGAATTACTACATTATATAATTTATCGCTTTCCACTTCGAAGTGACAATTCTGGTAGCTCACACAACTACTGTAATTGGAAACTCACTTTCACGTGACTGGGCGACTATATAAACACCTCATTGTGTATCGATGTCCCCACTAGCATGGCGGCCATGTTAGACCTCAGATGGAAGATGCTGTATTCAAATTGCCAACATTCGCACTATTTTCTTGTTAGTTGTCTTGTAAACGTTTTGTGTTGCAATTTTTGTTTTGATATGACCCTTGCAGACGGTTGTGCAGATCGCCATCAGTGCATGGGAGCATGAATAATAACAGCTCTGCTTGCAAAACGAAGTAAGGGTTATTGTGTTTGGAGCAGAGTGTCCTTTCCGTTCATGAAGTAATTTACATTGTACTAGGGTGGCCCGTCTTTGTTGATTTAAATGATACATCCTAAAAAATGAATTGAATGAGTTGTAAATTTTCAGCGGACCACCCCATAAATAGTAATGGCCGCTAACACACGCATGGATTGGCGCAATTATCTATGGACTACGATGGGTCAGTCGACAGGTACAGCCATGGACTTCATCGGATATCTGGAATATCCCTTGCATTTGGCCATTCTCGCCTGCTCATGAAGAATTCTGTTGTAGTAAAAGTTGAGCTAAAAATGACAAGTGCTTAGTGACAGACACCCGATCCTAATAATGTACAAGATTGGACTGAACTAAGCGGAATTCAAGACAGGCTTTAGTAGACATTCATTCAATTACAAATCTGGAAATTTAAGTAAGTCTTTTGGTATGCTTGATATCTATGACGTGTATTATCTGTTTGCCCTCCTGCAACGTAGGGAAAACTAGAAAGGTCAGTGCACATAGCAGACAAATTTGGCGGGCTGTATTACGTACATTATGTAGGAAATGATTTACATGCTTTGGTAGAAAGAGAGATCTGTTCCTTTTCCTCCTCCTTGCATTTATGTAAACGACATTATAAGCCAACAAAAATGTGACACTGTGGGAAATAGTTCCATTAATATTTACATTACGATCAATTCCCAAAGATCTTTATCGCTGGTGTTCTGCTAGTACTACGTAAAATACATTTAAAGATCAAGTTATCGGACCAAGAAAATTGAATATGTAGAGAGGATACTCTGATCTACAGCACAGAGGGAATGAGAGGGGAGGGGCTGTCTTGAATCTGAGTGATGATAATGGGCCGGCACACATATTTACACATGCAGAACAACACCGCTGCAACACTTCGCATTTAACATGTGTGATTATTACCAACCAACGTTTCCTTCCACATCGGATGGACCTGCAGTAGTGCGCATCAACATATTTTACGAAGTATCTCGAAAATTCATGGTGTAAGAATGGTGAGTGACTATAATCAGAATCGGCAATATCGCTCCATCTGTTTGTTTCACTTGCAAAAACAGACACTTTTCATTTCGATCACATATAATGAAATGAATTATTTTCGCAAATGTCAATTTAAATCGCACAATGTGTGTCGTAGATTCGCCCTGCCCCATATCTACATAAATCAGGTTCTTGAAACTTGGGGTCAATCTAATTATTGTCTTTCGTGGCCATGTGTTGGTATGACTGCAATATATAGATATTTTTGTGGCAAGTAAAATAGTCTGTCTTCTAAACTTTTACAACTAATTAACATCCAATATCAGGCGATTTCTGTAACAACCTACTCACTGGGCTCTAATTGTAGTATCTGTTGTGTTGTAACTAGAACCATGATCCCGAATGCGTAGAAATCCGGCACATGGTTTGATATCAGATGAATCACAGTTCTCAGTATCTAACCTTGGTACTCGTCTTCCAAACTGCGTAGTGTAACAAACTAAAATACCCCAGTTACTGAGAACAGATCGATCTAAGGTTAGGCGTTTCTTTTCCAGAAGACGGAAGCAGAGTCGGCTTCCGAAACGTCGGGTTTGTTTAAAAAATTATACGATGGACAAAGTTAAAGAAAGTTGATTGTGTCAGTGAGTAGACTACCATAATTTTCGAAGGTAAAGCAGTGGGAAATTCAAATTTTACGAGAAATTCTAATTTAAATTCATTTTCTTCGTATATTTCTATTTTCCCACTTTAAATTCTTTAGAGTGACATTTTTTATATTGCTGTGACTTAAGCAACAGAACCTCCCTATGAAGACACATGCGGCAGTACAAAAGACTTTAAAACAAATAAGGAAAGAGATACAATCGAAAGGTCCTACACTTGTATGTGAAGGTGAAACCTGGATTAGGAAGAATGAAGAAGTCAGTGAAAATAAAAGAGGGTAGCAGAAAAGGGTGGCGGCCACCACCACATCAGGGAAGACAACACGACAGAGCAAAAAACACCGATAATGGAATGCGTCTTATCTTGTCCCCCCTTCAATAGAGACATTGTGTAAGTCACACCTCCCACGTATGTAGACCTAATGCTGAGTTCTAATATATCTCGAAGTGATCGTTGAAGCGGGCTCTTAGACATCTCCCGTCTGCCCCACATACAAACTGTTACAGCTGTGCCAAACAAATTTGGAGACTCCCGAATTCTTGTATTTGCCCTGATGTAGCTGATGCTTGTTAAGTAATTTGAGAATTGTGTTCTGGGCTATTTGTAAATCTTACGTTTGTGATGGAGGGGCTGTATTCTGTAAATGTAACCCATTTTTTTATTTTTGTAGCACGCGTGGTATTTGTATGTATCTCTATTTTTGGGTAATGTTCCCGTACAAACGTTGTATTACGTGCTGGGTAAATCCGTTATTTTTTGCTACTCTTGGTAAGATATTTAATTCTGATTGTCTACCTTGTTGTGTGAGGTGCACTGCTAGTACGTACGTGGGAAGTGTGACACAAATAAGGTCTGTGTTGGAGGGGAACACCAAATACAGTGACGTGTGCATTACAAGCTAGACAGCTTCATATATCTGTGTCTTTTGGTCTGTACCGTTTTCTTCCCTGATAATGGTTGAAGCCGCCATCGAAACATGTCGGAACATTGACTGTGTAAGTATGTGCACAGTGTTGGACCAACTTTCATACAACACGGAGTCCGGTAGTTATACTGTCCAGACCAACTGAAATTTGGTCCGACAGTTACACTTTCCAGGCTCACTGCATTCCGCACTTACACTTCCGATTCGCGAGACAAAATATCCGGGTTGGCAGCATGGGGAGCAAACCGGATGTAATAAAACTGTGCGCCGCAAGGCACAGCTGAGTTCATCTCCTGTGAATAATTGTGGTGCGTGTCTCTGAAAGAGAATTTTGTGTTTCTCTGCAATTGACCTTCGAGTGTGCGCTGTGATGAGTGCATTCTGCTATCGTTTTAGCCCATAAATAGCAGAATTCAAGAAACGAAGATTTTTCATAAAGCTTTGGTTTAACCTTGAAAACCCAGCTTCTGTGACTTACGAAATGCTTAAAAATGCCTTTCTTGTTGATATCATGGGTAGAGCACAAACGTCTTAATGGTACGCGGTTTCAAAAATGGAGAAATTTCTGTTGAAACTTTGAAACCATCGGGTCGCCCACCGTTAATTCGTAATGGAAAATAGACAAGAAGTGTTCCAAGTCACCCACAAGGAAAAATCGCGTAGGATTAAAGACGTTTGCAACATTATAGGCCGATCGTAGGTAGCACTTGCCGACGCATTTTAACCTAAAATTTAAACATGAGGCAGATGGTTGCAAAATTTTTGCCACGTCTGCAGAATGACTGCCAGAAACAAAAACTGTAAGATCAGACTGAAGAGGACGGAATATTTCTTTCTAAGCTCATAAAAGGTCCTATTGTGAAAATGAAGTTGAAAGGATATAGATTCGAAAATATTGCGATGATTTTAAGTCGAATCACAGGTGGTTCTGGACAGCATAACAAATCGGGATTTCCACAGATGTTCCAGCAGCTGGAAAGGCACTGGACCATCTGTGTAATTTACAAAGGGGACTGCTTTCAAGGGAATAATACCAAACTGTAACAGAAGTAGGTACAAAATTGTCATGTATAACATAGTATTATCATTAATTCCCAATAATAACAAAAACGTCTAGAGCTGGAAGTAACACAGTTTTTTTGGCCCATAAAATCATAATTTTCAGTTCAATTCAAACGTGCAGTATATGCACAGTTTATATTGTAACTGAGTGTACCACTACTGGTTTTATTTTGAGTACATATTTCAGTTTATTCACTCACGATCCTTTTATGTTGTGGGTTCTCTGCTTTAGGAACCAGTTACAAAAGACGTGGTCGCGAGACATTTAGAAGCATAGCAGCTTTAGAAGAGGGGCTAAATAAGTGATTCACTATGTCACTACACGAACATCAACCCTTGAAATACTTGGCCGAATGAGTGACTAAATTTTTGCTCTTCTGCTTTGTGCTCAGAATATTCTGAGTCATGCCTTCCGTCTTGATTGCCGAGGTAGCTGCACCTTTCGCGTCCCACGCCCCTTCGCCCCGCCACTCATTTAATTATTCATATCATCCAATTCGACCTGTTATTTTGAGCAAGTAACTTTAATAAACTAATAAATACAGGTGGACCGCCCTATCCGCGGGTAATGCGTTCCAAGACCTACCACGGTTATGGAAAACCTCGGATAATACCGAACGCTATATATATCGTCATACAACGTGATATTCGTGTAACATGCGTAAATACGGTAAAGTTTAATTGATAAATTACGCAGAGTAAGACATTATCAGAATTAAATAAAGTGATAATAAAGTGTACTGTACACTGCTTTGTACATCTGCAGTGTATTTTCTCTGTCTCTCGTACGTATGAAAGTAAGGGATTCTGAGGTTTTAGACTAATCCTCAAGAGACGATTGAGCAATGAAGAAATACAGTACCTGTTCTGTACAGTACCATGTACAGTTTCAAGGGATAACAGAACAAAAAAATCATGCTTTTTCGCCAAAGCTCTGCACAAGCAATTAAAAAGCATGTTATTGTTAAACTTTTACAACGAAAATCACACGTACGTACCTGTACACAACCTGTAATAAGAAAATTTATTTGTTAAGAAATATTTTAGTCTATTGTGGGTATTCACCGACTTCTCAAGTCTTCTTTTTGCTTTCTGAACATAAACACTGCGATAACGTGACAACTAATTCGAACAGCGAGAACGATAGAAGCAGAATGGTGGCAAGTTTGCTGGGAAGCGCGGGTACGGGGACAAAGGAAGATGAAAGTACTGGGCGCATTTGGACCGCTGGATTTCACCATGTTACGGCCCGTTCTCGCTTCGCCCGTGTTTTTAAACTTATCAACCGTTTATTTCTTCAATTTTCCAATTTTTTTTTTCGGGCTGTGGCCAACCGCGGGTAACTGAAACCCCGGATACTGAATCCGCGGATACGACGGTCCACCTGTATTCGAATCTCAGTTCAAAGTTTTAGCGTGATATGACTCCTTCGTGTGTCCCTTTTAAGTGTTACAGAGTACGTCCATTAGTCTGTACGTCTGCGACGCAGTACCAGTGCCTAAACTCTTGTACAAACCCTTTAAAATTTCGATATTCGGGACTTCAGCTGAAAATTTTCACGAAATTTCGATTTACAGTTATAATGACCTGTAATACCATTTACTTTACTTAAGACCACAGACTTCACAAATGTCACAGATCTTTTTT
>JGI24700J35501_10930551_pt1 | contig 15545 bp, 20 predicted proteins | sample TergutTh196P1_FD_35501 | JGI IMG/M metagenome (IMG submission 35501)
GCGGGGTTTGCCTGTCCGCCGGCAGGTGGAGGGCAGCCTGCCCGCCGGCAGGCGGGCGCCCCAAGGTTTGAGTGCTTAGGAGGAAATTATGGCGGGTTCAGTATTTGGCAGAAGATTTTCCGTTTCGACATGGGGAGAAAGCCACGGTAAAGCGATAGGTGCAGTAGTTGACGGTTGTCCAGCAGGTATTTTTTTGGACACAGATTATATACAAAATATTTTGGATAGACGTAAACCTGGCGTTTCTCCTTTTGCAACCAAGCGAAAAGAAGAGGATTTAGTAGAAATTCTATCAGGCGTATTTGAAGGCAAAACTACAGGAACGCCAATATCGATGTTGATAAAAAACCGCGATCAGCGGTCAGAAGACTATGACAAAGAATCGTACCGACCAGGTCATGCGGATTACACTTACGATATAAAGTACGGCTTTAGAGATTATCGTGGTGCAGGTCGCTCATCTGGCAGAGAAACAGCCGCCAGAGTTGCAGGCGGAGCAGTAGCAAAAAAATTTTTGGAAGTTTTGGGCGTGCAAGTTAAAGCCTACACTTATTCGATAAGTACGGTAACAATAGAAAATCCCGATTTTACGATAACAAACCATTTGAATATGCCCGACGAAATTGCGTACCAAAAAGCGGCAAAATTGGCAGAAGATGCTCTGCAAGCGGGAGATTCTTTGGGCGGCGAAATTATGTGCGAAATTACAAATATTCCCATGGGAATCGGCGAGCCAGTGTTCAATAAATTGGAAGCTATTATTTCGCAAGCGGTAATGTCGATAGGTGCAGTAAAAGGAATAGCCTTTGGTGCAGGGTTTGATGCGGCGAAAATGCAAGGCAGCACACACAACGATATTATGTTTGTGGAAGATGGCGTTGTCAAAAAGCGTAGCAACAACGCTGGCGGAGTTTACGGCGGCATTTCGGACGGTTCGCCGATTGTGTTCAAGGCGGCTGTAAAACCAACTTCCTCAATATCAAAAATACAAGATACAATAAACAACAAGCACGAAAACATAAAATTCAAAATAGAAGGACGGCACGATCCGTTGATAGTGCCAAGGGCTGTGGTTGTGGTTGAGGCAATGGCGGCGTTATCAGTGGCGGATTTAATTTTGCAGGGGGTTTCTTCTAATATTGAGGTTGTTAAGAGGGCTTTGCTTTGAGGGTTTGGGCGGTTTGGCTATATATGTAAATTTTAATTTGACGATAAAATTAATGTAGGGGCGGATAATATTCGCCCGAAAGCTATAACTGGCGGATATTACCTGCCCGTCCAGCAGGCGGGTTCGCCCCTACATTCTAGGCAAATGCAAATTTTCAGCCCTTAATTTGCATTTATGTTGAAATTTCACTAAATTATACAACTTATTACCAAAAAACACAAAGTTTTTTATAATTTTTGGCAAAAACTTATTCAATATTTACTATTGCTACGATTTATTAATGCTCTATCGGAAACGTCATTGTTAAATCAATTTATGTATATATCGTCCAAAAAATCGGCAACATTTGGATGCATCTCAATTATTTTTCGTTTCAGTAATGTAAGTAAATTGTAGTCCTGCGAAACATCTAATATGTCAATGTTGCTCAAAAAAGTTTAGTTTTATAAATCCAAGTTAAATGTCTGAATTATGTCAACTGGATGTGCTAATGTTGATGTGGTTAGCATTCCTATTAAAATTACTCTAGCAAATTGCTCGTTTAGCATATTAGTTTAATTGTACGTTTAGCTAGCCCTATGTTTCTGCCCAAAAACAAGGTGAGGAAATTTTCCTCGCCTTGTTTTGTTACTGTGTTTCGCCGCCTGGGTATACGTCTAAATTCGGAACGTCCTCATTGCGAACGTAATTGCTTTGTGGTAGCCATTCTGTTATAATCCTCGTCCATGCGGCAGGATACGCTATTGGGCTTGTTTCGCCTTTTATGGAGAATACAGCCCATGTTGCCGCAGATACGGTTTTGAACGATAAATTTGGAATGTCGGATTTGTCGCCCTTATACTCTGCACCGATTGTCAGCGGCGTTTTGCCGTCCACATTCCGCAATTTTGTGGTAGTCTTGTAAACGGTAAGTTATAGGAGATTTCCAAAATATGAATTAAGTACGGCAAAATAAACCAAGAGTTTTATTACAGGAAACACCTATAACAATAAACAAACAGATAATATATAAACTGCACCAAAGAAACAAAAATATCTGCGAAATTTTATCATAATTATATATAGATTTTTTCCTCGACAGCATTTATAATGTATTTTATAGTCAATAACACCGACCAAATACACAAGAAGGAGGAAAATATATGGTGGCTCATTGCAAATATCTTTTGGGTAACGAAACTGGAACAACTTTCGGTTATAAGTGTTATAGCTCCCCATCGCCCTAAAACGTAAGTGTACAAGGGAACTAAATGTTCTCCTTGTCCCTCGGGCAATTATAACGAAAGAGATAACGACAAAAAGGCTCAACAAGATTGTCCACACAGAAACAAATAGGTAATATTAAATGGGGCAGGTTAAAATACGCACCTACCCCAAACTAAATAAGGAGGAAATACAATGAAAATAAAATTAACAAGATTACTGGCATTCGCTATTATACTATCAATGCTACCAACAACTGTATCAGCAAGGGTAAACGATGACGACATTGATTCTTTACGTATAAGTATTCTTGAAGATACTCCCTTTAGGAGAATACGGGATTTATACCTTTTTGGTAAACTAGATATATATCTTAGCGAAGACGCAATTTTTGGAGATTTAGATAGAGATTTAGCTTCGAGAACTGATTTAAGCGGCATAACTCCCATGACTACAGAGGAGTACGAGGCTTTAATTATTTCCGCAGAAGATTGGGATATGTGGATTCTTCAAGAAAAAGTTGCTGAGTTAATGACTTATTATCGAGCACAGCTGGGGTTAGGACCTGTTGTAGCTAACCGAGAAGTGGCACGTTTTGCTCAAGAACACGCAGATATGTGGTCTGAAGCCATTAGTTTGGGAGAGGTTGAACGTGTAGATAACATACGTTGGAAAAATACAAAATTAGGTATAACTCTGTCCTCTCAGCACGATAGACCTAGTGGAGAGCCTTTAGATACTAGATTACGTAATCAAGTCGCAGAACTTAGGCGTTTAGGGTACACAGTGAATGCGGGCGGAGAAAATATAGGTATAGCTGGCATTCGTTCAGGAGACTGGTATCCTGGCGATATCGAATCTGCAGCCAGAAGTATATTATTAGTTGGGTCTTCCACTCATTTTCGTAACTGGATGAGTCGCCCTTCCACAGAAGAGCAACCTTTACTAATAGGATTTGGTTATTACAGAAGTCTTAATGCTGTAAATTCTCAATCATCGGCTAACTTTGTTCTCAAAATGTTTAACTAGGTTGGATTTGCAGTACAACAAAAAGGAGGAAACAAAATGAAAGCAAAAATAACAAAATTACTGGCATTCGCTGTTGTACTAGCAATATTACCTACAACATTCGCCGCACGAGTTATGTCTCCAGACGAAGTTGCTGATTTAGAAAGGCGTAGAGAGTTTACGGAATAGGTCGGGGTCATCTCAAAGTGCTACCCATACTGGTATTCTTTTTCGTGATTATTTCCTAGATTTTATGAGGGGAGAAATCACAGAGCAAGAGTTGCGAAGCAGTCTTCCTGTCAACTATACTGCAATCCTCACTATTAATGATGAAATAGTAGATTTAGACACATTTATACATCGTATTGGTCAATCTTTTTTCGGTAGACCAGAAGTAACTAGAGGTAATGGGTGGTATACGGCTATCCTAGATTTTGATACATATTATGAAGTGTTGCGTTGGAACGATTTTTTCACTCAGTTACTTGAAAGACGTTTAACTGAACAAGAACGATCAAATTGGATAGAGGAATATGAAGAGTTTGGTGGACCCACTGAATATGAAAAAGAAGTTATGCGTTTAATCAACGAAATTAGGAACAATCATGGCTTGCAACAGTTAGTTTGGGACGATAATTTAGGTATGGCAGCGAGATTTTATACACAGCAACTAGCGCAACTAGATTTGGCAAGCGGGCATAATATGGGTTCTTACGCAAATGGAGAACAGGGAACTCATGCCCCAAGTGGTATGAGATCAGCAAGTCATGAAATAGCACGAGTTTTTGGAGGTAACAGCATTAGTAGTATTACAAATACTAGAACCACACCCAAAGATGCTGTGAATACGTGGATGGGCAGTCCGGGTCATCGTGCGGCTATATTAGACCCGAATACTAGAACTTTGGGGGTAGATTCATTTCGCTCAATTAATCTAACGGAGATACCTCACGGCACATTTAACTATACACTGTTTGGAGTATAGGTTACCAATATAACTATAGCAAAATAACTGATAACTGATAAAGTATAAATATACTTTATCAGTTATTTTTATCCCATAAACCATTAGTAAATATTATTAAAGGAAAGTAGGTAGTTTTTATGAGATCTATGAAAGCAAAACAAGTTGTAGCCGCAGTATTGGTTGCAATTATGTTATTAACAAACATTAGCTTTAACAATCAGACAGAAGTATTTGCGTATGAATCTGATTTATCCCCACCACAATGGCAAACATACGATACCGCATATACTGGGGGGAGGGCGTAATCGAAATCAATTACAGCAGACAACGCAAATTTTATCAACTATTCTAGCAGACGCAGAAATAGGCATCAAAGAGACTGATAGCTTTCATACAGGAATAATGTTAGGAAATAGTGAGGTTATAGTTAATAGAGAGGCAAATATGTTAATTACTATAACACATACCGATACAACTGAAGAATCTACAGAAGAGAATGAATTTCAAATTCTTGTTAAGGAATTTCTCAACTCAGTAGCGAATCTCAATGAATTTTTCACAGCACATCATTCCGAAATACCTATAATCATAATAGACCGCATGGTATATGCGATGCCTATTAACGGAGTTTTGGAGACAGGGCTACCGAACGTAACAGGTGCAATAAAGACGAGACCAATATTACCAATTAGACACAATATTGATGTAAATTGGCGACTTGTTGAATTTATAATTGTAGAAAAAGAAGATTTACTAACACCTAATTTGGTGTATCTTCACGAAATATCTAGTATTATGACTGAAGAATTGCGTATATGGTCAGGTCCTCTTGTTGCGTACCACGAAGATTTGGATGACGAAACTTCTCCTATTATTTGGTATAATCCAGAGACATATTTAGTTAGTCAACCTGAATTAGAGTTAGATTTCGATTTAATTAGGGCGACCATTGATCCAACCGATTTTGCAATGGGATTATACGACAACTATGATTTTTCTCGTTTTTCATTAGCAAGGGATTCTGATTGGGTAGAGGAAGAGGCAGAAGGAGATGTAACTGTAGTTTTACCAAACCAATCAGACACTGTTTCTGGTAGATACAGAGTAGTTTTAGATGGTTTTTCTATGACTGTAATATGTACTTATCCTGGACGACGAGGGCCTGGGACTGCGGCAGGTAGTTTCAGACAAGGTTGGGAGAATATAAATCAATCAAATGTTGAGGCAGTATTATTATCTCACCAAGATTTGAATGCGGCACAGGGAAACCTAAATGGGGTTTCAAGAGCAGCCCTTATGGAGGCGGCTATGTTGGGTATGGAAGGTAGCCAACATTTTAACCAGTCTCTTTTTAATGGGGTAGGTAGCCCGAATCCTGATTTAGTGACATATTTAGTATCTATGGATGCTACTGGCTTTTGGGTAAGACATCTTACTCCAGAGATTGCTGCTGGAGGTTATTCTTTGACATTTGGAGAACATGAAATAACACAAGAGATGTTGGATAAAGAAAGCGGCACTGTAATTCAAGCGGGTGCTATTTTGATACCTGGTACAGTAACCCCAAACGGCACTGTTTTAAGAAATACTAATCAAGCAGACCAGCGTAATCCCGCAATATTAAATATAACAGCGATAAATGCCGAAGTAAAAATAGGAGAGGAAAACGCAGATTTGGACGAAGGGGATATTTCACTCGAAGACGCATATTTAAGAGTTATTGTAACTCCAGGCGAAGGTCCTTGGGAAGTTACTATTTCTGTAGCACATAACACGGGAACCGAACCCTTTTTCTTTGCTTTAGGTAGCCCAAATCATGATCAAAGAATGCAACATTGGTTGCCTGCCCCCATTGCTACGGTTTCGGGTATCTTGCAGCCTTTGGTGGGGGGACTTATAGGTTATGAGCAAAGCAAGCACATCACACGCAAGCAACAACCACAGCGAAACAATCAATCGATAGGCAAAACAAAGGCTACAAACAAGCCAATAGGCAAGGCAACAACCAAACAATAGGCAAAAAAAGGCAACCGCCACGCCGTGAAGTTCGTCAAAGTGTGTCAAAATCGTTCGTTTTTGCAACACTTTATCCACAGCTGACCACTACCATAAACCCCAGTAATATCAAGGTTTCAAGAGGTTGGCAAGTTGTAAAAGTGTAACAAAAAACGTACCAAAACCAATATTATTTTTGGTACGTTTTAGGACGATAGTAATACCCACAAACCCAGTAAACAAGCCACTTGTAAGGGTTCGCATTCGGAAAATATAGAGATTGATAACTATGCAATTACAATAGTTACCAACACCAAAAATGTTGATTTTACAGGGATTGTAGGGCTTGTGGTATTACAAACACAATATTTTTTAATGCCACAGAAATTCCACAGGCAAGCAAAAAAGGCAATGGGCAATAGTGCAAGCCGTCAAAACCTTGCAAAATAGGCAAAGTAGCAAGGCAACATGCAAGCTACAAGCCACACAAAAGGTAATGCAAGGGCAAACAGGCAAGCCAAAAACAGGCAACACGTGCGGCTGTAGTAGCTACTTTTTTATTGCCTTTACATTCTACAAGTGTGGTATATATCAAAATCAAGTTGACACCTGTCTGCCGACAGGCAGATAAAGCCCACGCCACGCCAAAAATGGGCTGGCGTGGCTGTTTTGGGGCGGTTTATTGTGAGGACTTTCCTGCTAGTTCGTCAAGAGTTACGTTTAGGGCGGCGGCTAGTTTTAGGGCGGTGGATATTCGGCAATCTTGACGACTTTCTATTTCTTGTATTGTCCGCCGTGGTACGTTTGAAATTTTTGCTAATTTTGGAACGGATAACCCTTTTTTGTTGCGTATCTCTTTAAGGTTCATTGGTTTTGTCCCTCTTTAGTAGTAACACTATACATATAATAATTAGGGGCAATTTTGCCCAGTCTAATATACTTGGGTTGTTAAAACTTCCGTCCAGTACGTTCAATAGAATGATACCAATTACTATTATTGCACCCGTTTTTTTTGTCATGTTTTATGGAAGAACCCGCATAGGGGCGGGGGCTTTGACGCCCCCATTTGTGCCGTGGCTTGCTACTTTTTGGTGGTTTCTTTTTCAGTTGCTGTGGTGTTTGTTTTGGTTTTGGCGATGGCGGTGGATTTTCTTTAGTGGGTTTCGTTAATTTGCGTATCGTGTAAATTAGTGCGATGATTTGTAGCAAGTCTTTTATTACTGTCAATATCGGTGTTAATATCGTTGTCAGCACATTTGTAAAATCTTCCATTTGTTCACCACCTTTCTTATTTTTATTATAGCACATATTATAGTGCTACGCAAGTTCTTTTGAAAATTTTTTTATTTTTTGGCGTTGTTTCGTTCGATGTTGCTAGGCTGTCCAATCAACTATTGCCAAACCGTCCACTATATCAAAATGCTTTATGTTGGCTGTTACTATCGTATAGCCGTTTGTTAAGCATTGGGCGGCTATTAGCAAATCAGCATCCTCGATGGGGGTTCCTGCTTTTTTGCAGTTGGAATATATTAACGCCGCTGTGTCCATATCGTTTTTGGTTAGCTTTTTTATTTCTAGTTGGCTACATAAATCTTCAAAAATACGCATTTTTGTTGTTGCATTTTTAGCTATTAAACCCCTTTTGATTTCATAGTATGCCATCAAAGGAATAATACAAGTACCCCCATTTTTTATGAAAACTAACTGGTTGTTTCTTACGGTTTCATCATTTTTCATCATGTAAGAGATAATATTAGTATCAAGGGCATATATCATATTTCTATCTCCTTAAACTTTATCCTCTCAAATTCTGTCAAAGGCTCATCACAAGCGGAAATATTTGTGTAAAAATCTTCCCACGCCTTTAAGTGATTGTTTTCTGTTTTATTGGGTTCGTCATCTGCGATTTCTTCTAAATCGTTCAAAAAATTTTCCCATGCTTTACTGTTGGAACTTTTTTTTGTGGCGTTGTCTCGTTCTATTGTTTCTTTTATGGCTCGATTAATAAAAGCGTTTAGGCTTTCATTTTGAGTTGTTGCGTGGGATTTTATCGGCTCTTTTTCTCCTTTATATACTTGTAATTCTATTCTGTCATAGGCTTTCAATGCGTATTTTGCCGTTGCTTTTTGTTGTGCTTTACTTACGGGCATTTTGCCACCTCTTTCAAATTTGATAAAAATAACTATAACATAAAAAATATAACTAATCAAGTATACAAAATCGACAAAAATATAATATAATACTTGTAAAATTTTGTGAAACATTACCCACCACAAACCGCATAAAATCGTTGCTTGACTTTGAAAAATATTTTTGTACACCTCTCGAAAACGTGATTTTTTCGTTAAAAATTTTCGAAAAAAGTTTGACATATAAGTACGTATGTATTATAATATATTTATAAGGGTTGAGAAAAACAAAACCCAAGCCAAAAACAAGGCGAAAAATTATCGTAAAACGATAAACAGGGCAAAAGGCAAAACAGCCCAAAAAGTTGACAAGGCAACACAAAAAACATTGCAAAATAACGGACATTGAGACCACTTGCAACTTGACAATATGTATAAAAATTTACAGCTGATAAGCTAAAGGAGATTGATTATTATGACAACAACAAAAAAATTTAATCTTAAAGAGGTAAGAAAAACCAGCAGAACAACAGTTTACAGGGTTCACGGCAAGTAAATCATCGATCCAAAGTTTGGCGAAGTTTACAACTATGTTATTGAGCAAGGCGGGCAACTTTTCAGATTTAGGTTATATTTCACGATTGAGGAAATTCAACACATAAAGTAAATTAGGGTATATCCTAATATCGATACTGGAATGACCAAAATTAACGTTAGTTATACATTTAATGGTTATGAAGTATGCACTACAACGCTACAGAATACAGCGGAAAATCCAAATATGGTAGTAACAAGCTGTTTAACACTTGACAAAGAAAATTTAATTTTGACGGTTGAAAAAATTGTTAATTGTTGAAGAAACCGCAACAACTGAAGAAGTTGCAACAGTTGCACAAAATGCACAAATTACACTTGATACTATTGCAGAAGTTGCGAATATTGTAGAAGTTGCAGAAGTTTCAGAAACCACAACAACCACAACCCCCAAAACCCCCGAAAAACCAATCAAAAAGTACAATTTAGGGGAAAATATAACCTTAATTGACAGTTGGCAAAACAAATATATTGCAAGCAAATTTTGGCGTTTATGCGATAACGACAATTTTCAATATACTTTACGCTTGCAATCAGACGGCGATTTATACTTGATACACGGCAACAAATTTTATCCTGTAGGAAATATCAACCAAAAATACGAACCAAACCACGACAAAACCCAAAATTACTCAAAATTGGTTGAAATTTTCAAAGACTACAAACAAAGCCAAGTTATAGGCAATATCCACTATTACACGGACGTATTAAAGCGGAAAAACGGCAAACTTACCAAAACGCAAGCGGAAAAGTTAGCATATCTTTTGAAAATAGCCAAAAAAGAAAAATATGAGTATGACAATAGTTTTAACTTTGAAAATTTGCCAAGTTGGAAACTTCCAAAAGTTGCCTAAATTGTGGGCTTTACAGGGAAAATTGGGAACGCGCGCTCAATTTTTCCGATAAAGCCTATAAAATAAGGGCTTGTAACAAGTTAAGCAACAAAAAACGCAACACCGCACCTTGAAAATTTAATAGGGAACAGCCAGCGAATGCACATGAAAATGTTTACAGGGCAAACGATATTTCTACTTTGCTGTAAGTGGCTACTCAATTTATTTATAGAAAGGATTTTTTACATGGAAATAATAAAACAAGACCCGCCAGTCGGACGGGCAGGCAAAAACAGGCTTGTAAGGTGTTTTGGAATCGACCCAAACGACAGCACCAAAAAAATTTATAGCCTGTATATTAGCAAAACAGCCCAAAGCACTGAGTTTATGCAGTTTTTTGCAGTTAGTGCAAAATTGGCGGTGGTTGATGCAAAATTGGCAAATTTTCCCAAAAATGGGAAAAATATCAGAGTAATTTTAGCGGATAAATCAATAATTTTCGCTGTAGGAATGAACAAAAAACTAACACCGCCACCGCCTGTTTTATGGAACGAACAAACGCCAAAATCAACAACCCCACAGCCCATAACATGGGCAGAATTGGCAAAAAATGAACGTAAAGCCGAAAAAGCCAAAATCGAAGCGGAAAATTTACGGGAATTGGAAGAATTACAAGAAACAATGCAACCGTTCCCAAATCCCAGTTTTACAAGCGTTAATAAAAAATTTATAACGTGGGGATATTCCCAAAAATGGTATTATCTAAAATTTAGATGGAGTTTGAACGCCGATTTTTACGAGGTTACAAGCGACTCGAATATGCAACACGCCCTAATTTTACGTTACAAATACGAAAAATCCGCGCACACGCTAACAGCCCCACGGAACGCAACCAAAAAAATTGAATTTGTTCCAACCGAAAAATAAAGCCCGTTGTTGTGGATTAGCAAAATTCTTCAAAAAGCCAAAAAAGGGCAAAAGCAAGCCGTTCACAAAATCACAGGCAGAAACACAGCTAGCGAATTTGAAAATGTTCACGGTTACAACATAAAATCAATAAAAATCAACTATGCACCGCCCAAAGAAGAAAACAGCGAATTTTTGCCATTATCGGACGATACAACCCAAAAAAAGCAGATGGAAAGCTACCCAGTTTTTACAGTGGACGGCGAAATTAAATGTGTTCGCTATTGGTTGCCAAAATCTGCAATATCTGCATTATATTTTGACGATTTTCTACATTTTGGCGATATTTTCCAAACAAGCCAAAATAAAGGCAACTTGTTAGTTATTCACAAAGTTTTAATTGGAAGCAACGGCGATTTTGACGATTTGCAAAGCGACATCAATTTTTATTTAACAATTTTGCAAAATAGCCAAAATACAAGCCGTTTTAAGGTTGAACCATTTATTATCAATCAGAATTTTTGGCAACACGAATTGAGCGAACACGACAAAATCCGCCAAATTAAAGCTGAAGAACACGCTATATGGAATTATTATCAACAAATGCACCAATAGCAACAAAAAAGGTGCGTTCGGTTTTATCGGACGCGCCAATCGGCAGAGCAACCTCGACCCCACCCCTCAACACTAGAAGTTATGCACTTTGTACAACCCTTGATTTTACTAGGGTTGCAGGCTTTTTCAAAAATTTTTCGACAATCTAAAGGGGTAATCCCTGTACAACAAATTTTTTTGCAACTGTTCAAAGTTTAGGGAAAAAAACAAAAGGAGTGATTTTATGATAACTATCAAAAACTTGAAAAAATGCACATTTGACAGCTCTTTTGAATTTAACATCAAAGTCGACCGCTCAAGCATTTTGGGTAATCCGTTCGTGATGCACAGCGAAGACGAACGAAATGAAGTTTGCAACGAATACCACACTTATTTTAAGCAACGCCTTAAAAGTGATTTACACTTTAGAAACGAGGCTTTTCGTCTTGTGGATATTTGCAGAAGAAACGGGAAAATCAATTTATATTGTTGGTGTTCTCCTTTGAAATGTCATGCGGAAACTGTTGCTAAATTTGCCTGCCCGTCCGGCAGACGGGTTCAGTGGGCTATACAAAACGACAAGCAACCCACCGACCTCGACCACACCCCTTAAAATAGCCAGTGCCTACAAATGGCGTTTTTACGTCATTTTCTCAAAAATTTTTCGACCATCTAAAGGGGTGGTATTTCTTCCTAGGCTTGGCGGTTATTACAAATGGCGTGTTTACGCCATTTTGCGGCGGGCGCTACGCGCCGTTCAATTCGACGCACTGCGTGCGCCTTAATTGTCGCTGTAGTGAGCGATTATTTATTTTACAAAAGCCTTTATAGGCTTTATTTTATTGCCCCGCTTACCAGCGGGCAGGCAAAAAATCGGCACATTGTCTGAAGTTTAGACTAGAAAAGAGGACTTATGACTAATTTATTAAATCAAGTTTCGGCAATTTTATCTGCTAACAACATTGAAAGCACCACAGGCGGTATCAACAAAAACCTTGAAAACTGGGCTGTTGGCAAAAATACCCTACTGGAAATTTTCCGCTCTAATGCGGACTGGAACGAGGAACAGCTTGCTATTATTACTACTGTTGAAAGTAGCGAGTAAACAGACAGCAACAACGAATTTTATAGACTTTGGAGCATTTTGTGTCAAGAATGTTTGAATTTACGGCTTGGTCATATGGGTCTGTTAGATGCTTTTAATATGCTAGCTTTGGAAACCACAATCGGCGATTTTCCTACGTTGCACATACAAAAATTTATCGAAGACGAATGGGCAATCGATTACATCAACCAGTATTTTGGATAGTTGCTACGAATGGAATTATGGTGAATGTGCAACTTGCGAAACCGTTCTTCCCAAAGAAAACGCTATTCTTCAAGGTTATCATGACAAATGGGACGATTATTATGAAAATTATTTTTGTCCTGCCCGTCTGGCAGACGGGTCTGAAGAATGTTGCGACTCTATTGAAGTTGTGGCTTAAAATTAGCAAATTAAAAAGTGGGCAAAATTGCCCACTTTTGTTTTTTGTTTTTTGTATGGGCAAAATTACCCACTTTTAATTTATCCACGGCCTGCCTGTCGGCAGACAGGCGGATTTAGCCGAGTTGCCAATCTTATAAAAAAATTGGCTAGAAAAACGAGGATTATCATGGAAAATACTAAAAAAGTAACAAACGACAGGCAGCTCACGTACACAATGACTCAAGTAAGTGCAAACAAAACTAACATTAGTTTTGAGATAAAAATTCAAAATGGCAAAACTAGCGGAATGACCTTGCCCAGGAATATTTTCATTAACAAGGCTTTAATTCAAACAAAAACGTACACCTTAATTGAAGTCGCCTTGTACAACGGCGTTAGATTATTTGAACTTTTGCACAAAGACGGCACTAAATGCAATTTTTCACTACTTGCTGGCTTTACTGTCAAAAAAGCCAACTTTGTCGATAAAAAGCAAACTTTGCTGTTGACTTTACTTGACGAAACCAACGGTCAAATTTTCAAATATAAAATGACCAAAATTTTAACCGAAACCGCCGAAAAAACCATTGAAACTACCGAAAATATTATACCGAAAGCAATCGCTGGTACGTTATGAACCAAAAAAACTGGATTTCAAGCCGTGGTTGAGCCTTTTGGAAACACTGGCGGAATTAAACTGCAATGGGGAGAACGAGTTGCTACAACCGATTTTCCTAAAGGAAAAGACCGCAGCATTTTTGTTAAGCAAACCTTGCAAAAATGGGAACAGCTTAACTTGGAAGATGTTCAGCAACAAAGAGTTGAAACCCTTGAAAATCCTGTTGAAACGGCGGTGATGTCCGAACGGACGGTAAGCGAATCAGCTGACCAATTTGCTGATATTGCTACGTAAAACCAAAGTGGGCAAAATTGCCCACTTTTAATTTTATGGCCTGCCTGTCGGCAGACAAGGGTCGGGTTTTGGTTAAAACTCGACCCCACCATTATTTATAAAAAATAAAAAAGTACAAAAATAACACATCGTTAGGGTTAAATTTTACAGCCCTATTGCCTATTTAACGGAAAGTTAGGCTAGAAAAGAGAGGCCAACATGACTAATTATAACATAAGCCAACTTGCAACGCAAGTAAAATCTATTTTTAAAAAATATGATTATGATTTTCAAGACGACAACGGAATTTTGGCTAATTTGCAACGATGGCAAGCTAACAAAAACGGCTTGCTCGAAACATTGCATAAGCATCCAAACTGGAACGAGCAAGAATTAGCGGTTATTTGCGATGTGGAAGTTGACAACAAAACAAAGTTGCAACAAGCCGACATTAGAGATTGTGTAGAAAAATTTTGGAAATTTTTTCAATTTATCGAACATGAACGTGCCGCGTTAAACCTAGAAACTCCAAATTATAGCAAACATCTTCTCATTATGAAAGAATTGCTGTTTAATGTTGACGAAGCGGGTTCGCTTGTTTTGTACAGCCCAATCATTGAATCTCAACTCACCGTAAATTATATCAAAGAAGAACTCGGCATTAAAAAATGTGCAGTCGGTCAAAAGAGAGTTCGCATTATCAGCAAAATTTGCCAAAAATTCGGCTACGATAAACTTCCTGAATATAACACATTAAGCGATATACTTTCGCCAAAACTCAATAAATATAAAGCCGTGTTAAGTGTCCATCCCTGCGACTTTTTGGAGATGTCCAACGGCAACAGTTGGCACAGCTGCCCGCCTGTCGGCGGACAGGCCATCATATAGAGGGCGGAGAATACGCCACTGGCACGCTTTCGTACATGAATGACGGCGTTAGTTTGGTTTTTTATACCGTTAAACTGGATGTTGACAGTGATTTTCATAAGCAACCAAAAATTATGCGGCAGATGTTCCATTATGGAAACGGCGTTTTACTGCAATCTAGGCTGTATCCTTGCAATGATAACCATTTGGCAAGAAATAAATTTTTGGAAATTGTTCAAGAAATTTTTACAGATTGCTTGGATAACAGGCTTGGTTGGGCTAGAATTGGCGATTGGTACCAAGTTCAAAAATGTTACGTGAAAGTCGGCAAAATGTCGTTGCATTACGAAGATTATAACATTTACGACAATAATATTGTCGCTAGCTTAAATTTAGATGTGTACGGTAAATTTGACAAATACGGCAATCTTGCAACCTGCCCTTCCGGCAGACGGGCCGTCTGTGATTTTGTAAAGCCGCTTGAAATCGGCGGCTGGAAAGTTTATTGCATTGAATGCGGCTAAGAGCAACTTTGGGAGCATAGCGAATATTTAACTTGTCAACTATGCGGGGAGGGCGTTAAATGCGAAAACTGTCGTGAGCGTATAATGGCGGAAGATGCTGAAGTGGTCAACGGCGAGCATTATTGCCAAGATTGCTATGAAGAACATTTTTATGCTTGCGATGGTTGCGGTGTTGTTATGCCAAGAGAAGAAGTTTATTCAGCTTATTGGCAGTATGCAAACGGAGAACGCTGTGAAGAATGGGTTTGCAACGATTGCCTTGATATACATTATGTAACTTGCCACCATTGCGATGAATTTTTTAGGGCGTGTTCCCACTAGACAAAACGCATCAAATCTGCTAAAATGTTCCTATGAGAATAAATCAAGAGCAATACGATAAAATCAAGCACCTACT
>JGI24700J35501_10930550_pt1 | contig 15526 bp, 8 predicted proteins | sample TergutTh196P1_FD_35501 | JGI IMG/M metagenome (IMG submission 35501)
TAAAGAAACACCGTATAAAAGTTGATGTAAGTGGATTAAACCCCGGGAACGGGCGTTTAAACAATTTAAAAGCCCCCGTCCTCAATGTGTTAAGAATCATAGTGCTGTAACATTCAGAGTCAAGCAGTTCCAGAGTAACAGCTGTGTGAGAGGGTATGGGTATATGACTTGGTGTGGACAATAGGGCAGTGAACTAGTGGGAGTTGGGTGTTGATATGCACTGGCTGGGGCCTTGGTATTTTGGCAGACATGTCTGTGACTCAGGCCAGTGGTTGGGCATACAGATAAAGCTGCACAGTAATAGATCAAGAGGTAAGTGGGTAGCTGTGACATAGTATAAACTGTTATCAAAATTCTGACATGGTACAGTGTGGAACCTGGTGGAACGATACTGTACAGAGAGGAGTAAGATAAAATATTAATGGAAATCTCATTCACCTTCCTGATGATGCAGTCCATATAATAGGATTTGGTGGAGAAGGAATTTTATGTCTTGTAATTGAATGTGATGTTTTCTGTTGAAGCTCTGCTGTGCCACTGTCAGGTTATTCAGGGCAGATATATTAGTGGTGTTTTTTCACATTCATTTCCATAGTCTGGCTGGTCTGTCCAGTGTGGACCTTACCACAATTTTAGGAGATGGTGTTACAGTCATGGAGTCTACATTGCCAGGTTGCCCTTTACAGGGCAGCATATTAGCACTTTCAATGTTATGTCTGTGGGGCTTGTGTTTTTCATTAGGCTTACTGTCTTTAAACTGAATGTATGTTGACACACTTATAGTGGTGTCTTATGGCTGCATAACATTACTGACTGTGTACACATGCATGTTACTTGGTGTGGTCTGCAGTCAGTTGATGCTATGTCACATGAGACATGGTGTTAACCTATTTTTTTAATTTCCTTTGTATGTACATGTTATGTCATCAGGTGAATGATTTTGTGTGTCTGCTGTGTTGCAGATGTCTTGCTATTGATGAAACAGATCGCATGCTGGAGAAGGGTCACTTTCATGAATTGCGAACCTTGTTGGGGTTGCTGAATGTAGATGGAAACAAGAGAAGGCAGCGGCAGAACTTTGTGTTTTCAGCCACCCTGACCATGGTGCATGAACCTCCTGGACGCCTTAAAAGTCACAGCAAAAAGCTCAGGCTTACACCTGGACAGAAACTTCAGAACATTATGACAATGCTTGGTATTACAAACCCTAAAGTTGTTGATATTACAAAGGAAACAGGTGAGTGTACATTTTGTGTATAAGTGTCTCATTAGGATATGATACACATTTATTAATTTACTGAACACATGTACAGAATAGGGAATAACAGACATCTTCTGACAGGCGCAACATTTGAGTGTGTCACAGCAGCACTGATGAAGCTGCAGGTCAGCTGAGATGTTACACCATGTCATCTAGTAAATAGTCATTGACATTTTGGAGGAGCATATGCCTCAAAATTGTCATTATTTACCAATTGAAAGGGTCGAACATTATTGAAACTTTTGAATTTTTAGACCTTCAGTTCCTCCACATAAGTGCCATACCACACGAGACATTTGTCACCATGATGCACTACACTTGCACTGATAACAGTGAAGAATCAATTAAACTTTTTGTTTTGTCCCTGGATGAAAATAAATCAAGAAAACAGCAATACTTTGTGTAGCCAGACTTCATTCCTAGGAGTAACCCTATGATTTTAAGGTCTCCACATATTTTCCACCCATATTTGAATAACTTATAAATGTCAAGAGCAAATCCATATTCTCGTAGGTTTCTGTCACGTGGACAGAAGGGGCAGTGGGTGTTTATGGGTGAATATTTCCATTATGTAGCAGCATATCTGAAAGCTAAAATTGATGAACTTGAAACAAACAGTAAGATAAAAAATATTACAGACTTGTATAGGGCCATCATTGATTTTAAGAAGGGTTACCAGCCTAGAACTAATATAGTAATAGACAAGATGGGTGATTTGGTTACAAACTCCCACAGTGTTTTGGCTGGTTGGAGGAACCATTTCTATCAGCTGTTTAATGTACATGGGGTTAGAGATGTTAGGCAGACATACATACATACATACAGCAGAATCACTAGTACCTCAGCTGAGAGCCTGTGAGGTTGAGATGGCCATTAAAAAGCTAAAAGGATACAAATCACCAGGTATTGATCAAATCCCAACAGAATCAATTAAGGTAGGAGGTAGAACAATTCACTCTGATATCTAGAAAATTATTAATCTATTGGAATAAGGAGGAATTGCCTGAGGAGTGGAAGGAGTCGATCGTTGTACCTATCTATAAGAAGGGCAATAAAACAGATAGTAGAAATTATAGAGGCATATTACTTCTGCCAACGGCTTATAAAATTTTATCCAACATCCTCCTGTCAAGGTTAACACCATATACATAGGAAATAATTGGGGATCATCAAATTGGATTTCAGTGCAACAGGTCAACTACTGATCATATATTCTGCATCCGTCAAATACTTGAGAAAAAATGGGAATACAACGAAGCAGTGCATCAGCTCTTTATAGACTTGAAGAAAGCTTATGATTCAGTTAGGAGGGAAAGTTTGTATAATATTCTCATTGAGTTTTGTATCCCCATGAAACTGGTAAGGCCAATAAAAATGTGTCTGAATGAAACCCATAGCAGAGTATGGGTATGCAAACATTTGTCTGACATGTTTCCTATTAGGAATAGTTTGAAACAAGGTGATGCTGTATCACCATTTTTTTCAACTTTGCTTTAGAGTATGCCATTAGGAGGGTTCAGGTAAACCAGGATGGCTTGAAATTAAATGGTACACCTCATCCTCTGGTTTATGCTGCTCCTGGTGGTGGTGGTGGTGGTATATTGGGCAGAAGCAACCATACTATAAAATAACATGCAGAAGCTTTAGTAGTTGCTATATTGAGGATAGTGGACTAGAAGTGAACGCTTGTTAGACTAAGAACATGGCTATGTCTTGAGATCAGGATGCAGGATGAAGTCACAGTATAAACCTTGATAGTATTTCCTTTGAAAGGGTGGAATAGTTCAAATATTTGGGAATATCCTTAACATACCAACATTCTATTCAGGAAGAAGTTAAAAACAAATTGAAGTCAGGGAATGCTTGCTAACATTCGGTGCAGAATCTTTTGTCTTCCAGTTTGCTGTCCAAAAGTTTAAAGATTGAGATATACAGAACTATAATTTTGCCTGTTGTTTTGTATGGGTGTAAAACTTGGTCACTTACATTGAGGGAGGAACATAGGCTGAGGGTGTTTGAGAATAGGGTGTTCAGGAGAATATATAGGTCTAAGAGGGATGAGTTAAGAGGGTAGTGGAGAAAGCTATATAATGAGGAGCTTAATGATCTGTACATCTCACCCAGTATTGTTCAGGTGATCAAATTGAAGAGAATGAGATGGGCAGGGCATGTAACACATATGGGGTGAGGATAGGTGTATACAGGGTATTCGTGGGGAAACCTGATTGAAAGAGACCACTTGAGAGACCCAGGCTTAGATGGGAGTATAATATTAAGATGGATCTTCAGGAGGTGGGATGTGGGGGCATGGACTTGATGGAGGTGGCTCAGTATAGGGACAGGTGGTGGACACTTGTAAATGCGGTAGTGAACCTTCGGGTCGCATAAAATGCTGGGTATTTCTTGACTAGCTTAGAACTGGTTAGCTTCTCAAGAACTCTGCTCCATGGAGTAAGTATGTAAGCAATCAGCAGTGCCTTTAAACTAAATTTAGACAAATCTACAAATAGTCTTCATTCTTCAGGGTTGGGTGTACATACCAACTCTCGCAGAAGTCCTACATCATTACAATAGACTAATTTACCGTCCTTAGAAAAAAATGATGACAGTGATTGCTGGTGTTTGCTCTATGACACCTTGCTGTGACAAATTCCATCCCTATAGCAGAGAAGCCATGAGTTCTGCCTGAATTTTCGAAAGAATGAATTCTGTTATTGGATCATTAAGTTCAGACTACTGCAATATAAGATGAGGTACAGTTAGTTCTAGGAAATAGGATCCACATTGCAACGTGAAAGTCCAAGTTCATCTTCTGGAGAGATTCTGATTGGTTCTTCTTCAATAAGGGCCCATTGTTGAGGTGGCGTAGGAATTGGTAGGGAATTGTCATGTTCAACGGGTCCTAGGGCTGAAGGAATATTTGGTAAGCTATGGTATGTTTAGGTTTTGAATTATGGCCATCTGTTTTTGTTAAACAAAACTAGCAATCAGTACGATGATCCTTCTGTTCTCCTCACACCCTAGGGACTGCAAAAGGCATTGATTGGTGAGTGCCAGTGAGCCTGCCATGTAAATATCTTGAACATCTACTGCAATATGAATGTGGTGCCCAGCTCTTGTCCTGAACCCCAACTTCACAGCCAAAATATAATTAATATGCCTTCTTCACTATAGGGGTAATGGATTTTCTCTGCAACTGTGGGGTAAATTTACCACAGATGTAATAAAATAAGTTTGGTGAATTAACACATTTATTAGACAAGGCAAACACAACAATTCACCACAGTACGCCTGTGTTATTGTTTTTCATAATATTCAAATGAACTACATGTAAAGAAACACTGTCACATTTTGGTTCACAATTTCAGTGACCAAGTGAAAACAAATTCTTGCAATAGAACATGCAGTACTTGAAGAGAGAGATTTTTACTTCCATGGACCACCAGCCTTCACCAGGGAACAAGGTCAACTGAACTTCAGACAAAGTTTATTGAACCATTTGGTACAATATTCTGTTTTCCCCTCCCCAGAACCCTGAAAGTGTCATAACACTGAGGGATGAATAAACTTATTGTTTTGGGTTGTCTGCCTGGCTGCACCTATAAACCTGCCCACCACGAGCACTTTCTACTCTAAATGTGCCTGTTCCTCGGAAAGTTTAGGTGATATCACAAGACAGTTGTGAGATCTGTAATCATCACAAAAAAAAATCACCTAATTCTACTTTGGGGAAAATTTTGTTGCTGAACGGTGTAATGGTTCTGTTTCCGCCCCATTGGTGCACTGTAGCTTTCTTCATATCATATCCTAACGTTTTTCTGTTGAGAGTTCTTTAGTGATGTGAAAAGTGAAAATCACTTTGTGAAATGTGGATTAGCAAGACATTCCCAGCTGTCTGCCAAGAAGTAGTTGACAGCATTTTGGTGTTCACACAGCATTCTCTTGCAGTTTGTGGACCATAGGGTGATGGTGGATGTACAGCACAACTGCACAACAAGCATGAGATGGATGCAGCCTGGATTAAGCAAACATTTAGCCCAGATTTCTTCTTCCTGGGAATTTGTTGACCAATTTTCAAGAAATCTAATATGAACATTGTACATTTCATTTTTCTACAATATATAATAATTATACAATGGACACATACTTCTACAATGGGAGTACCACTAGTGGCACTTAATATTGAGTTCCGAAGTAATGTGTTTTAACACATCTTCAAAGAATGTGGAGTGTTTCTTATACTTTTGTGTAGGAAGTTTAAGTAAATAGTGTGGCAGCTTTGCATATGACGTGGGGGGTTGATGAACATAAAATTAGTCATACAGAGAGACAGGGGGATTGTTGAAGCTTTTTATTACTTCCACAGTGACAGCTGAGACTTTGACAGAAGCTCGCATCATTTGTGCCTTTGAGGAGAAGGACTTCTATCTCTGTTATTTCATTCAACTTCACAAAGGACGAACACTCGTCTTCTGTAACAGTATTAGCTGTGTGCGCCGCTTGGCACATCTTCTCACATTGCTCCAGTGTCGACCATTGCCATTTCATGCCAACATGAAGCAGCGACAGAGACTGAAGAATCTCGATCGTTTCAGGGAAGATCCCTGTGGTTTGTTGCTTGCAACAGATGTGGCTGCACGAGGACTGGATATCCCTGATGTGCAACATGTTGTACATTACCAGGTTCCACGTACTTCAGAGGTAAGCAACAAGTTAAAGCATGGACAGTATACGTCTTTGTTTTCTTCTGTGGTTTGGAGTTGTGTATCTTTGCCAACTTAATGTTATTATTCATATTGGATCTCCAGAGTTGGGAAAGCAGTCTAAAAATAAATGTGAAGCGAAAGAAAATACAGGTACAGTAATTTTTATATATAGATCCCTAGGTGCACATATTTACAGAAGTATGTAGTGTGATTGGAAATTTTCTGGACTGAATTTATTTCTTTGTAACCGCAATGACATTTACCTTCTTGACATTGTTGTCCCCTTCAAAGTGGTCTCCTTGGGACTTTGTACAGAGAATTCAACTCTCATGCCCCATTTGAAGCATTTTATGCGGTGCACTGTTTGAAACTTGGCAAGTGAATTTCTTAATGTTGCTTGATTCATGGTGGTATTAAATCTTCCCTGTATTGCCATTTTGACCTCTGGGGAAAAAGAGATGTGACACAGCACTAAGTCTGGGGAGTAGGGAGGGCATGGAACAATAATGTCAAAGGTTACTCAGAGTGTGTGCAGCATCTAGATGAATTTTTTTGATATCTTGACATTGTGCAGGATAGTTGCTAAGGCCTGGTCACAGTAAAGTGCTAGAACTTTCACCAAACTGTATGCCAGAGCTCCAGTCACACTGATGATAGGCTTGCAGGGAACTTCTTTCTTTACTGTGTTGGGAGACTACAGTTTGGCTGATGGTGGCTGGATTAGTGTAGGCAGTATGGTAACTCATTATGACCTTGACAGCCTGGGGATTGAATCACAGTGGGGGAGAAATTTTCCAAGCTGGTCCAGGTTGGACCCAAGGCCCACCTACTTTCCTACACAGTGGGTGTTGGGTCTTCCTGGTGGTGCAGTGGTCAGGGTGCGGTGCTTACTACCCACCCCCTTCTAGTGGTGAATAGTTTGGAGCTATACCTCTGCCTCCCCTCTGTGCCACCATAAGCATGTCATGGGATGACCTTTACCTTTAGTTTGACTGGTACCAAACTATGCAAACATGTGTTCAGCAACATCTTTTGGTGGTGAGAACTTCTTAATGAGAAAGGGGAGGGAAGTATACACAAAACAAGCCCATGTACTTATATGAATGGTAAATTGCAGAGTCTCAATACTCAGTTCCACCCACAACAGAAAACCTTCTATAAAAATGACTAAAGCCCCAAACAAGTCTGCTGCACTCTTAACGTGCCACAACCAACATTCAGACCATTGAGAGATTATCGCATGACAGTGGATTTCGTGCCGTTACTCAAAAACATGGTCATCCACATTTTAATGTTATATACACTGAGCATTACATTTTTCATCACTTTTTATTTACAAATAGTGCACAGTATTTGTAAGCTAATTACTTTTTGACTATAACTCTGACCTGTTTCAGTGTTTGGTTACGCCATCTTCGGAGAGTTCTTGATTGTTTTTAGTAGCACATCAATATGACACAAGCACTGATTGATTCTAAGATCACAATTTTTCAACAGAATCCATGTTTTAAAGTAACAGTTCAGATCTCACAAAATTCACACTTTGTAATAACTCTTGAGATCTCACAAAATCCACACTTTAAAATAATAGTTGAGGTCAAAGAATCCACATCTTATAATAACAGTTGAGGTCTCACAGAATCCACACGTTATAATAAGAGTTGAGGTCACAGATTCTGGACCTCACCTGTTATTATAAAGTGTGGATTCTGGGCCTCAACAGTTAGTATAAAGTTTAGATTCTTTGACCCCAATTATTGTTATAAAGTGTGAATTCTGTGACCTAACCATTGTTATAAAGTGTGGATTCTGTGAGACCTCCACTGTCATTATAAAGTATGGATTCTGTGTAAAAATTGTGATCTTAGAATCAATTAACCTTTTAAAGCCTACTGGTTACATGATGCACCAACAGGTTTAACATTCAACAATTGCACACTCTGCCCACACTATATTGATGTGTTTTGTATTTATCTGAGAAAAACTGACTTGTGCCACTTACACCTCAAACGGATTGGTTTTTGTAACCGAGATGAAAAGTGTTTACTGTGCGGTAAGAACTGGGTCTTTAAATAAAGTGGTCTGCACTTTGTCTTTAAAGGGTTAATGCTTGTGCCATTTTGATGTGTTACAAAAAACATTCAAGACCTCCCTCAAGATGGCGTAGACAAATGCTGAAATTTGTCAGATTTATAGTTAAAAAGTGATTAGCTTACAAATAGTGTCCATTAACTGTTGGTAAATAACAAGTGGTGTTCAGCTACAGTTCAAGCCTTCTGTGATGTCACCTGGTAACTTGTGAGGACCTTGTGGAAGGATTATAGTAACTTCATCTTCAAGTTTCAGCAGTCTGAGAAGATGTGGTTTGCTTGGCTTTGAAGATGAAGGAACTGCGATCCTGTGAAATGTCAGCCAGTATTCATCAGTTGACATGGCATTGTATCCAAGACAGCTTGGAATATTTCTAGCACTGCTGTTAGAACCTCAAATCCTGCAAAATAATTTGTATTGAATTTTGGTTACACGTTGGAAGGTGAAGTGCCATCGTCAGACCATTAGAGCACAAATGAAAAATTGGAAGTGAAATCCAAGCAGATGCAATTTGGTACTTAAATGTTTAAAACTATGGACAGCATCGACATGTTAAAATATATAGCAGTTATGTCAGTAACTTGTGTCAGAAATTATATTAAAACATAGATTGACCTTCTTTTTTAAGTTATAATTCTCATATGCCCATTTTTACTTTTATGTTATGTGATGTTCTGATGTTAGCACATACATCCTGACATTTGTGACAAAAGTTATATACTGATAATATGTGTGAGGACAGAAACAAAAGTAAATATTCTTGTAAGAAGCTATCCTGGGATGTCTGACATACAATAATTCCTATTTCTTACTTTCTTTCATTATTTTTCTTTCTCCCCCCTCTCTCTTTCTCTCCAGAGCTACATACATCGCAGTGGGCGTACAGCTCGCGCAAAGAAAGAAGGCCTGACACTTCTGCTCATTGAGCCAGCAGAAGTTCCCCACTACACACGCCTGTGTCGAACGCTGGGAAGATGTAAGTGTTGTTTGTAGCAAGCAGTGACTCTTAATTCCTCTTTTTTCAACCTTATTATTACTCTGTAATAGTGAGCACATCCTTCCACATGCTAGAATGCTTACATAAATGTATGAAAAACATACCATACAAAACTGCATGTTCAAATGGTCTTCCTGATGAATACATGATGTTTGAAACATGTAGAAGACACCAAAAATTGAATTACAGCATTAATTTAAAAAGTGTGCATTTTTTGGTTTACAGTACATAATTGTGTCACAATGCATGCACGGTACAAAAAAACATTACAAAATATTACTGTGTAAGTTGGCTTAAATAGTGACACCCCTGGCTTTTATTCAGGTACTTAGTTTGAACCTGTGCTGGCACCTTTAATATGCTCACTGACATATCTTGCAGCTTTCCATATTCTCTTCATGCATATTCTGGGATGATGCCTAGAATTAGGTACTAATCAGGGGTACACAAATCCTAGGTGCCACACTGCCTGGGAAGTTAAATTTTATGTTTCATCCAAATGGAACTTGCTTCGTGCCATACTTCTGATGCCTAGAATTTTGAGGTGGCGTATATATTTTTGTAAAATTTATGAACCCCTTGCCATATGAAACCAGCAGAATACAGTAAGGTAGACTCAGCATTAGTGGAATGGTTCTGGCAGGAATGAGCTCTGTGAGTTGTGGTTCTAAAAAAATTGTGTGTTCAAGAATGTGTTGAAATCACTAAAGAAGGTAAGATTTGAAATGTATTTTGATAATTAAAATGAATCATTTGATACAAAATTAATATGGAATAATATTCTAGTAAAGGGAATATCAATTTCAATACAGAATTACAAAATAACAGCACTTTCAGTGTTACTGTTAAATTTTTCCAAGAATGTCTTAACAATGTTTCCACTCACTCTGCGCATGTCGTTTGGTATCCATACCTCTCAGTGCATGCTGTTTTCCTTAAGCTGCTGCTGCTGCACCTGTTCCTCACTTTCTTCATACAAGACATGGGCTGTGCAATGATTGAGGCAGTTAATTGCCAACCTATCACTTGGAAACCTCATCTCAGGCCATTCCATGTGAGATGTGTGGTGGACAAAATGGCACTGGGACTTTTTTTTCTGAATACTTTGGTTTTCCATTGTCATTATCATTCCACCAGTACTCCATACTGATCCCCTCAGTTATCACAGATGCTAAAAAATCTTAGCAGTTGATAGCAACATTACATAACACATATCACTTCTGTGAGACTAATCCTTATCTGTTTCAATCTTCATTTGAGTTTTCATGTTAGGCATTTTCTGTGTAGTTCTTATGTTCATAACATTTGGAATCCTACTGTCATTCTCTCTCAAACTGTGCCCATGCCATCTTCTTCTGCAGCTTATTATCTTACAATAACTTTATCCTTAAAGTCTCTCTAATTTTATTGTTCTGTATTATTTTCGTCTGTGTCTCTTAAAAATTTAATCTCTCATATTACTCCATGTCCAGGTTTCTGCTCTGTATTTTTATATGGACATATTCAGAGTTATAATTTTGTGAACCAGTGAAAATATTGTCATGTTTGGCCATCATGCTGGTTATCATTTTCAGTATTTTGTCACAGTGTCAATAGTGTCAGATAACAAATACTGGTACTTCTAACCTTTGTTAGTCTTATTTCACAGAGTCACTTAGTTTTTGTGGCCTAAAAATTTAAGTGATCATCCTATACTAACTTATAAATAAACATTTTATTCCATCTTAGAAATTCCCATATCCAAAGAAAATCTCAATTCAGTCTGTAAAATTTTATTTTATTATTGTTGAATCTATAATTTCTTCTTTTACTGTTCCATTTGGCCTTGTTTTTCTTCCTGAATAGGCCTACTTAGGACTGGCCACTTTCTATATTTCATGATTGTTCCATTTTATCCTCTCTGAATTAATTTTCTTGGCCACACATTTATCTAAACTGACAAAATTACTCAGAAGTCTTCACATAGTATCTTGCATTTCTCTTATTCTTCATTATAAATTCTATTTGTGTTGTCATTAAGGTTTGCAGCGTTGCCAAGTTTGTAGTTTTTGACTTAATGTAAGGTCCTGAAACATTATGCAGGAATGTATCTAGATGTATGACACCTTTGCTATAGGTGATATTTCTTTTTAGAATAGAAACGTAACTGCCACATAGAATTATTATTTAGTTTTCATTGGCAGCAGTGCTTAAGCATCATAACCAAAAATATATTTGTATACAATGGTAGATTTTGGACATTCCCTTAATTATGTATGAAATATTGAAATCATTTTACTACCTGAATAAGGAAAAGCACACTTCTTGAAAATGCTAATGCATTTTATATCCTGCATGTGTCTTTTCAACCATTTCCAGTGACTGCACTTTTAATCGTACTGGTTTTTAATTTTGCTGTTCTGAACTTCTGTGCCATGTATTGATTTTGTTTTTCAGTGTGTCTTTATTATTCTGCTATTGCTGAACCTTACGTGCTGCACTGAAAAAGCTGTTCCTGTCCCTTTCTGCCACCACTACTATTTCATCCATTAAATGTTTATTGGTCAGATCAGGTTTATTTTGTGCAGAAGGCACCTTTAATTCATGCATACTGAATAAGGTAAAGTTGTCCCTGTGCTTGATTAAGTGCTATGTCATGAAGTGGGGAGATGAGTTATTGTTAGACCCTTGTACAATTTTTGGCACTGGATGTGAGTGGCTAGCTGTGCACCCTGGCTTCCTTACCACTCAGAAGAGATTGCCCATTGCCCATTGGATAGGAGGCTGAATGGGCACCAGAGCTGTTTCAGATGTGGTAGCAAAGCAAAAAATCTCTACCCCTGCCAGTTGTCAGGTAATGGAGCCCATAGCCTGTTCAATGTAGTGACTGAGTTACCCATTGAATTATGTCATAAGATTGTCTTTACCTCCTGCAGCAAAGGATTTTCCATTGTTTCCCATATCAAGTAGTCTACTGAAGGCTGTGAAGCAGCGTGTTAGTCTGGCACGAGAGCTGGATCAGCTTGAACTGGCTACTCGGAAGTCCAACTCTGAGACTGGGTGGTTCCGAAAAGCTCTGAAAGAAACGGATATGCTGCTGGATGACAGTGACCTGTATCCTTTGAGCAGTGTGTTTGATCTTGATAATGTTATTCATCTCTCAGCCCTGATTGCACTTCCCATTTGAACTGTATTTTCCTTTGCCTTGGGATTAAGATTGTCATATTTACTCACATACAGTCTGCCTTCGTTGCTACTCTGTTGACACTTTTGCAGTGAAACACTGAAAAAATGTGCCAGCTAGTTTCACTTATGAATGTCCATCTGGTCACATGTAACAGATTACAAACATGAGAATAGATATCCTTGATGTTTGATACTGGAGAAAGCACCATAACTTTGTGTCAGATTTCAGTGTCATTAAAAACTGGAGAGCAGTGTTTGACATTTCACTTGAAGACTTATTTTTATTTTTCACACACTCGAGTGTAACTCATGAAGTATTTATCACTGTGAGAGAATGTGTCACACAAAAATAACAGAAAAAAATGGAACGTCTTTTGTGTCTGATTTTCAAGATAATTGAACACAAGTTGTGAAAACCCTGGAATTGTTACACTCTCTGTACATTTCCAAACTTTATTTTGAATAATCAAGGATGGTTCTCCAGTTATGTGCAGAGATTACCAAAATCACACACTGTCAAAGTTACCTCCACCTGAATTTGTATGTATGTGTATTGATGTAATTTATACTTCATTAAAATATAATAATTGAACATGTTGCACCAACTATTACATTTATTTCTTTCGAGATATTTAAACAAAAGGAGCAAGCATGATAGGATTGTTATGGTATGTGTACCTTTCCTAATATGTTGGTATTGAAGAGCCTGTGTTGTGTGAAACAAAAGGCACTCTAAAACCTGAATATATTTAAACTGCAAGTTTTGTTTACATTATTCACAAAATTTAAAATCCAGGGACATTAACACAGCAAGAGCACCAGTACTGAAGCACACTGTGGACATTTCCTAACTTATGTCTTTTGTGTTTTACCAGCAGTGAACCTGTTGTTTGTGTTTTTTCCACAATTTTGTATATTGTTCTTGTACATGGCACTGTCAGTTAAGGTCAGTTTTACAAAGTTTTTAGTAATGAATACTCTGCAGAAGTATTGCAAATGAATGCCCTGGTTTGACTGCATACATATAGCGCACTCATTGTGTCTGCATTCTATGTCTAATAAAGATGAATAAGAGCTGTGGCTCAGGTTCCCATCAGTGATTACACAGCATACCTCAACAACTATGCCTTCACAGGTTGAAACAGTTAATTCCCTGCCCTCATGGACACAATACAGATATGTCTGTCTACTCTTATCTCTTTCAAATAAAGAATACTTTTCACTGATAGTTGCTTAAAAGTGTGTGGATATTATGGAAACTATTTTATTTATGCATAGTTAACACATTTTAGGGACTCCTGTGTATGTATTCCTTAATATAATTTATGCAGACCACAGCAACTTGGTCATAATGAAAGCAGCAAACTCAGGAGACTGGCTGCTGTGAAGCGTAAAGAACTTGGAACCCTACTGTCTACACCTAGCAACCTTTGCAATGTGAGTAATGCTGTGAATGTGTTGAAATCTGCTGTTGACATCAGAGTCAGGCCTAAAAACAGGAAGAGTGTGTTTTTGAAGAGCACCTGTCAAATCAAGAAGTAAAGAATAAAATGATACTGTCCGAAGTTTCTCCTGATTTTTAATTTTTCATCATCTGTCTTTATGAATATCTTCACAATGTTGCATGCCTTTTTCCTTTTTTAGGTTACAGTTGCCACTCCTGATTTGACCATCACCGTTAGTGGAATGTTGATATAATTACATTTACATGAGCAGAACGAGATTTCCACTATATTCCTGGATCATACCTTGTCAAATCAACTTAGTTTAGGACAAAATCTTACAGCCATATCCAGTTATAATAAACTTGTGTATCATTAGGAAGTTACTGTATGAAATTTTACTGTAAGTGTTCATTAATTGCAGATTCAACATTTTCAGTGTTTTTAGGCTTTCACAGCAGTGCAGTTTAGGTCTTTGTTTTTCTGGGACATGGTGCCAAGTTACTGGACCGCAGGTGTCCAACATCTAGAGACGATGTAGTGGTCTTATCTTCAAGGGTCGAAATGTCCCATGAAGAATATTTTGACCTTGATGAGACCACCATACTGTCTTGAAACATGGGTACCAACAATCCAGTGATACACCACCATATCCCAGAAAAATGTGTCATAAAATATTTTGAAATTATACATTGTCCTCACATTTTTGCATCATTCTTATTCACTAAAATTGAAACTAAGATAGAGCTCATTCTTGCAGCAGCTGGAAGTTGGTAATCATACCAGATATATTTTCTGGGGAACATTGTATTTTCACCTTGACATGTGAATTTGACTTAAGAAAAATGCATCACCACGTATTATTCCACAACAGGTTGTGACAATTTCAATAACTTTTCATAAATGAGAGGGAATATAGTCAAAAACACAACTTGTTTGGAAAAGATGTAACATATTCTAAATAATGAAACTACATGTTTTGGCCTTTATTGGCCATCTTCAGGTTTCCACAATACAGTGGAACCTCGATCTATCGTTTTTCAAGGGAATGGAGAAACAAAACGATGAATGCGGGAAAACGATCAATCCGGGAAACTATTACACATCATGAATAAATAACACGTCATAAATAAGTAACATTTGTTACTTTTAACATTAATACAATACATTAAAAACTACTTTTTAACAAAAAAAGTCGTATATTGTCCTTTGCTTCTTGGCAGAATTTTGCCTCAATTGAAAATACGACTTTTCGAGACTTAAAATGTTTTCACAGTCTGCGTCGCTTCCACTTTGCACATGGAAAAACGCTTTAACCTTTTGTAAAGCTTCGTAAGTCTCGTCGAACCTTGGCGCCATCTCTTGTTCATTTTCATCATCTTCCTCCACACTCCTTGTAGACCCAAATGCTTAGCATAATTCTCCAACAGTTTCAATGCCACTTGTTGCGACATGGCGATCCACTGAGACATAGCTTTGGAAATCGTATTTCTGGGCTCTACACAGTTCTTCCCGGTCTTGGCCGAAATCATCATCATCATCATCGTTTGCAATTTCATTACCATCCGACTGGTACTTGTGCCCAGCTTTACGGAAGCAATTTTGAATGGTTTGCTGGCTTACTTGTTGCCACTCTGCCATTATGTAGTGCACTGCTTCGAGTACATTAATTTTTTTCTTTACTTCCTTTCCCGACTTCATAAGGCAAATGGATGTTTGCACAAGGCGTTTTCTATAGTACGCTTTTAAACTGTGTATGATTCCTACGTCAAGTGGCTGGAGCGTACTTGTACAGTTTGCCGGGTACCGTACCACTTTAACATTCCTAAGAAAGGATGTATCTTTGGGATGCGCTGCACAATTG
>JGI24700J35501_10930549_pt1 | contig 15506 bp, 14 predicted proteins | sample TergutTh196P1_FD_35501 | JGI IMG/M metagenome (IMG submission 35501)
ATTCTAACGGGTCAAGGGGCGAAGCTCCTTGCGGGGTTTGCCTGCCCGCCGGCAGGCGGGGGGCAGCGCCCCAAGGTTTTGAAGTTGTTTGAGTATAATTTAATAAAATAAAAACCTCGGAGCAACTTCCGAGGTTTTATATTTTCAAGCAACTAATACCACTGCTAGTCAAGCGTTCAAAAACATCATTCGAGTCGCGGCTAGACGGAATATTTTCTGGTACAAAATATATCACGGCGATGTAATGCCCAAATCGCATTGCGTTCAAAACCTGCTCGTACAGCGGCATTGTTAATATCGATGTAAGTATTACCACATTTACATTTCGGCTTGTTTCATTTAGATATTTTGTCAATGCGTTGTACAACGAAAAGTCATCGCTGGTAAAATCTAGCCGTGCTATTGTGTTGTACATATTGTTAAAATCGCCTATGTGTCGACCTTTTTCGCGAACGTTGTAACCAAACAGCAAATCCACTGGCATTTGTTGCCGCAAGCAATAAATCAGCACGGCGACTGTGCTTTCGATTATGTTATCTTCTAATTTTGTGAGTGGCTCGTGGGGCAAAGTTCGCTTGGTAGAATCCACTATTATTGCCATGCTGTTAAGTGCCGATGTTTGGTAATTTTTGACAATCCACTCGCCGCGCTTGGCTGTAAGTTTCCAGTGAATTTTTTTTACTGGATCGGACGGTGCGTACGGGCGAACGTCCGTAAAATCGGCATAATCTTCTTGCAAAATAGATAAATTTGCGGGTGCTTTAGAAAGCATATGTATAGCAAGGTGCATATTTTCTAGGTCGGTTATTCGTGGATAAGCTACAACTTCAAACATGGTGGACATTTTGCGGCGTACTCTAAATAATCCCAAAAAATCCAATATTTCTAGCTTGTTAAGTCCAATTTTGTACGTGCCACGATATTTTATTGTAAAGTTCATGGGAAAGCTGATGGCAGGCATAAAAGGCTTTATATTGGCTCGCACTTTGTCGGCGGTTGTGTCCACCGCAAAATGTCCCTCTAGGAAAATGCACCGTAAAGTGCCAAATCCTATTTTAATTTTGTTGTTTAAGGTAATAAAATAGCGGTTTTCTTCACCTTTTATGACAGTATCTCGTTCAGTTTTTTGCGTTATTTTTATGCCGTACAGCGTGATAACCGCAAACAACAGCGAAAACAACGGCATTACGATTAGTGCATACAAAGTTATGAACATTAAAGGATCGCCGTACAAAATAGCCGCCAAAAACACACCCAAAAACAAGCCACCGTACAAAATTCTGTTACGCCTCACAGGGCAGGTCGCACGGTTTGCAGTGCGTCCTCGATGACCGAAAGAGCGTTACGTTTTTGCAATTTTGCCTCTTGTTTGAGGATAATGCGATGCTCCAAAACGTGCGGAGCCATTGCAATAACATCATCAGGAGTAACAAATTCGCGTTCGTTGTACAATGCCCAAGCCTGCGATGCTTTGAACAAGCACAAACTAGCGCGCGGGCTTGCTCCTAGCACAACGTCGGAATGTTCGCGCGTGTGCCGAGTTAATCCTACAATAAAATTGTTAATATCGGTACTAACAAAAATTTTTTCGACTAAATTTTGAATGCTGGTAATATCTTCGCCGATTGCGGTTGGCGATAAGTTAAGCATAGGATCGCCCTCGCGAAACCGCTCTAACATACGACTTTCTTCTTCGGCGGTTGGGTATCCTAGCGAAATTTTCATAAAAAAGCGGTCAAGTTGAGCTTCTGGCAAAGGATACGTTCCCAAATATTCGACAGGATTTTGCGTAGCTAGCACAATAAACGGCTCTGGCACAGGATAACTTTGCCCGTCAACGGTAACTTGATTTTCTTCCATTACTTCAAGTAAACTGGATTGAGTTTTGGGAGAAGTTCGGTTAATTTCGTCCGCCAAAATAAATTGGCTCATAACCGCGCCAGCCCTGTATTCAAAATCGCCTGTAGCAGGGTTAAACGTGGAAAATCCAGTAATATCGGAAGGCATAATGTCTGGTGTAAACTGGATTCGCTTAAACGAGCCGTCAACCGATTTTGCCAACGCCGAAACCATACTCGTTTTGCCAACTCCTGGTACATCTTCTATTAAAGCGTGTCCTTTGCACGCCAATGTAATTAAAACCAATTCTATTGCGTGTCTTTTGCCAACTATAACTTTTTCAACGTTATAAAGCACTCTTTTTAGACACTGTACAGCCTGTTCGTTACTATCTAACATTTCCCCATCCCCTTCAAAACCCAACTAGAGCCATCACTATCTAGTTACAAAAATATTTATGTTGCCATTTGCATCAAGATTTGCCCTGCCGCCTATTGCCTCAACAACTTCTAAAAATGGTACCATTAAATTACCGTTAATTAACGTGGCAGGTACACGAAAATTGCGGTTGATATTATTTACCGTAAAATTGCGACTGCCCTCTGTTATTGTTACGGTTACGTGAAAGCGTGTCATTGTGGCTTGTAGCAAATCTGCATCCCAGTTTACTGTGTAGCCCAAAGCGGTAAAAAGTCCGCCAACTGGTATCATGTGAACGCCTTGCACTGTGGCGGGTTGCTGACCAGTAAACGAGAGAGGGCTACCGTTTAGAAATACATTTAGCGGTGTCATAACTATTGGCAATGGCTCATATTGCGGAGTTGGCACTGGCAAGGGAACAAGCGGCGGCGGTGGAGGAGTTTGCGTTCCTGCGACTGGCGGCGGTAATTGTTCTGGTGGTGGAACTGGCGGCAAAACAGCCGAAACATTCGGAGTTGGCGCAGGTACCCATGGATTAGTGTCAACCGTTCCAAACGTGAAATCTGCCCAAACGGTTACGTTATTATTTGGCATTGTAAACACTGTACTTTCGCTCCAAGCTAAAGTAGTTTGCCCGATTGTGTGCGACCAACGATCAAAGAAGAATCCGCTATTTGCACGAGCGTTAAGAGTGATTCGTTCGCCAGGAGCAAAACTTCCTGTAACAAGCGTACCGTAGGCTCTGTTTCCAAACGAAACTTGTCCACCGTTGCCAGCAATAACGGTCAACGTATACATTCCAGCAATGTTATCTGTTGCACCAACGCTAAAAAATACGTTGAACGATTCGTTGATTCCACGGTCGCCAATGCTGCCAGTAACAACAACTGTTGCAGTGTAAGTGGTCGAACGTGCAGGCAAATTTGCAATAGGACGAACCGTAAAAACGTTGCCGTGTCTAGTTTCGGCTGGAATGCCGATTAGGCTTTGAGATTGAGCAGAGCCTGTTCCGCCAGCTAGCACAAAACTTGTGGCATCTGCTCCAACAAGCTGCACGTTTAATGTGCCTGTTGCAGTGTTTGCTTGGTTTAAGATGTCAACCGTTAAAGGGATAATATTCGCATAACCCGCAGGAACATTTCCAAAGTTGTAGGTTGTAATTTGTTGCATAAAGTCGCCAACACGGTGTTCTAGTACAATATCTCCTCTAGTTGTGGCTGCACCAGCAATGCGCAATGTGGTAGATGCCGAGCGACCAAAATCGCCAACGTTCACTTGCACTCGTAACTCCACATTGGAAACGGTTTCCGAAGCAGTAACGTGCACTTGGTTAAGCACAGTTGTATGAGGAGAAGTAACCAATATTGTTTGAATAGGCGAATCAACTATATTTGTACCATTAGAACCGCCAACAAGTGCCCAAACGAGTGTAGCAGTAAACGGCGAAAAATTGTCCGCAGGAACAGTAATTGTAGCAGAAACAGGTTGAGTTATTCCACGTATTAAAGTGCCGTCATCTGTTCCGTGCAAATTTAGGTTGATGTTGCTACCAATATTTGTTGCTTGCACTGGCAAAATCAACAAAAAAGGCAACACAAAGACGCTAATTAACGCCAACTTCCATTTTTTAACCATAAAAACCTCCGTTTATTAACAAAATTTTGACAAATATATTATATCACAATTTTTTTATTTGTGCTAGGGTTTTTTTATTTATGCTCGATTAAGTTAAAAATAATCAATATGTAACATAAAACGGGCGACCAAAGATGGTCGCCCCTACGTTTGGCAATTTGTAGGGGCGACCGTCCTCGGTCGTCCGTTTTTCCGCCATTCGCCATTTCGTTTGTCCTTTCGATTAACTAAAAATAGGCAAATATAGAAAAACGGGCGGATAATATCCGCCCGCATTTTTTCTCCCGCATTTTTTATGGAATGCCGCAATCCAAAACTGGCAAAATCCCACAAAAAAAGTGGCTGAAAATCAACCACTTTTTCAAATTTTTACGCAACAACTTCTTCAGATGTATCAGAAAAAATTTCTTCCAGTTCGGTAGCGGACATTTCGGAAGTTGCGGCAAAGTCAAATTCCGATTGCCAAGCGGCGTAAAGTGTAATATCTTTTCGAATTTTTGTTTCAAAGTCAAAACGATCATCGTCCCGTTTGCGGTCGTCAATAAACCAGCCAGTTATTGGAATAATGCCGTCTTTTTGGATAAGCTCACACGGATCAGAAACACGTTCGCCACGGCGTAATATTTGATAATACGATTTCTTGTGCGGAGTTATCACATATTCCACCATTACTTGCCTACGGCGGAATAACAGGAAGAACAAAAATGGAGCTAGAGCAAGCAATGCCCACCACCACGGCACGGCGGTATCAGGAGTACCTCCCAAAAATCCTAAAGGAATTTCTGGATTAGGAATAAAAAACAATCCGTCGTCAGTAGTAGCATAAGTACCAAGATACACGCCAACTGGCAAATGCTCTTGATACAAAAATTGGGTGATTTCGCCACTTGACAACGCATCATGCAATAAATTTTCATTGATAGTATATAGGCGAGAATGCACGTTGTCTGTTGGCACTAGAACCATATCGTCAGGCACTAGCGGCACTAAGGTTGAAGTTCCTGGAGGAATCGTCCAAGTTATATTGTTGTCATCGATAATTCCGCCAGGTGGTACTTCAATGTGAATCGGCGGAGATGTCAACCAAGGCGGATCTACAGGCGTACCAGGACCAGGTCCAAATAAATCGGGTGGATCGATTGTAACTTCGCCACCACCACCAGGTATATTTACAGGAGGCGGGTCGATTATCATTCCGCCGCCATTATCAGGGTTATACGGAGGAGGTTCGGCGATAATTCCGCCACCGCCCAAATCTGGTGTCGAAGTTGGCTGAACAGTTCCAGGATAGGTTGGCGTTGGCGTTACCGTTGCTATCGGCGGAATAATTGAACCTGGTGGCTGTACAGGCGGAACAGCTGGCGTAATTGGGGTAACTACAAGCGGTGCAGTTGGGCTTGGCGTTGGCTCGGTTGTAATCGGCGGAGTTGTTTCCGTTGGCGGTTCGGTTTCTATTGGTGGAACAACTGGCGTTATCGGTACAACTGGTGGTTGCTGTGGCGGAACAACTGGCGTTATTGGCACAACTGCTATTTGCGTTGGCTGTGGCGGCGGTTCGGTTGTATATATTGGTGGTTCGATTGTTTCTATTGGTGGGTTTGTTATATCGGGTGGCTCTATAGTTGGCTGTGTTGGCGGCGTTGTTGGCTGCGGAGTTTGATGTGGCGTTGGTTGCGGACGTGGTGGTGGCGGAATATAAGTTGGTTCTGGGGTTGGTATTGGTGCTGGTGGAACAGGCGTTGCTGGCGTAATTGGTTGAGTTGGCGTTGGTGTAGATGGCGGCGGCGATACTTCTGGTGGCACTATCAATATTGGTGGATGTTCAAACTCTTCTTCGTCCAATAGTCTAAATTGGAAATGTACGTGCAAGTTGTAAACAGGTTCGCGAGTCATTTCGCCTGTATCGGGATTGCGTACATCAACAAATCCGCCAGTTGCGGTGGTTGGACCTTCCAAAAATCCGCCGATATTGTACTGAAAATCGTAAGTAAGCAGCGGGTGAAAATTGACAGATTCGCCCTCTCCAAAAGTGCCGCTTTCAAAAGCATCTCCGTCAGCATTTGGACCAGCCCAGCCTAATCCGCCAGGAATCCGCCAACCGCCGCGACCTTGTCCATAAGATGGATTATCTCGGATATGCTCGTTGCGAGAAAATCCGTTTAATGTGATTATATCCAACTGATAGTTTTCTGTGTCCATTTTTGGTTGAATTTCCAACATTGCGGCAATATTTGTAAACGGGATTCCGTCTAATGGGCGCTCTTGTCCATCTTGGTTTAGCCCTGGAGATAGCGGGATTCTTCGTTGCGGTGCACGAAACACACCAATTCCTCTGCCGTCGTTTACGGTTCTATCCCACAAAACTCTATCAACGCTATCGCCAGCAGTAAACTCGTGATAATCGCGGATAACAGTACCTCTTGCGGTTATTCTGTCGGGATAATTAGGATTTTGACGTTGGAATGTGCTTTCGTCGGTTGTCAACGGCTGTATTCCGTTATCTAAAACCCAACCTAAAATTACGTTAGGGTTCGCTGCATCGTGAGGATGCCACGTAACAGTTAAATTTACGTGCCTATAAACAACAGGCACAGGGTCCCACATTTCCATTGGAATCGACAAGGAATCTATTTCCATTGTAGGAAATTCCAGTGCGGGAGGCTCTTCTTGTGGTTGATTTGGATGCACAACTATTGGGTTGCCATCTTCGTCAAAGTCAATTTCGGGCGTTAAAGTTAGCAAATCATCAAGGTTTGGCAAATTTGGATCGATTGCCCCTGGCGATGTAGTTTCTTCAGTTTCATATGTATAGTCTTGTTTATAGTCTTCGTGTTCTTCGTCGGCGAAAGTGATTATTGAAACTGTTGTAACTAAAATTGTAAACGCCAAAAAGAAAGCCGTGTAACGCTTGTGAGTTTTTGCGACGTTAAAAAGTTTTTTTGGTAAGGAAAAAAACTTTGCTTCAGTTTGTTCGATTGTACCATGCTTTGGTACATACTTCTTCTTGCCCATAATTTTCTCCTTTCTCATAGTAAGAAAAAATTTCAGTTAAATTGCTATATTAAATAATATCAAACAAAAATTAAAATTGCAACAAATAAAAAAATTTTTATTTTTTTGCTAATCATTGACACAGTTTCAATAATGGTATACAATGTGAATGTTAGCATTTTTTATCAAATTAGTTTTGGGGAGTTTACCATGAGAATCGCCTGTATAACAGCACTAATAATAGTAAATTATATTTTGCAATCTACAGTATTTATTCGGTTTGCAATTCTTGGTGCAACGCCAGATACTGCAATTATTTTTATTGTTAGTTATGGCATTTTGCGCGGCGATGTTGAAGGTGCTATATTTGGCTTTTTTGCCGGGCTTACACAAGATTTATTTAGCGGGCATTTTATCGGATTAAACGCTATGCTTTGTATGTTTACTGGCTTTGTCGCAGGAAAGCCTTTCAAAGATTATTTCAAGGACAATTATTTTTTGCCGTTCGGAATTGTCGTATCTGCAACGTTGGCTTATCAGTTGCTAATTTTCTTTACAAATTTTTTGTTCCGCGGTTGGTTTAATTTTGGCTTTTACTTTGCTACAATAATTTTACCACGAACCATTTACACCGCAATTTTAACGCTACCGCTTTATGGTTTGATGTTTGTGATTAACAATAAAATTGAAAGTTTCGAAAATGATAGACGTACTTTTTTTAAGGAGTGATTTTTATGAAAGAACTTGCTAATGACGCATTAAAATGGACTATAGGATTTTTGACAAATCGCATTGTTTGGATGTTTATGCTTACTGCTGTGTTATTTTTTATTTTGGCGGGTGAATTGTTTCATCTGCAAATTGTTATTTCTGATACATTTACAATCGCTCCGCCGCCAACAACAACTGTCGAGCAGACGATTCCTGCACCGCGCGGCAATATTTACGACCGTTTTGGAAGACCATTGACAACCAACATTACCGCCCACGTTGTTACAATGGACCCTAGCGTTAGCGAGTCCATCTCAAACGAAGCCTTATTAGAGCTAACTCGGCTATTTGAACGCAACGGCGAAACTTTCTTACAAGAGTTTCCTATGACGAACGAGTGGCCTTACGAGTTTACATTGGGCGGTGGAACGCCCGAAATTCGCCAAGCCCGCATTTTTCGCTGGAATGACGATATGACCGTTCCCGATCCTGGAACAACTAGTGCCGCCGATTCATTTGTCTTCTTGCGAGAACAATTTAACATCGATCCCGAACTTTCCAACGAGGATGCTCGGCGTATTTTGAACCTTCGCGAACAGCTTTATGTTCGACGGTTTAATCCGCAACTTTTCGACATTGCATCCGATGTTTCGTTTGCAACCGTTGCCGCCATTGAAGAGCAAAGTGCATTTTTTTCGGGAGTTGGAATTGACATTCGCACATTGCGGGAATATCCGCAAGGGCAGTATTTTAGCCATATGTTAGGGTACACTGGTCGAGTTACCGATCAGGATTTATTGGCTTTTCCCGATGACGGCTATTTTGACGATGATATGATAGGCAAAACTGGGCTTGAACGCTCTATGGAGCGAAATTTGCGCGGAACAATCGGCACGCAACTTGTCGAGATAAATCCGTCAACTGGGCGGCAAGTTGGCACTCCTCCCGAAGTTACAAGCCCAATCCCTGGTGATAATATTTTTCTTACAATAGATATGGATATGCAACGGCGAACTTTTAACATTTTGAAGGATTATTTGACCGAAATTAACATTCGCCGTTTGCAAGGCGGTTCGCCGCGCGAAGGACAAGTTACGCCACAGCAAATTTTTAACAATCTAATTACTGGCGGCTGGATTCCCATTCGCGAAGTAATGGAAACCACCGAAGAAAACGCCGCTTATGCGTTACGTGCCTTCATTTTGGAGCGTTTTCCCGAGGCAACATCTAACCGAGAAGACCGTGCGCAAATTGTCCGCATTTTGGTTGACGGCGTAAACGATGGCTATTTGGGTTCGATTACAATGTTTTCGGCAATGGTAGATTTGGGCATTCTTTCCGATAATGACGACTTTTTGGCACGAGTGCAAAGCGGAGCAACCACTGTCAACAACTTTGTTGTAGAAAAAATGCGGCTTGGCGAAATAACTCCGCAAATGCTCAATCTCGATCCGTCAACTGGCTCTGTTGTTGTGGCGGATGTCGCTACTGGTGCAATTTTGGCGGCGGTCGGTTATCCGTCTTTTGACAATAATATGCTTGCCAATACAATCGATGCGGAATATTACGCTCGTGTAAACGGCGACGATCCAACGCACCCGCTTGTCAATCGTCCTTTTATGGAGGGACGTGCTCCTGGTTCTACTTTCAAAATGATTTCCGCTGCTGCTGGCATGGAAACTGGCGTTATTTCGCCAACTTCCACAATAGCAACGCGCGGTGCTTTTACCAGAGCAGGATTACCAGCGGCTCGTTGTTGGAATGCAAACGGACTTGGCGTGTTAAATGTTGCGGGTGCAATAGGAATCTCGTGCAACTACTTTTTCTTTGAAGTAGCAATGCGATTGGGAAGTAGCCAACATCAAAGAATAGAGGTTCTCAACCAGTTTATGGAATTTTTTGGGCTTAATCAACGCACAGGCGTTGAAGTTGGCGAACTTGCCGATACATTTAACAGAGATGCTGTAGCAAACATAATGTCATCGCCCGATCTAAAAAGATTTCAACATCTTAGCTTAAACGAGTTTGCACCGCGTGCGCAATGGGATTGGTTTGACGGCGACACAATTCGTACAGCAATAGGACAATCTTACAACAATTATTCTGCCGCAACAATGGCACGTTATATTGCACAAATTGCCAACAATGGCGTTCGCTTGCCGTTCCATTTGGTTGACACTGTAACCACGGCAAACGGCGAAATTGTGCAACAAGCTAATCCTGTGCCAGAATATACTGGAATGGAAATGTCAGAGGCAACTTGGCAAACAATCCAAAATGGCATGATAATAACCACCGAGGGCAGAGGTACTGCAACCACGCATTTTAGAGGGTTTCCGATACGAGTTGCCGCAAAAACAGGTACAGCCGAACAAGCCCAAACAAGACCAGCGCACTCCAGTTTTGGCGGATTTGCTCCGTTCGAAAATCCCGAAATTGCGGTATATGTAATGGTTCCGTTTGGCGATACCAGCGCAATGAGTGCCTCGGCAACCCAAATTGCACGCGATGTAATTTACGCTTTTCTAATGCCAGAAACCACAATAGAGTTTCCTGTAGCACGCAATGTTATTGTGCAGTAGAATGTTCAAAATGCGAATCAGCGGTTGAAAATTGCGTTTATGCAAAACGTATTCAAAATGCGAATCAGCGGTTGAAAATTGCATTTATGCCAAACGTAGGGGCGGATATTATCCGCCCGCAAGGTTAAACGGGCGGATAATATCCGCCCCTACGACAAATGCCGACATTGCAAATTAAAGGAGTTGAAAATTATTGATAACAAATAAAAATAGCGTTGTGCTGAAAGGTCGCAAAAACGAGATAACTATCGATTTAGACTCGCGGATGCCTTTTCGTGATTTGCAAACGCATTTTCAAAAAAAAATAATAGGGGCAAGAAAATTTTTCAACGGAGCAAAATCAAATGTAATTTTTACTGGTAGAGATTTATCGGAAGAAGAAAAATGGCGGCTAATGGATATAATTACAGCCGAAACTACTTTAGATATTCCGTTTTCACGCAAAAAAGAACAGCGCGAAACCCCAATAAATCCCACTTTTACGCCAAATGCTCCTGCCGATTTATTACATAATGTACACGATACAACGTACCATCAAGGGGGCTTGCGATCGGGACAATCGATTCGTCATAATGGCTCGGTTGTCGTAATTGGCGATGCAAACCCTGGTAGTGAAATTATTGCAGGTGGACACGTTATTGTCCTCGGTGCATTAAAAGGATTTGTCCATGCGGGCTGTGCTGGCAACGAAGATACTTTCGTTTCGGGCTTGATTTTTTGGCCAACGCAACTGCGTATTGCCAACGCAATAGTATATATCCCAGAAGAACACAAACGCAAAACGCCCGCCTGTGCCTATATGCAAGAGGGTCAAGTGTTTATTGCTCCTTTGGTAAACTAAAATAAAAATTAAATTCGTATTTAGGGGGCAAAATAATGAGTGAAGTTTACGTTATAACGTCTGGCAAGGGCGGAGTAGGCAAAACGACAACAACCGCCAATCTGGGAATAGGCTTGGCAATGGAAAAAAAACGAGTTGCTTTAGTGGATGCCGATATTGGGCTGCGCAATCTCGATGTTGTTATGGGTTTAGAAAACAGAATTGTTTACGATATTGTCGACGTGGTTGACGGAAAATGTCGATTAAAACAAGCGTACATAAAAGATAAACGATACAGCAATCTGTGCTTGTTGCCAGCGGCACAAACCAAGGATAAAACAGCAGTTAATCCCGAACAAATGAAAGTATTATGCGATGCTTTGCGTGAAGAATTTGATTATATTTTAATTGATTGTCCTGCTGGCATAGAACAAGGCTTTAAGAACGCCGTTGCGGGCGCGGATAAAGCAATAGTTGTAACAACGCCCGAAGTTTCGGCGGTTCGTGATGCCGACCGCATTATTGGCTTATTAGAGGCATCTGATTTGGAAAACCCTTTGCTTATTCTAAATCGCATTAAACCCAACATGATGAAACGTGGCGATATGATGACTTTAGATGATGTTACCGAAATTTTGGCAATTAACGTTTTGGGCGTTGTGCCAGATGACGAAAGCATAATAGTTTCTAGCAACAAAGGCGAACCGTGCGTTATTGACGATACGTCCAAAGCTGGAAAGGCTTTTCGCAATATCACAAGCCGCGTATTGGATTATTCCGTGCCGCTTATGGAAATTGAAGCGGACAACGATGGCTTTATGGGCAGATTAAAAAATCTGTTCAACGGAAAATCCAATTAAAAAATAGTCAAATTTAAGCTAGAAAGGGAAAACTTATGGAAAGTATAAGTAATTTGTTTAAGAGCAAAGCAACGCCGTCGCGAATTATAGCAAAAGATAGGCTTATCGTAACATTGGCACAAGATAGAATAAATTGCTCGCCACAAATTTTGGAAATTATTAAAGTGGAAATTATCAAAGTTATATCCAACTACGTATACGTTGACGAAGATACTATCGATATTCAAATATCGAAAATAGATGCTGAAAATCCTAGCAACGGAACAGTATTATTTGCGAATATCCCAATAAGAGGTACAAGAAAAGTACCTCGCAGAACGTGAGCCTTGTAGGCGAACTTCGCGAAAATATGCGTACCTTCGACTATGCTTTAGCAATAGTTGTTGCGGGCATTGCATACCTGGGAATTTTAATGGTTGAGGCAGTTGCACGATTGTTGCCAATTTACGCCGCCTTGCCCGATCAACAGCGGATTCATTTGGTTACTGGCATAATTCTTATGCTAGTGGTTGCGTTGGTCGATTACCATTTTATTGCGAAGTTCTATTTGCCGATTTATTTTATTTCGATTGTGTTTTTGGTAATAGTGTTATTTTTGGGTCCCGATGATATTACCGCAACCGCGCGTTGGATAGTTGTTCCAATTGGCGGCTTTAATTTGAGTATTCAACCGTCCGAATTTACCAAGTTTTTTCTAATAATTGCACTGGCGGCACTGGTTGACAAGCGAAAAACAATAAATCATCCGCTTTCGTTATTGCTGTATCTTGCGATGGCGGGATTGCCCGTGGTTTTGGTAATTTTGCAACTTTCGCTTTCGGCGGCAACGGTTTTGCTTGCTATTGGCGTTATTATGCTGTTTTTGGCGAATCTTAATTTTAAGATTATTATTGCAACTTTGACGATTACGTTACCAGCCGCAATTTTCCTGTATTTTGACATGATGCGTCAGCAACCGCTGATTATCACGCAAATATTAAGTGAGCGGCAATGGCACAGGTTGCAATCTTTTATCGACCCAGCCAGCGTTGATCCCGATGCGTTGCTACAAACTAACCGTTCGCTGTTTGCAATCGGTAGCGGCGGACTTTACGGTCGCGGTTTTATGGAAAATAGTACGTTTGTAATTCATGGGCATAACGATTTTATTTTTGCGGTTATGGCGGAGCAGTTCGGTTTTATTGGCAGTATGACGCTGCTAGCGGCTATCGGATTTGTTATTGTCAAGTGCTTTCTTATTGCGTATCGTGCCGAGGATATGTTGGGCAGATTGATGGCAGGCGGAGTTGGCGGTTTATTGCTGTTTCAAACCTTTGTAAATGTCAGCGTTGTAACAGGCTTTTTGCCCAATACAGGAATGCCGTTTCCGTTTATGTCGTACGGGGGTACGCATATGTGGACGCATATGGCGGCGATTGGACTAGCGTTAAACGTGGGCATCTCACGAAAAGAAATTTATATGTTTACAGTTGACGAAGAAGAGGAAGAGCCAGCAATTACAACGCAAGAAGTTATGTTGAATGGGCGAACGAGTTTCAAATAGTTTACATCGAAAGAAGGGTTTGTATGAATGTAGCATTGTTGGCACACGACAACAAAAAGAAACTTATGGAAAATTTATGTGTGGCGTATCGGCACATATTGACAGCACACAATTTGTTTGCGACAGGCACAACAGGGCAGGTTATCGAGCAATCGATAAACTTGCCAGTGCATAAATATTTATCTGGGCATTTGGGCGGCGAGCAGCAAATGGGTTCGCACATTGCCCACAACGAGATAGATTTAGTAATATTTTTGCGAGATCCGCTCCACAAAAAGCAATACGAGCCAGAAATTGACTCTGTTTTACGGCTTTGCGATGTGCATAATATCCCAGTTGCCAGCAATTTGGCAACTGCCGAGGCTTTGCTGCAAGCACTAGATAGGGGCGATTTGGATTGGCGAGATATTGTTAAATCGTAGCAATATCGATATAAATATGGAAAAAACTCGATTAACTGTAAATAAAAACAAATGGCGAAATATATACGGAATGAAAGGGGACGGAAATTTGTTAAAACTTTTATCCCATTTTAACAACGTTAAAATCATCGCCAGCAACCTAATAAACGCCGATAATTTAACTTTTCAGCGTTTTTTTGGCAAGCTGTATTATTTAGATGCACGTGCGTTATATTTCTTTTGCAGGGCAAATATTGATAAATTTAGCCCTACTCAACTAGAATTTGCCAACATTATTTTTGCAAGAAAGGGGCTGAAATTATGAGTGATAAAATGAATAAATATGCAGAATCTCACAAAAAATTATACAATGCGTTATTAGAATTGGATGCAATATTATTTGAAAGGCAAATTAAATTGGCAACATTGGCAACGGAAGAATCAGCTGCAACAGGCGAAAAAAGCACAGCTGACAAAGCAAGGTTTCAAAAAACTAGCAAGCCAAGATTTTCGCCTATAAAGTTGCACATAATCGGCGGTTTTGCGATAGTGCTTGCCGAAATTCCATATAATTTGAACAGGTACACCGATATTGACTATGTTGGTGCAATTTTTGACGAAGAAACACAAATAATTATACAAAAATTAGGATTAAAACATGAAATAGGTGCAGATTGGCTAAATAATCAAGTTTTGTTAGAGGGTTCAAGTTTGGCAGATTTACAATTTGTGGTTGGCAAATTGCGTTTCGAAAAGGTTTTAGATTTGCAATATTTTACGGTAAAGTCGTTAGTTTTGGAAGATGTAGCCAAAATGAAAGCCATAGCAATAGATACAGCCTTAATGGGAGCAGATTTTGGCGACGAATTTACGCGGCTAAAAGACTTTGACGATATAGCGGCAATATTGCAACATTTAGGGTGGACTGTTTCCGATTTGCGCAGCCATACAGGAGAGTACGTTTTGCAAAGCGAGGTTTATACACTAATTGCAGATTATATTAAAAATGGGAGCAATCGGCTGTTTGAGTAGGGGGATTGTTATTAAATTCGGCAAAATTAACAAATATAGCCAAAATTTGAGTGATTTCCCAAGCAAATCCGCAAAAATACCTACAAGCAGTATAAAAAACTAGCAAGGAGTCCCCATGAAAGACGAAAAAACAAAAATTTTGGACGGCACATATTCGTCAAGGATAGATACACGAAAGCAAGCTAAACATATATACGGTAGCAAGGCTTTCCAACAGGAAACAAAGGCTGCTTTGCTCGCAAAAGCCAAAGGACACGATTATTTTTTCCCGTCCTACTTTAATGCTGACGAAAATTTGCAGCAATTAGTCAACAAGTATAAAGGAACTGGCGTTATTGTTTCAAGGAAAGGTTCTGAATATCCTTGGGAAGATATAAAAATGGATAGAATAATAGGACAAATTTGGGATTACGAAAATGGAAAATACGTTGGCATCGATATTTTTACAATAGTATATTCTCGCAGAGGAGTGCATATATTCCCAAAAGATCCCACAAAATAGGAGGCTACACATATGGAAATGCTAGAATTTTTCAAGGATTTAACAAGGTTTTTAAGAAATAACTACAACGAAAGAGTCGAAGTAGAAACAACAGAGCCAAAAATAACTTTCACAGCTTTTCCCAACGGTATTGCGGAAGATTGCGGCGATGATTGCGATGAATTTGGTTG
>JGI24700J35501_10930548_pt1 | contig 15494 bp, 1 predicted proteins | sample TergutTh196P1_FD_35501 | JGI IMG/M metagenome (IMG submission 35501)
GGGGGGGGGGGGGGGGGTGTTTAAAAAAACCAAGACTAGCATCAAATTAAATATTCTCACCATTAAACAAAAAACATAGGGAAGTAGGTCAGGCTAAGGACGTATCAGCACCCCTGTGTTGATAGGGTCATTAAATATGCAATAAATTAACATACAGAGTATGTTATTGTGTTCCTCTTTATTTGCTTATTTATTAGGAAATTCAGCAACTAAGGCAGCAGATAGTTCAAGTTGAGCAGCAGCTTCGTGTTGTCCTCAGCCCCACATACATGCCTCAAAATCGTGACAAAACCATGGAAGAGCAAAATGTGAGTACCATATCAGTATTATTCCATTATATTCTGTTTCATGGACTATATGGAAAGAGGTCTTATATAGGTATATCCTCCATAAGACTGGCTGCAATGTAACATTTACACATCCAAAGTTTAAAACTTACGACAGCTGGAAGGAAACAGTTACACAGTTGTAATTATACTCTGGCAAGTCTGATGCCATAATCATCACTTGGGATTTTTCTTGTTTGTTTGTACAATTGTACAGTATTTAAAGCTTAGCCATTGGCTGGTCTTGATTTGAAGAGTGAAATGTAAAGGGTTGTGGAATGAGGAGTGTTTGGAATTGAGTTCAGAGTACTTCGTGAACATGATGGAGAAGCTGCATCAGCAGTTGGTTTTACAAAATAGATGTCAAGATTTTTGATAACATTTCAAACTTTTCGTACTTCTTGCAGATGTATATGGGTGTCCTGCATAGGCAGTAATTATTGAGCATGCCAACAAATGAACCTTATAAATACCTGCATCGCCAAATGTGAACACATATAAGAACACAGTTCTAGAAATTCATTTTATATACAGAGTGCAGAAAAACTCCATGCCTAAACTTTGTGAGGTGATAGGAAGGACCAAAACAGAGATTTATTGTAAGTTAACTATATATCGGACATGCGTCCTTACAGTGCCATGGACCATGAAAGTGGGTCTGACTGAGGTTTGAAGTCAAGCAAAACCACTGAAGTACTCTGAAGAAAAATTGTATTTTGTACCAATTTAGAGCAGAAGTTCAAATGTACAGCCACCGACTTCAATACACAGCCAAAACAACGCAGCAGAGATTGATGTGTGCACTCAAAAAATGCCAGGTTGCTGCCTGATAGTTGCTGCTGCCTTAATTATACGGGCAAAAAGAGCCTCTTCAGAATCAACTGGCAACATGTAAATCAGGGCTTTAATGTGGCCCAGTAGGAAGAAGTCCATTGGTGTTAGGTCTGGTGACCTGGGAGGCCATGCCACAGGCCCACCATGTCCAAACCAACAATCATTGTAAGTGGCAGTGATATGTTGATTCTGAAGAGGATCTTATTGCCTGTATCATTAAAGCAGCAGCAACCTGGCATTTTTTAGTCACATGTCGGTCTTTGCTATGTCGGGGTCAGGAGCCGTCTGTTTGAACATCTTCTCTAATTTGGTACAAAATACAACTTCTAATTTCCAACTTAGGTCAGACTCACTTCGATGGTCCGTGGCACTGCAAGGATGCATGTCCAACATATAGTTGCTTGACAATAAATTTTTGTTTTGGTCCATCCTATCACCTCACAAAGTTTTGGCATGGAGTTTTCTGCACCCCTGTGTATAGGAAACAAGGAAACATACTGCATTTTTAAGGCATGCTGCATAATATCTGTTTATTTTCCACAAAATTCTGTGCATTCATAATTTTTTTTATGTATGAATAATACATTTTTCATAAACCTTGCACTAAAATTGAAATGCCCACCCCAAACGGCTAAAGCTTAATAACTGTGAGGTAAGAAAACTGAAATGACGTTTTATGAGGGAGCATTGTTTTTGTGTCTGTCTGCCTTCTGTTAATTTAGAGATGTTTAACAGTCATTGCCAGCTTGTCATTCTGTAGTACAAAGTGTCTCTGAAGACCAAGCATTTACTAAATAGAGCTGCATTGATGTTCCTGTATGACCAGTTGAGATAATGAATTCAGAATGTTGTCTGTAACAATGTTTTGAAGTTCCAATGTGACATTAATGCATATAGGGTGTGTTCACTTGAATGTAATAAACACACTTCAGCTGTTACTACTGACATACTAGATAGTTACGGTGAGCTAAGTAGAAGCTGTGAAATGGTTATCTGCATATTGCAGTATCTTTTGGAGTGATAACATGTCCTTGTTTGCAGGTGCCTAAGATTATTTCAGACACATTTAGTGTTGATGAATGAAACTGCTTCATATAAACCCCACATATTTGAAGTAGTTGTGTTAAACAAACATGTAAACACAGAGAAAACCTGGAAACATTTTGATGAAGGACTTCTTTGATTATTATATCAGGTGGTGGCTACGTAATCATTTCATCAAGGTGTTTCCACCAGTCCTTCAAACCTTGCAGCTGGATTTAATTTCTGTGTTTTTTCGTATCTGCTAAATGCACAGCTCAACACCACTTTATTTTTGGATCTCTTTCTTTCATAGTTCATACTGATTCTAATTTTTATAATAGTGGTATCTTGGGTTTGCTTTGTTTTCATGTGGAGTTGTTTCTTTGGGATAATGGTTTAATAGAATTTTATGGCAAATTATATTTATTCTTATTCTCTTCCTTATTACAATTTGTATCATTTACATATTCATTTTCAGTACAGTTGAGTGGCTTTTAAAGCACTTTAGTCCTGTCTGAATTAGTTTTGGGTTTTCTTAGTTTGAATTATTCTGACACATCTCTTTTTGCTGCACTCCTGTTCACTCCCCCATCACTGATGCAGGCATGCCGAGAGAGAGTTCTAGCCTTGCAGATCAAGATCAGTGCTCGTAATGAGCGCATCAAGCTTCTGACACAGCGGGGATCTCCTGACCTGGAGCCCTTAGACTCTTAGCTAAATCCCTCCTTCTGCCTGCTTATTCACCTGCTACTTGTTCATGAACCTGGAAACACGCAAATTGTTGCTCGATCGCAGTATACATCTAGTGTTATAGAAACAAGACATAGTCTTTGACAAGTGGAACAAGAATTGGAAAAAGAATAAAAGTGGTAAGATACTTGGACTGAAATGTGAAACGTGGCCACCAGAATAGAAAGTAGAAAAGTTATACATGACCTTGTATTTTCAACAGAAGCAAACACTTTTGTGTCTGAAATTCTTCAGTGCTTTAAGTGTTACTGATATATCTATATCTGTATCTATATATACACATGTGTGGACCAACTCTTGGACTTAACTGTTGTTTTGCTGGCCCGGTCACGTTACTGCAGGCCCTTCTTCAGAACATGGACTGCTACCGGGATCAGATACAAGCCCTGATGGACCAGATCCATCAGGTGGACCCATACATGGTCATCCTTCCAGAGAAAGTAGAGCAGGGGAATGGAAATAGCCAACAGAGTCCTCCCAGTGGCAGTGTTCATATTGCTGATATTTCTGGTGGCAGTAGAAGGCATCAGAAGGCCAGTCAGCAGTCTGCAGTGTCAAAGGTTGCAGATCTCGGTGTTCATGTGACATCGTCTGCCACTTACGCCGATATTACAGCTGGTCGTTCCAGCCCCTGCCCTTTTGTAGAACAAGTTGAAGAGAAGGATGACAAAATGAAGCATCTTCCTAGAAAGACTGTGATTACTAGGACGGTTATGGAGATGAAAGATAATCCAAAACAAGATAGAAATCCAGAAATGCCTGATGAAACAAAATGTGAAGGTGAAATAAGAAAAGGTGATGAACCAGAAAGCTTAAAAGTACATGACTTCAGAAATCCAGTAAAGTTTTCTGAAAAAGTGCAAGATGTGGGAGTGTCATTAATGACATCAAGTGTATCACTTCAGTCTGAAGGGGCCCAGTCAGTTGGTTCTCAAGTGGCAAGCAATGTTTCTCAGATAGAGAAATGTCGACCATCTCGCCATGGCCGATCTCAGCAGAGGAAAGATGTTCAAGAAAGAAAAAATACAGATAAATCACGTGCACATATTTCTAAAACACAGTGTGATGCATCAGAAGGTATTTTTGTGAAGCCTGAAGTCCAGGACATGGAAGTAATTTCATGTGAAGAAGTGCGGTCACAATATCCTGCCACAAGGACTTCAGAACGTACACAAGTGCATAAAAAACATCACCATATTGTGTTGAAGGAACCTCAGGAAACGCTGAAGCCTCAGGTTCTTCGTAGGAGGTCTCCAAGCCCAATGTGGAATCCAGGTTCTACTTCATATGCAGACATACTTCGTGGTCGACAGGTTTCAGATGGACACGAAGAAACAATACCCGTGATGGACCTGAAAGAAGTGAACATGCCAATATTAAAAAAGAGTGATATCAATGGAGAGAAGGTACAAGAGTGTTACAGAGGAAATTACCAGTATCAGGAGGAAGAGTGGAGTTTGCCAGAGTCACACAAAACAGTGGCAGGATTTCAGCATACAGAGGACATTTATGTTTCAGCTGCAGATGAAAACCTGGCGCAGAATGTAGAAAACTATAGCATGGATCATACATTAGAGATCAGAGGTGTAGAAGAAAAGGTTGCTTCAAATGAAGAAGTCAGCACAGGTGCATTCCTAGAAGAAGAGGTGATAGCGCCTGTTCATGAACATGATGTCACTGGTGTAGCAGTGGCTTCAGGTGTGTTTGAGTACGTCCAGCAGCCCACACCAGATGTAGTGGGTTTTATTACTTCAGGTCAGCAACTTCTTAATTCAGGTCTCGGAACATATCACAAATCTGCTCACCAGTACATAATGAGTCATGATGGTGATCAGTCTGCGGCTTATCCTGTCACTGCAACACAACAGCCCAGTAACCAGTTTGAGTCTCTGTCACTGGAGTATGTTCAGCCTTCTATTGAATCAGTTGCATACACAACTCCAGTTCATCAGGAGTTTACACTACATGAGTATGATATATCACAGCAGGCTGATCCTGATGTAAGTTCATCTCTGGAAGTAACTCCGGTACATAATACAAGACGTTCAAAGAAAGTCAGATCGGGTCAGCACAGTCAGACTGAAGTGACAACTGTTACTAGTATGTCAGTAGCAGATGAAGAGGTAAAGCCTTTGGTTATACATGGAATTGAGAGTGATCATCAGACAGGAAGTACAGGTGGCATACCAACTGAACTGGATAAATGCCAGCTATCTTATGCTCAGATTTTAGCTCAAGGTTTGTGTGCAAAACCACTCCAGCCATCCAGTCAGGCAGTGAATATGTATGTAAACAGAAACGATCGACCTCTATCACCACGAGCAACTTCACCAGGAAACAGCTACTGTCAAGAGTGGTCTGCCTCTCCTTCCTGTAATACGCCATCTACAGTAAGAGAAGAGGTGGTGAGATGTGCTGTAGCTGATGCTACAACAACTGTTCCAAAATTGGAAGATGGAACTTCTAAGAAAATGAAAGATAAAGTGAAGAAGGAAACTGGTGGTTTAATCCATGTTAGTGGCCCTTCATCAGGTGACCAACAACAGAAATTTGGAAAGGTCAAGCAGAAGAAGAAGAAGCAAACATTGACTCCCAATGTGGAATCTACTGGGAAACGAGGGCTTCTTGAAGAGAATAAAGAACAAGTTCCAGCTCTCGATGTGCAAGCTACAGCTGCTGCCAACAGTGGAGAGCCCATTACAGTTGTTACATCTAGTGTGAAATCTGTAGCTGGCAGCAGCTTGGCTTTGGTCAAAGATAGAAACGTTGGATATAAGAAATCAAAGCCATTGTATGATGGGAGACAACAAAATATACACAGCGAACCTGTTTCACAAATATCCCCACATAATTGTGTACCAGTGGCAACTGAAGGGGATGATGCAACAGGAATGACAATGTCAGAACAAGTGCAGTTTGTTGATGAAAAACAAGATGGATTAACAGACCAAGAAAAAAAGAAACGACTAAAGAAGAAGAAACTAGGGAAGAATGCTGATGAAGATGAAATAGAGAAGGCTTTAAAAGAGATTGCTGTGATGGAAATGAGCCAAAGCAAACACAAAAATAAGAGTACTGAAATACCTCAGGAAGCAAAGGTTAATGTGATGGAACAAGAAAAGGAATGTACAAAATATAAAAAGGTGAAGACTGCTACACATACAGATAATGCAAATGTGTTAATTCACAAGGCAGAACCAGAGCAAGTGGCAGCTGTGTTTTCATCTGCTGAAACTAGCATGGTAATTGAAGGCACAAATAGTCAGGAGTGTAATTCCAGTTTACAAGATAAACAGGATAAAAATCCAGAAATTTTGTGTGATGTGGCCAGTGAACAGAAAAATGTGAACATTGTAATGCCCAAAACTGATCAGTCCAAGAAGAAAAAGAAACGTGGAAAGAAGCTAGTAGGCTGTAATGTCCCTGGTAGTAAACATGTGATGGAAGAACCCAAAATTCATAGCAGTTACATGGATTGTGAAACTGATAGTATCCGAAGTGGACAAAATGTCTTGCTCACACAGAAATTGGAACTGTCGTCAGATGTTACTGATGCAGCTAATTTAGTTGAAGTAGAATCTACAGGTGTGGAAAAAGAAATTTCACAACATTTTCAGGGAGGAAGTCTTGTAGTAGAGGAGAAAAGCAGAACTCCACAGTTTGAATGTGTTGAAATTCCCAACCAGGAGTCACATGTACCTCCACCAGATTTGTTAGCTGACATACAACATGAAACTGAAATCCTGAAAACCAGTGAAATTGTCTCCGTAGTTGATCCTGCAATTCCTGTAGATAAATACTATAAACAGAAGGAAGCAGATATTAGTGTAACAAAGCAAGAAAGCAAATTGAGAGAAACATCAACTCTTCCTGTAAGTAAAGGCAAAAGAAGCCATAGGAAAAGAAAAAATGCTACAGACTTGGCTAAAGAAGAAGTAAGTAGCAATGTTGCAACAACATTGATAGGTGTGGAGTCTCAGACTACAAGAAAATATGTTCCTCTAAACGAAGAGCACAAATTAGGAAGTAAATTTTCATCTGTTAACAAGTATGATAATTCACAGAAGGTAAAACTTCATGATCAAGCGGAAGAGACGTGTGCACCAGAGGTAGTGACCCAGTCACCACGTAAAAGGAAGGGGCGTAGTAAAGGTGCAAAGACTGGAATATCCAGGCAGTGTGAGTCTCCTCACTGTGCTAAGCACGAACCAATTGGAAATGTTTTAATGTCAGAACAGGACAGACTTAGAACAGGAGATGACATGACCATTGATGCCATTTCAGTAAAGCAGTCAACTGAAGGCACTGATTACAGTAGTAAAGAAACATTGCTTAGCACCAAATTAGGTGGAGTCCAGGACAGAGATACAAGCAAGGGGAAGCAAATTTCCAAGAAATCTAGGAAAGGTAAACGTAAGCCTGTAACAGAAAAAGAACCTTCAGTGGAACAAACACCTGTAGAGAATGAACATGATAAGAATGGCAGAGAGGCATTCGTGGATACATCAGACAAATTCACAGACTTGTTAGTAGATACACATGAACATTTGGATGTGTCGTCAGAGGAGATAACCATTACTTCTGGTGTTGGAGTAGGTGATGCTGATATGGGTGACGTGGCAACAACTGAACGAACGAGGAAAGGAAAATCTAAAAAGTCGAAGAAATCAAAGTCCACTTTGAAAGACATTGAAGAACTTGGTAAAGACACGGAAAATGCCAGTCAAGATATGAGAATTTTGAAAGGAATGAAAACTGTTGGAACAGATCTTGAGCAGCCATTGAACAAAGTAAAGAGGAGTTCCAAAACATCCAAGAAGCATAAAGCAGCTACATGGGAACAGAACAAAAGCATTGCCCATTCAGAGGATGCTGCATTTGATAGCAATCAAGATAAAAGAAAAGAAGTTGTTAAGGATGATAGAATTCTACCTGACAAAGACCTTCTTTCTGAAACAGACAGTGTTTCTGGTTTCAAACAACTTGAACATGCAGTGCATAGGAGCAGGAAAAGCAATACGATATCAGAGTGTGGAAGTTTTATAGATGAACAAAATAAACATTTGTCAAATCAGGAATGTGTAAATGCTGAGCAAGATATGCTAAAGGTAAAGAGTGAAGAGGACCTGCCATTACCTGACAGGAAGAGTGAGGCTGATGATCAAATCTCTGAATCTTTTGAAAAACAGATTCCTTGTTCTTCTGGTGACACAGACCAATACAGGAAATTAGTTGAAAAGACTGAAAATGTTCAAGAACAGCTTACTGTAGCTACTTTGCCTGCAAAAGAGAATGCACATGATGCAGATACTGTGAAATCAGATGTGTATAGAGATATAGAATATAATTTTGTGCCTGAAACATCTCTACCTGATCGAGAAGTGCCTGATGATTGTACAGAGAATAAAAATGAACAGGATGAAGAAGAATACACTTCAACACAAGTACAACAAGAACTATCTGTTGCTCAAGACGAGAGATCTGAAACTAGGGTGAATGAAATTATATGTAAATTAAAGTCTGAACACCATGATAGTGCTGATGAGAATACTGAGAAGCAAAGAGATGACATCAGCTTTACCTCAGTGTCAGATGAGGATTTGGGTCACAAATCTGAAGAAATATATGAGCATCAAGAGTACCAGACATCAACTGAAGCTAGTATGTCTTTGGATAGTATTCTTAAATTTAAAAAGCATGATGCAAAGAAGGAAGGTAGATGTACTATAAATGTTCATGAAGTTGAAATGGATGTGAATATTCCACATGAAATTGATTATGAGATTGGAGATTTTTATTCTACCCCACCAGTACCACCATCTTTGCATGAAAGCAAGAAACCTATCTCTGGAACCCCGTTAGTTCCATGTGGAACATCATCATCAAAAGAAAATCTAGACACTATAGTGTTAGCACCAAATTGGATGGAAAAGTCATCTGCACTGCAGAATGTATCAACTGTAGATAGTTCCATTTTCAAATTTGTGGGTATTTGTGACCTCCCTGGGCCCGCAATTGTGGATATGTCTGATACAGTACAAGACCAAGCTAATAATTCATCATTAACTCCGTCTGTGGCTGCTTCACCTGACACTCACGTACCGTTAGCGACATTTTCAACTGAAATCGCTGCTGATTCTAGATTGGCACAAGAAATAGTGAACACACAAGAAGGAAACACTAACATAGAGGTATCTGAAATTCAGACTGCAGGAATTTTTGGGTCAGTGAAGGAAAGAACGAGAAAACCTCGGCTGATCTTAGATACAATGACAGTAGATGAAAAGGCAGCAAAATCAGCAGTTGCTACCCATAGTGCACCAGAAAAGAAGAAGAAAACCCCAAAATTGCCTGTACAAGGGCATACTAAAAAAGGAGATGGAAAGGTTAAAATGGCAGAAGAGCCGAAGGATATAGAAGAGGATGAAGAGTACAGGGTGATGAAAGAAAAGATGAAGAAGAAGAAGAGGCGCCCAAAAATACCAGTTGAATTCACAAGTCCTCAGTTTAAAGTAGAAAATGATGCAGAAGTTGTTACAATATTAAATTTGGATGCTGAAGCTGCAAACAAACATAAACCTGATGAGATCACTCATTATAAACCAGAAACTGTATCTCTTGTCACAGAAGTAGCTTCCTATGATTTCCATGAAATTGCTCCTGATATAAGAATTGAGAGTAATCTGGCATCACTGTTTGTACAACCAATATCACCCGCAATTACAGTGATTAATGAGCAGTCAGGACCAGAAACACCTTATTTGTTAGGTGACAATAGTCTTTCAGATTCCAAAATGAAGCCAGTTGTGTTAAAAGCATCACCAGTGACAGTATCAGAAGAAAGCATTGATACTCAGTCACTAGAAGAAAAGATGGCAGACATTCCTCAAGAAGTGAAACCTCATTCATTATGTCCATCAGATGAACTGATTGATGATGTTGCAAGTACTGTACGTGAGTCATTGGTATTTAAGGGTGGTGAAGCAGAGGTGGATGGAAATACTATTTTGCCTGCATCTTGTGCAAGTAACATTGTAACAGATGATGCACTTGTTAAAATTCAAGAGACTGTAATTGCTGCGGTTCATGATGTGCTTTGTGAATCGGAACTTAAGGCTGAAACAGCAGTTCTTGTTATAGATCATGTTGCTGAACCAGCTCTGAGAACAGAAGTTATTCCTGCTGTAGGAAGTGATGTGCTTTCTGACTCTGGATTGAGAACTGAAGCAGTCCCAGCTTTTATAAGTGATGTTCTTTTTGAGCCAGGCCACAAGGCTGAAGAAATCACTTTCTTTGGGAAAGCTGTGCTTTCTGAATGTGACCTGAAGACTGAAGAAAGCACCTTAGTTGGGAATTACATGCTTTCTGAACCTGGTCTGAAGGCTGAAGAAGTTAATGTACTTAGGAATGATTTGCTTTCTGAACCTGCCATGAAGACTGAAGAAATCAAAACAATTGAGAATGATGTGCTTTCTGAATCTGGTGTGAACACTGCAGAAATCAGAGTTGGGAATGTTGTGGATGCTGAACCTGACCTAAAGACTGAATCGTTTTCTGCATGCGCAAATAATGTGTGTTCTGAGGCTGGCCTGAAGAGTGAAGATATCACAGCAGTTGCAAATTATATGCTTTCTGAACCAGATCTGAATATTGAATCACTTTCAACAGTTGCAGGTGATGTCTGTCGAGAACTAAAGACTGAAACAGTGACAACCATAGCAAGTGGTGTGCTGTCTGAGCCTTGCCTGAGGACTGAAATAATTACAACAGTAACAAGTGATGTGCTTTCTGAGCCATGCCTGAAGACTGCAACTATCACAACAGTTGCAAGTGATCTGTGTACTGAATCTGGCCTGAAGATGGAAACAGTCCCAGCACTAGCAGGTGATGTGCTATCTGAGCTTAGTTCAACGACTGAAGGAGTTGCTTCATTTGTGAATGATTTATCATCTGAAATGGGTTCAGTGACTGAAACAATCACTTCAGCTGCAAATGATGTGCTTGCTGAACTTGGTGTGATGACTGAAACAGCAATTGCAATTGTGAATTATGAGTTCACTGGATCTGGCCCAGTGACTAAAACAGTGAATGAAGTTACAGACATGGCGGTGTCTGCACCTAGTGCGATGATTGTTCCTGTCACCACAGTTGTGAATGATCAGTTCTGTGAACCTGGTCTGGTGCCTGAGTTAGTCACTGCATTTGCAGATCACATGAATTCTGAACACATGCCGATGATGGAATTATTTTCTACGGTTGTGAATGATGTGATTTCTGAATCTGGCTTGAAAACTGAAACAACTACTGCAGTCAAGCCCATTGTGCAAACTGTTGAATCCATTTCTGACATCTGTGATGCCGCAGTTCAGTCTGTAACTTACCCATGTTCCAAAGAGATTGCATATGCCTGCTTGGATGATTTAGAACTAGCAGTGCTTGAAAATGATGAGTCTGTGTGTGTGGAGGGGGTTAATACCAAAATAAAGATATCAGAAAATGTTGTGCAGAAACCATCATCACCCAAGGAGGAGGTGGTAGAAAAATTAGAAGTTTCAATTGCAGATTGCACCTCAACAGATGTTCATCATAATCCTTCTATGGCTGAGCTCATTGTACAGGAGGTCAAGCCAAGGTATTATCTATACCGGGATGCTGAAATGTATTGGCAAGAAAAAGTGGCACGAGAAGTGTTCACAGTTTCTTCTCTTTCTTCAAGAAGTCAGGAAAAACAAGGATTGAAGAGTGCATTGGAGAAGTCAGTAGAGTATATACAAGAACTTCCTGCTGTAAGTACCAAGCAGTGCAAGTTTGAGGCACCATTGAATGAAAGCCCTAGAAATAAGCATGTTTTTGAAGTCCAGGCTTACGACATTCATACGTTACTGGATGCTGAAAAAAGGTGGCATGAATTTAAGAAACACACGTTAGTGGGAGATCATACAGTGATTTTAGAGAAACCAGAAAGTTCCCATTTTCATGCAGAGACTGAGGTTACAGGACGTTTTGTGGATAGGCAAGTAATCAATGGTGACAGTCTTATAGAAAGTGTAAAAGAAGCATCCTTACCTGAACCTTGTACTAGCATTTCCACAAAATTTGAAGAAGCAGAGATTATAGGAAGTGATTCCATATTTGATGGTGGCAAAAAAGCATTACCCTCGGACGTTGCAGAAGTTACGGCTGTTATTGAAGAGGAGTTAACTGATGCACAGTCCTCACTAGAATTACAAGAACATGCTGGATTAGTTGAGGATGGTGCCATACAACTGGACTTTCTTGATGGAGAAAAATCAGAATTGAAGCTTGATAAAACTGTTGGCCTCTCATTTGCACCTGCACCTGAGAAAGATAAAACAGAAATGCTTCATAATTTGTATAAGGAAGGTGTTTGGTTAGAATCATACAAATTTCTTGATGCTGAAAAAGAATGGAACACAATCCAAAATAAAGTTTTGCCAAAGGAATTGCTATGTGAAGAGGACATAGCAAGTATGCAAACAGCTGTGGTGGAATCTCAGGGATTAGTCAGAAATGGCAACATTTCCGATGAAGAACTACTCAAACAGCAGCAGCATAAGATAGAGGTAATGGCCATTGGTACCTGTGATACTGCAAAACTTGAGGAGTCAGAGGGCAATGTCCCCTTGTCGCAAGATGTCTCTCAGGACCCAGAAATGAAATTATTTTGTGAACAACCAAAACACTCAACAGATGATATCTGTCCATCACAAATTGTGTCTCAGGATCAAATACTGATGTTTTCAAGTTCTGAACTGAGTAAAGAATCAACAGACACTGTTTCTCCATCAGAGGGTGCCTCTCAGGAAGCACAGCTGAAGCCAGATTCTAATCTGACTAAAGATGAAAAGGAGTTTGTTTTACACCAAGGTTACAGAGCAGAAGCATGTTACTGTCCGTACGATATACATAGGATTCATGATGCAGAGAGACAGCATCAGGAGCAAATAGCAGGGTTGAAAAAAGGTGTTCAAGTTAGTACTCTGATCAAGGAAAAAGAGAAGGCAAGTTGGGAAGTGCCAAGAAGTCACTGCATGGAATATTCTTACTGTGATTATGATGTATTTGCACTTCGTGATGCAGAGAGGCAACATAAAGAACGGCTGGCTCTCTCACAACGTGTAGACACCAAAACAGATGAACTGATGGATGTAACACCTGTGCTGGCAATTGATTTTAAAAAACCTGATGTTGCAGTGCAAGGTTTCAAAAAGCAAGAAGTAGTTGCATTGCAGACTGAGTCAGCAGATGGAAGTTTGAGGACTTGGGCCACAGTAGTGGCATCTAAGAAGCCCTCTTCTCTGCAGGAAACAGACTATGAGGGAAAACTACCAGATACAGTTTTGAAAAAACATTCTGTTAGTAAGGCGGGTGATTTGCGAGAGCCCCCACAGCTGTCAGTGAATATGTGTGTTGAAGAACCTGAAGGAAAAGATACAGATGTTCCCGTGGTTGAAGTTGATCCTGAGGGATTCATGGAATTTGTGTCAAAGAGGGCACTGAGAAAGCGTAAATCACGATCTCGGTCCAGAAGTCGTTGCAAGGATAATGTGGCACTTCCTGAGAAATCACAAGAAGTAAGTGTTAGTGATGTTCAAACAATGGAAACTGATTCTGCAAGAAAGCAAGTTATGAGTCCATTTACATCCAAGTCTTCACAAGATTATCCTGAACATTATGCAGTTGGTACTGAAAATAAAGTATTGGGTAGTGATGTTGGGTATTACACTGCTAGAGGGGATAAGACAAGCTCTAATACGACACAATCAGGACCTTGTAAGGAGGTGCAGACATCATTCAAGAAGTGTGAAAACGCTGAAGTTGAGATGGTAACAAAGAGTTACCAGAGGTCCAGAAAGCCTCCAGCACAAAAAATACCTGTTGATCATAATGGGAGGCAACCACTTTCTGATGAGCAAGAGGTGGAAGGTATTGTGCATGTAAGGAAAGAACTTGTTCAACATTATTTATTATTAGATGGAGCATTCTGGCCAAACAAATGCTGGTGTCATGATGCTGAATGTGAATGGGAAGAAGTAATAGCTCAGTGTCAGAAGAAGCCTTTGTCAACCATGGCATCCCTTGAGATAAAGTTGGATAGGACGCGTGATCACAGAGATGATTCTGATGATGGAAGTAGTGGACATAGTTCTCCAGGGCCACATAACCCAAGAAGAGGAGGTGAAGGTGGAAGAGGACTAGATGAATCAGGTGATACGACAGAACATCTGAGCGCTGATCTGCCTGGTGGGATTTGCGGTTGGCCAGATGAGAGCACTTACCTGTCTGGCTTTGCTGTACTAGGCAGCCATACTTTTATGCAAAATGTACCTGAAGATGAAAGATTTTTAGCAGCTGAGGAGGAACACACGTCCCACCTGGCACACAGAGTAGCTGAAGAAGTCTTTTCTGATTTGGTTGATGAACAAGAATCTGAGTTCCCCATCTATCCTCCCTCCTCTACAACTCATGAGGTCCAGCCCAGTTGCAGGAGTGATGACAGCACCTCCATCTTCGTGGTACAGATGAAGGTCGGAGATCTCAGAAACCCCCTTTTCTCCATGTGTTGTTATGTGTTTTTGCGTGCTTGACTCCATACTCCAGCTCTGGAATGCTCTGTCCATTTATTGCAAGTGGTTCTTTTGGTATGGGATATTACTCTGCCTGATGGTACTGTTGATTTTTGCTGGTAGCAGAGTTCACTAATCACTAATGCTGCTTGTTGATGTTTTACCTGTTTTAATGGCCATGTGAGAACACTGGTGGACACAATATACCTCATTCTAGAGCTTAGTGTGTTACTTATGTTGTAGGACAAAGTGACCTAATGTTTCTTTTACTGTTTGTCATGGTTATTATCCCACATACACTGAGTTTTAGGTAAGGTATCAAATTAAGAAAATTCAAAACTGTTCTGGTATGACTTCGTGTATATTAAAGACTTTGCTACAAAATAAGATTGAATATGTCACTTTCATGGAATAAGTATTTGAATGAGATATGTTGACTTCCATGGATGTCAGAATTTTTGTGTTTGCTCATGTGTGATGTACTAGTTATAAGATTTTGTAAGGATAGCATAGTTGGTTCATTGACCTTGTAGGCTTTGAAACACCATTTGCTGTTGTATATAGTGAGTGAGCTCGCATATTGTATTGTGTTTTCTTGCCCCATAGCTAGCAATAAGAGCTAACATAGCATGTTCCACATAATGGTGTCAACTTGAAACACTACTGGTATTGAATGCTTTGGGATCTGTCTTATGGGTATTTCTCCTGCTGAGTGTCTGCTTTACATGATACGCAAAGTGATGCATACGTAGCATGTGTTTTAACTGTCAATTTTTTTTTTCTGCAGCATGATATATATTTGTACAAGGTAATATGATTCTGCCCTGTAAATTTCTCTGAAGTGACATTGATTTGCTTTATTTAATTGACATGTGTTCATTTTTATTTAAGATGTCTTGCATATCACCACCATATCTGTCATTACAACAGTCAGTCAGTCAGTCAGTTATCACAGTAACAGTTCCATTTCAAC
>JGI24700J35501_10930547_pt1 | contig 15461 bp, 8 predicted proteins | sample TergutTh196P1_FD_35501 | JGI IMG/M metagenome (IMG submission 35501)
AGCTCCACACCATACCGACAACTTGAAAACCAAAGCACCAAATACCACAGGCAGCAATCTTCTGTATAATACTCTCGAGCTCCTGATGATGGGCATAATGGTACCCGAAACATGTTGAGCAAGCAATAAGATCTGCAATAAAAATCATCTGTTTCATCCAGTTGGCATTTTATTTCCACATGCTATACACTTAATAGGATATATACACATATACATAGTATGCATTGTATACATAATATATACATATATTTGTCAGCTTACACTGTAAGAAAACAAGTGTTTCTTCTCCATTTCGAAAGTAACTGGAACTTTTCGCGGTATTCCAGAACCGAAAAGTTTTTGTGTTTTTGCTCTTCGATTTTTCGCGGAACCTGTTCGGGAGAGACGGCTATGGATTACATTGAAGTGTATCTCAATTCGGATTTCGTTCGGAAAACCAAATGTTCTTGTAGAAATTTCTATGGTTGTCCCCAGACCTTCCAGGAAAATTCGGGAATATTACTGTAATTATGCTTCCAAACAAACATTTCTTTTTCAGCAATATACCGTTATCTCATTCAATACTACAGTGTATAATTTGAAACAGTAATAATCTCGTAAAATAAACCACAGACCACCAATACGTGGGTGTATTTTGTCCAGGCGTGACAGACTCTGTTGGGCTAGGTCTTCCTCCCTATTGAGGCTTCACGATCACACTCACACTAAGTAGACTCCTCTGGATGAGTGACCGAACGCTCGCAGAGACTTCTACCTGACAACACACAAAACTCACAAGAGACATCCATGTCCCCGAGAGGATTCGAACCCGCAGTCCCAGCAAGAAATAGGCCGCAGAACCATGCCTTAGACCGCGCGGCCACCGGGTTCAGCAATGTAGCGTATAAGTGAAGATAATTTGGAAAGGGCCTTAAGGAAACAAAATTTTGACATGCGCAGTACACGCATCCGGCTGTCGACACTACGAAGTGTCAAATTGTGCGAAAAAGTGACGAAAAATCTTTTTAAATAAAAGCAGTAAATTCTTTTCCATTTAGTGATTATTAGTACTAAAATCCTGAAAGTTTGTAAGGTTAATTGAGTTTTTGGCGCAATTTCAAAGAAGCATGCAAGACTTCTTTCTGATAATATATTTACATATATTGTTTTATTATACATATTCTGGTCACGAATTCAGTAAGGTAATTAATAAAGAGTTCTTTTTGTTGTTAAATGAAAATTCAGGGAACACAAAGTTTGTCACGTTTCACATACAAATTTAATAGCTTATTCAGGGCTTAATTTCAAATTAAGAAGGGCAGAAAAACAGGTTTGAAAGTAAACTTCAGGCAAATTACATTTTGTTGCACGGCATGAAGTGATCATTAATTCTGTTTATTATATATTGAGATGATCTACAAATTCCAAACTGCTGTCCCGAGAAATTTCTACAAATGCTATAGATTTTTTCAAACAAAATTTGTCTACAAAATACTTATTATGTAGTAAAATCAGACATATTATTATGGGAAGCTACGAAGGGGTGCTGTTAAGTCCTTAGCCCAACCAGGAAGGGGAAAATCTACAGCAACCAAACTCGGGATTTATTCAACATACTTCCCACGAAGCTCAATAAACTTCTTAGCCCGTTGCTCCAACTTTTGCAAGCCACTCAATAAAAATTTAGAAAGTTGTCCGTCCAAACAGGTCCCTGCGTCGGGCGAAAAATAGCGATCTTTCAATTGTTTTTCAGTTCAAGGAACAGGTTGTAGTCCGACGGGGCCAGATCTGGAGAACAGGGTGGGTGATCAAGACGCTGGAAGCACAGATAGGCCAATTTATTCTGGGTTGCAAGTGCCCGGTGAGCCGGGACATTGTCGTGCAAGAACAAGAATTCCTTGGTGAACTTCCAGCGGCCTTTTCCCTTCAAAATGTCCTTCAATTGCACAAGCAGAGATGAGTAACACTCTACGTTGTTAGTTTGGCTCTTTGGGAGATAATCAATGAGGAGGATGCCGTCTTGATCCCAACAAATCTAGGCGAGAACATTTCCAGCGGATTTTTGCACTCGGAATTTTTTGGGGAGAGGTGAGCCGCTTTGCCGCCATTCCATTGAGTGTTGCTTTGTCTCCGGCTCATAGTGATATAATCAGGTTTCGTCCAAGGTCACCAATCGCACCCCACGGAAAATCATTTGAATCGCGTAGAAAAAATTCCAAATTTGCTCAGACGACTGGCACCGTTGAGGTTTTCGATCCGCGTTCAGGCATTTCGGGACCCACTTCGCGGAGAGCTTCCTCATGTCCAGCTCTTCATGAATGATGGACGCAACCGCTCATGTGAGATGCTCAGTTCCTCAGCTATTGATTTAGCCGAAATCCGGCGGTCTTCCAATATTAGCTAGTGAATTTGACGAATGATCTCTGGGGTGGTCACTGTTTTGGGTCGTCCAGGACGAGGCGCATCACAGGTGGAAAAATCACCAGGTTTAAACTGGGCCACCCAGTTTTTGACGGTGGCATAAGATGGTGCATGTTCTGCTAATGTTTCTGTCAGAATGGCGTGAATTTCCTTCTATACCTTGCTTTGCAGGAAAAAAAAAACTTGATGACAGCTCGCGTCTCGATGTTGTTGAAATCGTGCGCGTCGCCTGACATGCTTCCTTTCCTCCTTTGTAACAAGAAAAAACTTGTAATTCGGCACATGAACAGACCCCTCTTTCCAACGACACTATCGATTCTGCCCTACGACATCGGGAAGTAGGTCGTGCTAAGGACTTATCAGCACCCCTCGTACATCCTCATTCTTTTTAATCTAAAATTGTCGTGACTCCTTTTAAGTACACTTGAAATAAATACAGTATACGTCGTGCTTGGAAGCCATGATGTCTATACATGCTTGCTATTAAACCAGTGGCAAATTAGCGAGAGAAAGCATCTGCTCTTGTTGGTGAGTGCATAATATAAACTGACAACACTGTTTACAACCTGCGTGTCGTCACGGAACATGTACATTAGCCTCTACCATATATCTGCAAGTCTGTGTCCAAGGTTACCCGGCCAGACATTCACTATCGTTACAGCAGTCAGGAAAGAGAACTGTTGGAGATGAACTGTCAATGTCTCCCGCCCATTACAGTTCAGTGTAGTCTGTTCTTGTGCCAGTAACTGAACACAGGACCTCCTTCTAAATATAATGCATGAGTATTCATAAATGGACTGAAAACATCAGCAGAATATTATTACAATATCTTGCATGGTTTTTGGTGTAGATGACCGACTTCTTGCACACTTAACATATTTCATTTCCAATAGAACGGTTACCATTGCGACGTCCAACACAATAAAATAAAAACACACTATATAATCTGTGAATGCCAGCTAGAAGAACAGAAGAGCCACCCAACTGTAGACATGTTAAACTGAGTATTGTGAATTCGCAAAACAATTTTTAGGTTTGTTATTTCTCCAATTCCGGTAAAGTGAAATTTCGTCTCCTTTGGAAGCTTCTAATTATATCGTCTTATTTAATTAAACAAAATCAAAGAAATCAGTGCAACCTAAAATGTAGAAAGGGTGCGACGAAGCCATAAATTACAATTCACAGACAGAGCTTGTGCAGTCGCAGTAGAACAGGTGCAATTCAATTAGTGAGGACACAATAAAAGTGATTCGATGGTTCTTCTTGAGTGTGCACGGTCTGTCTCGGGTTAACGGTCGTCCGGCACGTGAATGTTGTGACACGTTCCGTTGTGTTGTCTTTTGATGTTTCGGGGTTGGGCTGATCTCTCATCCCAGCAGCCGTAGCGGGTGTCTAAAAATAATTGGCACTCCTAACTAATAATATCCCCACAAAATAATGACATTTTATTTGAAGTGCGAATAAAATGATTATGCGCGTTTTGTAGAAAACTGGGCTAGATTAAGATGTAAAAACTTTGTGCTGACAGTTCAGAGTGACCTGGGTGGGGGGTGATGACAATTCTAAAGAAATTTCGAAGGTCGAACGGTTTTAATATTTCACTACTTCATTTTCTTCTTCTTTCTTTTTGTCCCTAAGTTCTGGGTAGAAATGCCTGCATCGCTTTACAAATCCCTTTTACAGGATCTTATTTTCGGCAATGCAGATTTCTGTTTCCTCATTACTTTCTGCAACTTCTCTTCCACTACAATCTATTGAAACGATCTTTCTTTCTCATCATATATCATATAATCGGTTCCAGTAAACTGTCAAATTTAACTAGTTAAGAAGATTACTGATTGGAACCCTCTAGGAATAAGAACCAAAAGAAGGCCAAAGAAGAGACACAGAGACGAGGTGAAAAATGAATTATAGAAATGAAATTGAGAAATTGAATCCAACTCGTCAAAGAGAGAAAAGTCTGGAATGATTTGGTGCAGAAGACAAAACCCATGTAGGGCTGTAGTGTGAGAAGAAGAAGAAGGCTTCTGATATTAATATAAGATAAAAATGTAAATATTATGGAAAATTCTTCTATTAAAGTAATGACATTCACCATTTAAACTTCTGGTTACATTTGTTGATCTACAGTGAAACAAGATATGGATCATTGTTAGCACAGAGAACAAAATTTGTTTTAAGGCCTGCAGTTATTTCTTGGAAATTTTGACCAGCGGAATTAATATGGTTAATAGTACAATATGTTATAAATTCAACAACGTCTTTTAACTCATTATACTTTGCACGTTCAACCCAGATTAATTTCACATACTTTTAAGGCCAGCACAAACTTAAGATCACAATAATATGGGCTAGTGAAGATTTATAGAATATCCCGCAACTCTGCCTTGGGACTTCTCTGGTTCATGAACAAATTAAGTCTCCTGTGGACAGCGCCTTTCTACGTGTTTCATCATTTACCCCTTTCATTTGTGCTTTTGTTACATTGACCACTTTTCACTTTCGCTTTATTCTTTCCCTATTTATTTAATGTGTCCATCCTCTCGTAAGTCTTCTTCTCGTCCTTTCTTTCTCTTCTATGTCCAAATAATTCAATTAAATATCACTGTCATTTATCCATAATCACAGAACATATGAAAATGTTTGTACGAGCTACGGAATTAAGTATGTGTCGTGATCGGAGGCTAACTAAAGTTCTCTGATTTTTCCACCAACCATGTCGTTGTTGAGTGCAAACAGATATCAAATAACAAATACATATTTTAAGGGTTTTATCCTTCCATGTAAATTTATTTCGCAGTAGAAAATGGCTAGCCAGTTACTTGGCTAACCTAAATTCTTTTTTAATTGCTGAAGAACAGAAATTTCGAATGTAAATGTGTGTTTTTATTATGACAACATCCTTGCTAGTGTAGAAATTACAATACAAGGTGATAGGAAATGTGTTTGGAAAAATTAAGGAGTAAATTATCATGAAGAAATCGCTTGCTTGTTCTGAGACTCTAGTCGAGAATGCAGACCGGAGCCTAGTTGCTATACCGATTAGGCTGTCCTTGGGTTTTGAGTACTGCCTTGCTATATCTGTGATGCTTATTTTTGTGGACTGAATTCAAAATCCAGATGAAGCTTATTCAGGTCCAAGTCGAAGCGAACCGTGGGCTGAGAGACAGATACCCAAGTGACAGCTGATACATTCCTCTGAGTGCAGCCAGATCACGTGTGTGTTACTACGACCTCTGCCGAGAATCCCATACAATATTCATGAAGAGAGCCCATGCTAAAAGTACCCTCTTCTAGGATGTTACGATCCGCCGTTTGGTCCACACGCAGCTACATGTTGGGAATAATTTTTTGTGTATTGCTTCAGGGCTGTGATACCCTGATGAAGGCAAACGTTCTTTACGCAGCTTTTGTAATCACGTATCAAAATATACGGAGTTACGTCCTACATGACAATAATGTTGACACTCACAACCGTGAGAAACACAAATCTCGAAGCTTGAGAATTCCTTGATACATGAAGAGACCGTGACAACGATTGACAGGTTCGACTCCATGTGCTGTCTGTTTCTGTATGAAGAGTGTCACTTCGGAGGACAGGTGTCAGTTTATAATATGCCCATAGCCAAGCAGCATGAAATGTAAATCTTACGTGAAACGTAAAATACTAGTGCGGAATTCTTTAAACATGGTAGAAGGGTTCCTTCTCCCAACGCTTTCTCCCTTCTCTATGTACATCATTATATTTCGCACTGTCATAGCACAGAAATTCAAATTCTTTCTATTAATATGTCTCAAGTGTTTATAGTTACTTTCTAGTACTGGTGTCCAGCGCGTTTTGTGACATTCTAGCCCTAATTTAATCATGGGCCGATAAATTTAGAATTAAAACGTGCTGAAGTGAACGTTTCTGAATTTACTTTAAAATAAGTCTTAAAGTGCATAATGAGAGTTTTGGTACTGACTATACGTGTTTACGGCAAACAGTAGACCATATTGTGCATGTTATAAAGCCTGCAACGAAATTAGCCTTTAAGACAAAAGGAATTCGTTTAAGGGAGCGTCAACTAGGCTGTTGGCGAACTGTTAAAAAATAAAATTTAATTATAAGGGCGCGATGATATGTAATTATCAATTCGACCAAGAAGTTTATTATTTCCTGTTCAGAAGTAGATGGAATATTCTGAACGCCTTCGAGAAGGACTGTGTTAGCGAAGCTGTGTATTGTCAACTTTAATTTGAGCATGAACTAATGAAATTAATCTGTAAACAGGAAGAATTAAATAAACAATTATGGTCATGGCCGATCCCCCGTCCAGAGGAGACCTACCGAATGCAATAACCCTCTATAGCTACAATAAGTAGGTAGAAATAGGTAAGAATAAGAAAGGAAAAACGGTGAGCGGCGAAAATTCCGAATGTAAATCAAATAAGCATTGTTGCATTAAAAAGAGGGTAGGAAACGAAGATGATGATGAACCGAATGTGTAATTCAAGCCACTTGTTTAAGCAATAAACCTGTATATTAATTAATTTAGAGTGATACTGTTTATGTTTCGGACGGTCTCGGGATCAATCCCCGGTGGTGTCACTTGGGATTTTTCCCGTGGTTCCTTCCGACAAAACCATGTGCCCTGAGGTTGACTGAGCCTCTGAAAATGAGTACCAGGGATTTATCCTGGGGTAAAGGAGGCCGGTACGTTTGGTTGACTACCTACCACCCTTGTAATGCCGAAAGTCATGAAGATCCGGGGCCTTAACCTACCCGGAACCCCTAAGACCACCTCGGTCTGTTGCGGTATACCTTTACCTTTACTGTTTATTTGAGAAGTACCCTATTGTTATATTATAGACGTCTTCAGACGGACTGTTTCCATTACAGTGCTGTATCCTTAACACTTCAAACAAACGATTGTAACGAAAGGTAAATTGTTCGTGCTGGAGGAGAAACTCATTTTTACTGGAAGAGACTCGATAATTATTCAAGTGAAGTTAAGTAAATAAGTTTATGAATATTCGTAATGTGGAAGGTTATAATTTGTTGTTCGGTGTGTACATATTGTTACTAATTTAGACTGTCTGTACCATTGCAACCTTATATTTTTGCGTATATTTAGCACATTAATTTATTTTACGCTTCCTTGAACACCAGAATTCAAATTTCATTCACCTATAATACTGAAAAATATTTAGATTCCTTTCTTTCTCTATTTTTGTGCACAGTCATAAAATCAGAGTAATGTTAATATTTTCATTTCAATTTAAAACCGTCCCACACACATTGCAGTTCCTCCGAGCTGTTTCTATTACATGCAGCATTGCAACTTCATGCCAGCTGCTTCTAGACATTAAAATCTGTGAACATAGATAATGCACAGTGTAGTTACTTAGTGTACCAATAATGCTCTTTTGTTTTCAGTTCTGCTAGTCCACGTTGATATCGACTTCGGCTATGAAATTTTTTACAGATTAATTAATTCGGATGGATTACCAATTACATATTCGTAACTGAATGAAAGATCTTTTGAATTATTATGCGATTATAACACAATATGCATTCATGCACTTAAATCATCAAACTTTCAAACGAGTGGGTAAACGCACGTCTGTAACGAGTTATTTATCGCAGTTTTACTCCAATTAATTCAGTCAAAATAATTTACACTGGCGAAACGACGGTTTGTGGCTTCTCAGACCATATGAATGGGCTGACCGCCAAACATATATGGGGGATTAGAACAGAAAAGAGATTTCGAATGAAATAAAATATATTAAGGACCATTTTGGACTAAAGTCTTAGAAGGGGACTTTCAAAGATGACAGCAAAGGAGAAAAAGTTCTTTGAATCAGTGATTAATCGCAGACGAAACGGACATTGAAATACAGTCGAACTCGTTTATAACATCATGAAAGGGAATATTTTGTGTAGCTATAAACGGGTGTTGATCTAATTGAGGCATACAATATTATATGTAATAGAGACAGATTAATTTATGCAAGAGACTACCTGACGTAACAGAGGAGTTCTCGCACAAAGCCATGTTGTTATAAACGGGTTTCACTGTAATATATGGCAACTCAAGTTAAAAGTGGTCAAGGAAGAGGTTTATGACGGAAAAATATTTTGTTCTACCGTTTAAACAAAATTTTTTGAACTAAGACTACAAGATTTTAAAAATATATTTTATGACAACTACAAACGAACACTAAGCCAGGTTGTTCTCACGGTATTTGTACATTGTTTCTAAGCTCCAGATATCTGCTTCTAAAAGACAATTATACTGTACAATTTAATCATCTGAATTCCAAGTCTCCTTCCCTCGAAACAACCTCAAACGAATATTTGAACTCTTCTGGGTGAAAGTGGTTTTCCTCGTTGTGTATAAAAGCCATTGTACTAAAGTCATAATGTATCTTCTTGAATCTTTTGTTCAACATTCGGTACGTGCCAAATTTAAAAACTGCAAATGTGAAACTTATTTCACAAGCAATAACGTAAAGATCATGCATTAATATTAAAAATGAATAAGAACGGGTTACACGAATTTATAAGAACCATATTTTATTGAAGAATATTAAAGAATTCTGTCAGTGTTGGAAACGGTGAATAATTTAGTTTCACAACATCATGATTATGAATTGCTGGAATTCAAAATACACGAATATAATTCAAATCTAACTGAATAAAAATGACCAATAAATTTCCTTATTAAATCCAAGAACCGGAACGCTTCTCAATAAGATAGTAATCAAACATCAGATTCTCCTTGATTTGACCGTCAGTTTTCTCAAGCTGTCTGAGTACATCGTATGTAAAACCTAATAATTACTAACACATAATGGTGCAATCCGTCGTGTACGGAAAGTTTTCACTTCCATATAAGTGCACACTAGGAACACGAAACTTCGTAGGCATTCTTCTCTGCTCTCGAGCACATTAATATACCGACCGGGAATCAGATCCATGCCCCTATTATACGAATTGTTCATTATCATAAGTTTAATTTACTCTTTGAAGACTACAATTAATCGTCATTGCACATAAAGTTTTATTTCACACCTGAAATAGAACATAAGTGCCTTTCCATCACAAAGAAAAATGTGGATAATTTTTTACAAGGAAATAATCGTCTTTATTTTAACAGTATTACGGAACACCTAAATAAGAGGTGCGGGCAAAAATTCAGACTTTTTATTCGTTAAACATAGTTATACATACAGTTGCCATTGATCTCCAATGGGTTAATTTCCATTGTTGGGAAAACATGCGACTTTCATGTCCCACCTGTTCTTTTATGTGACCGGCTTCATTTTCTGACTTGGCGATTTTAGCGAAGTCCTCACATTATCAACAAACTCAGTAACAACTACAGAGCACAGAATAGAAGGCTATGACCGTTTATCTTCAGAACATTTACACCCGTGTACCCCAACATAATAAGCCAACACGAATCCAGCTGACTGCTCCTATGATCTACATGCGATTAGCCGCGGTGCTTATAGTCGGTTCAACAGCAGTGGTGTTTCTCGTCAGTTTAGCTTGAAATACAGATAAGATAAAAGTTTATTTTAAATGGCGAATCTAATCTACTTCTGGAAAATGAGGTCCAATATTTGTAACTCAGTTCGAAAGAGCATCATGTTTAAAGAGCAGGCACAATGCCTGTCAATTATGCGTGATTTCAGGCTTCCGCCGCGAAGTAGCTGAGAATTGCCTCTTCTGGGTTACTACGCAGCGAGCAGTGGAAATTGCCACTACTCGATGGGTTTCCACTACTCGCTGTGTAATAACACAGAAGAGCGCAGTTCTTTTACCTGTCAATTTGGTATTCATGTAGTTAATATTTTATACTGAGCATCCTAGCAATTGATAACTTAATACATGAGCAATATTGGTTTAAATTGTTGTTGATAATTAAAAAATAACACAACGACGACAAACTTAAAGTAATCTGGTATAAGTAGCTGTGTGGACAAAATGTACCATTACCTAATTACACATGAACTTGATTCCAAAGCCAGTTACATTTAGAAACTCTCGATTATATATTTCTATTGTCCGACAAACACAACTGTATAGATCTTCTATATTATTTTTATTCTATACTACTACATATTTCTGCTGTTCACTTCAGCCATCATCGGACAGGACATTAGTTCACAACAGTAGGTGTAGAGTTATTGTTAAATTGTTGCAGGAATTATTATTCCGAAAACGGAATAATAAGCGATGTTGATATTAATAAGTTCAGTTGTGTTACATGGGCTCTATAGGTATAACTCAGTGTTTAAAGTTAAACTACAAAATGTATTGTAATAAATGCGACTAAATAAAGTTAGAAACTCTGTTTTTCTAGGTCGATTACTCGGAAGTTGAAGCACGTCAATACTCTAATTGGGGACTGTCTAAATATTCATGAGTGCCAGTTTTCGCTGAATAATCATATGATAGAACTATAGCAGATTGCTCATGATTGTGTCACTGCGGATTACATAAATTATTGACAGGTTTTTGAAAGTGCATATTCGTTATAAACTATGCACATACTTCCACAAACAACAGATGAATGTGTCCATAATATTATAACAATCGAGGGTTATTCTCTATGAACAAATCTTCTAAATTCTCTGACACGGAAACCTAATGGAATTCAAGAACATCTGTAGAGTGTTCTGATGGCTTAAGTGGCTTTCCTTCTTACTGAGAAAGTGTTTCCTTTTGTTGCTGGAGCGTAATGAACCAAACTCAGTGCAAGCCTTGTTAAATATAGAAGGAAATTCCCAGGAACTCTGTTGAACAAGGCGTATTAGCTTACGACAGAATAGTGGGAGGGAACCGCGCAATCACGTAGGTTACCACCGACCATGCAATAAAACTATAATCCTGCAAAGTCAAATTCAAGTCATGTGGTTTTGAACAAACTTTACCTCACATTCAACATTCATTTATGTTCACGTCACGATCTGGGGTATATGGGGATGCTGAACACAGTTGTATTATTTGAAACATTCAAACAAGCAGCAGTAAATAACATTTCGTAAACTTCGCTGGTAACATGAATCCTTTAACACAGCTTCTAAATATGTACTTGAATCTGCGGGCGATTTATAAAGCAGTGTATTTTATTCCTTTAACGCCGATTACTATACCAGTGTGTATCACAATGATTAACTTAAAGAGCGCTGCATTTTGTGTCTTTCGATGCCAACAAGGCGCAGGAATTATTCCCGTAACTATGTTAACCCACTGATCTTTGTAATTGGATATAATGTATCCTGTAAGGGAATATCTGAATAATTCATGCCCTGTATAATCATTTTAGGACTACATTCTTCTGGTACCTAGGTATGTGACACTGCATCACTGGGTAATCCGATCAGATTACCATGTTGCAGAGTCACATACAAGAAGAATTCAATCCTCATCAAAGCCACAAAAATCGTAAAATTGGTATTACTTTAAGACTTAAATACGTGTAAATTTGACAATGCCTGGATTCGTTCTGTCAGCAGAGAAGGCGAAAAAGGACTTACAAAAAGTAATAGGCCTAATCTTGGAAAAAAACGGCTTCGACGCCGAAATGGATTGTGAGTGACCGACTGACTGACAGATCATAAGTTCATACTTGACTTTGGCCTTTTACTTGGTCTTTAGCTGAGCGACCATCTGTTTCCCAAAGAGGTAACCGATGCGTGGAGTTACCTAAAATATTGTTTTGCATAATATCTGAGGTTTTCAGAGCGATAAAAACTCATATCCTAGCAGTATGACGTATAATAACATGTAGTATGACACGTCAGTGCTTACGTTTCGAAACACACTACGTTCATCTTGAGTGTAGACAGTGTGTGTCCCAGAAGCATTGCTGTCAAGTTCGAGAAATCAAGGAGTCTGAAATGGGACAGACATATTTGTACCTTGGAATAGGTACAGGGCAACTGTAGGATAATATTAAACTCTTCGATCCCGGTATTTATACGTACCAGCAGCTGAAACAAACCGAAACTCTGCATTTTGCCACAACTTGCATATGTGTGCTTCGTATAATTCTCAAGGGACGTTCCGATGGTTTCCGTAACCAGCACTAAACGTCTGGTCTTATAAAGTGTATGGACTATGTTCTCTCTAAGTTATGAAATAGCGTATGTATTTATTCAGCCTCATTTAGATGGTCGCCAGTTTTCAAGTGTTCATACACGATGGTAAAGGATATGAAATGTAGTCGTTCCTGTGTTAAGGTTCTGACTGGGCTGCGAACCCGACAATCGAGGAACACTGTTTCCCTTTGGGACGGAGGCAAAAGAAGTTTTCGTTTTGCAACGCATTTAGGCCGAATCTGCGGCCCACACAGTCTCTTGTCAATGAGTACCGGATCTAAAGCATCCGAGGCGTGAAGCTGACAACACATTTACAGATAGTGCAGACGTCAAGAATCAGTGAATATATATATATCCAAGTCTAATCGCGTGCAGAGAAAAAAATCATGCTCTTAATAGAATTTTAGTCATTAAACTGCGAATACGTAACTTTCTTTGATGTAAGGTACAGAGTGACAGAAACGTGGCAGGCCTAAATTTTAAAGTTATTAGTTAACAGATTCTTTACACACTTAACGAAAATTACTGCTACAGAATAATGCACTATCTGCAACTGGCAAACTTACGCTGATGAAACTACCGGTAGTCTAGTTCTGCAGTCACAATTGGTGCAGAGTTACGAATTTTGAAAATGTGAAATGATCCATTGGCTTGTTAAGGAAATAATTTAGGAAAATTTGCAAACTTCCACAGATATATATAACAAATTTTGAAAGAAAACACATAGATAATTGATTAAATAAGCTACATTTTATATTTGCAATTATTGTTTTCCTTTTGTTTCAGGTAAGCAGAACAGGGTGGTCACGAAAAATTGAAACTTGGTTCTTCGGTAAGCAACGTCTTCCGCTTTCTTAGACTACATTTTATTTTCTTAAGAAGAGGGGAAATTTTGTGTTATAATTTTTTATGTCCACTAGAGTGACTGTCCCATGCAATAACGTTTGAATAAGTTTGTGTTCTTGAATTACGCTTGGTGTGAATGTTAAGCCACTGAACGACACTCTTCCTTCCTTGCGTTCTAGCATTTCATTTATATGAATAAGGCAACTGTGGAAAGTCTTAGGTAGGAAAGACAGTAACCCTACTTTACGTCAGGATTACAAATATTGTGACGTAACCGCTCTTCAAAACCATTCATACTTTCCTTAGGTCGTTTGTAGGAATATAAAACCTCGTATCGGCAGTGTGAAATCCACATTTAGCGTCATGTTTGTCTGTGATGGGTGTGGAAAAAGTTTTGTTTCTGTACAGAAGTGAATATGCAGAAGTCTCAAAATTTTTTGGCACTTTCGCAACGTTGCGAAGAGCCACTATGTGTTGCGTCATGCCTGTCCGTCCTTCCTTCCATCCATCCGCTTGGAAGAACATGGAATTACTCACGAAGGGCATTTCTCCATAGATCTGGATGGCTCACATACCTACCTTAACGTATGGATAATATCCTTATGTTTAACAATAAACTACAGACAGCGAGGGTGACTGTATTCGACAGTTTCTTTGGTCTGTGTTAGAACTTGTAGACAAGTGAATCATGATTGACGAGTAAGAGCTTAATTACTAATTTATAATCACCTACACTTAGTGTGTGTACCGAGTTATTTAAATTAAAGTATACATCCGAGTGTCTCCAGTTTACTTCTCTTTTCTCTACAACTTCACTGTCAGTTTTGGTTATCGAATATTTCTGTTATATGCAAGAAACCTGAAAGTCCAGTCCATCATTCGTCAGATTTGCATGGGCCATACTGATGAAACGCGTGCGCGATATTTCCTATGTGTGTGTGCAGTACAGTGCGGGAAACACAGAGAGGGAGTTCGGTGCATGGAAGCGCTGGGGCCGAACAGGTGTTCGCGGTTAAGAGCGAACATAAGAAAGACATTAGAGAAGTATCTGAGCTAGTTTCAGTGAGTTAGTTTTTATACGTATATTGTAGACAGCATGTGGCACTTCACGTATATTAGAATGAGAGATGAATTTTTAAAATTATGATAATTTAAAGTCACAAAGAGTACTTGAACTTTTAAAAGTGTAGAAAAATTTAATAGTAAACGAAACTGCATGTGGTTACATATAATAAATTTTTGCTTCAGTAACTTGAATAAAATATTTTGCCTTTCTGTAGGATTATTGCTATTGCATATCGCAGTTGGAATCTCACAGTATCTTCACTGTTGTCTGTCGTCTCCTGTTTAAAGCCAAACGTAGAACAGGAGTACAAATAAAGATTCGATTCCCATTCCTGTATGAAAATACTTGTTATTTTCCATAAATTAGCACCTATAAGTGAAAGACTTTTATCTGAAATTCTACAGCCGATCACCAATTATAGAAATACACTTGGGGATAAATAAGCCTAGAGTTCAAACTAATACAAATTACAGAAGCATTTTATTAAAATACGGTATTTGCATCTACGCAACAAATTTTTGGCCGATTTATGTTTTTTTCGTTTTGGTCCATTACAGCCCATATTTTAAAATACGATTAACTCGAAAACTGTGTACCGTTTAAAACCCAATGGTAACTATACGTACCACTAGCTATAACATTAATAAACTCTTCCTTTTGCCTACACTTTGTTTTTCGCACGATTCTCACCAATAACTGCCGATTATTTTCGTATACAACATCAAACGTTTATTCTTTCAAGTGGACATTGACTGTGTTCCGTCTGAAATGGGAACTTACTTTTTTTGTATTATTTACACGAATGTCAGTCTTCAGAATGTTACAATTTTTAGAAACTCTTCATATGACAAAATTTTACTAGGCGTATGTAATACGTGAATTGTGAATTGTGTGAAACTACATTTGAAACCTCTTGGCGTGTCTTGTAGGCCAAAATTATCAAAAGATTAGGAATAATTCACTCGCGCTGTGTACAGTGCTTGTGTGTGGTACGAGAAATTTTACAACAACAGACAGCCGATAGGCCTATATCGACGATACAGGGTACACA
>JGI24700J35501_10930546_pt1 | contig 15433 bp, 19 predicted proteins | sample TergutTh196P1_FD_35501 | JGI IMG/M metagenome (IMG submission 35501)
GACGAGAACGGTTTTTGTGTAAGTGAGGTAGCTGTAGATAGCAAGTCAAATGAAATAACGGCAATACCAAAACTTTTAGACACAATGGACATAAAGAGTACCATTGTAACAATAGATGCAATGGGAACTGTTGTGATATTAAATAAAGTCACGAAAAGTGTTATGATATATTGTAGAAAAGTACAGTTACAAGAGGAAGATATTTTAAAATCTTTTGATTATGTTGCTTGTCTATTTCCAGAGGGATACATATTAGAAGCACATAGTTTTTTCTTTGACCATAGCGAAATAAATAAAGTTTTGCATATGGGACTTGTAAATGAAGATGAAAAACAATTTAAGCTAGAGTTATTAAAGGCGTAGGTAAAGTTATGAGTATTTTAAAAAAGATATACTTTGGCGCTGTTTCGTTTCTTAGATCTGGCAACAATGAAAATAAATTCGTAAATTTCGGTTCGCATTTCTTTGCTATAGCGTTTTTTATCTATCCCATATATCACATATATAGTTTAACTGTCTATTTACTTGAAATAGACAGATATTATTCTTACAATGGAGAATTATTTCAATATCAGTATGATTTTATTGATTTCTTGATTGGTATTTTCATATTATGGCCTTTAGGTTGGCTAATCGCTAGATTTCTTCTAAAACTAGAAGCGAAATTTGGCATTTTAAAATCTAATTCAAATTAAGAGAAACGTGGGCAAGGTTGCTGTATATAAGAACCCATCCTCAATAAATTGCACTCTATAGTGAAAATTGTATCTGATGTTATGGGCAATTTGCTTGTTGTTATGAAGGGGACTGAAACTTATGAATCATGATTTTTGCGTTGGAGAATTGAGGCTACAAGTAGTTTGTTGTTTATTATTTGTTGCGTTGTTGCTTACTTCCTGTGCAAGCTCGCAGAACTCACAAGGTAATGTAATGAGAATAAGTGAGATAGATGGGTATTTTGTTAGTGTGGCGGCAGGCCATGGCACAACATTTGCTGTTCATAACGATGGTTCTTTGTGGATGTGGGGCAGAAATGTTGCATCAGATTATGGGTTTAGTTCTGAGGTTCATTCAGATGAAAGTGGGAGGCTTTTCCTTGGAGCAAGACGCATTGATATTGACGGCGATGTTACATTTGTTTGTGCAAGCGGTGGCGGTGGCATGTCTGCTGCAAGAGGGCATGTTATGACCATAACATGCGATGGCACTTTGTGGGGATGGGGTTATAACAGCTTCGGACAAGTCGGAAACGGAACCCACCGATTTCAACCTGTTCCTACCAAGATAATGAGTGATGTAGTATCGGTTTCAACTTCTTCCTTTGCAACAACAGCTATAACGACCGATGGTACTCTATGGGCTTGGGGGCTAAACACCCATGGCAAGTTTGGTGACATTGGCAGATTAAGTGTTTTGCCCGTGCCTATAATGGATGATGTGGCGTATGTATCAAGTGGCTTTCGTCATACTTTGGCTATAAAAACTGATGGAACATTGTGGGGTATGGGTCTTGCGTCGGCACTGGGCATCGGCACCGGGCATCCCGTTGGTCTTCCAACAGCCAATGTAGCGGCAGTTATTTCCCCCGTTAAAATTATGAGTGATGTAGTTGCTGTTGCGGCAGGAGGATTTCATTCGTTAGCTGTTACATCAGACGGCGGTTTGTGGGTTTGGGGATATAATACTATCGGTCAACTGGGTATTGGCACACCGTCGCACTCACGGGAAATTCTTAATAGCGTTTATCCGATCAGAATAAAAGAGGGCGTTTGCACAATAGCGGCGGGTTATGCTCATTCGGCAGCTATTACAGCTAATGGAACACTTTATGTTTGGGGTTTAAACGAGAGTCGCGCTGATTACATTTATGCACAATCAATATTGCTGCCAAAAAGATTGATGGATGATGCAGTTTCGGTTCAAATTTCTACAAACAGCAGACCTTTCCACGCTCATTTTTTGGCGGCAAAAAACGATGGCACTCTATGGGCTTGGGGAGAAAACACGTTTGGACAGTTGGGTGATGGAACGTTTGCTGGCGGAAGCGAATGGAATCCTGTCTTGATTCATGCCTCAAGCACAAATTACTCCCCGGCTATTATAGCTATTCCACTTAATTCTAGCCCTTTTTAAAATGAAATTAAGTGGAATAGCTTCCTAAATTCAGCAGTTTTAGTATGAATTTAAAGGGCTAATTTAAAACGGAACTGCTATAAAAGTTAATCAAACCTATATATTTGTGGAAATTTATTTTGTGTGGTTGCCACTATGCACAATAATGTGATATAATGTGGCAAATGTGCTTTGTACATAAAAATTAATACACAATTTCAGTGCATAAGGAGGAACTACTCATCATGAAAGGAATAAAAATAGTAACGATTGGCGGTGGCAGCAGTTATACCCCGGAGTTGGTAGAGGGGTTTATTTTGCGCTACGAACACCTTCCCATAAGAGAGTTATGGCTTGTGGATATAGAAGAAGGCAAGGAAAAGTTGGAGATAGTGGGAGCTCTTGCAAAACGTATGTTTGAAAAGGCAGGGCTGCCAACAAAGGTTCACCTTACCCTAAACAGGCGCGAAGCTCTACCCGGAGCAGATTTTGTAACAACCCAGTTGCGGGTTGGACTGCTAAAAGCTCGTGGGCTAGACGAGAGCATACCCCTTAGCCATGGGCTTTTAGGGCAAGAAACGAACGGAGCCGGCGGGCTTTTCAAAGCCCTTCGCACAGTACCCGTTATTTTAGACATCCAAAAAGATATTGCAGAGCTTTGCCCGGACGCATGGTTAATAAACTTTAGCAACCCTGCCGGTATTGTTACAGAGGCTTGTTTGCGCTATGGTGCAACAAACAAGGTTATTGGTCTGTGTAACGTACCAATCGGTATAGAACGCGGCATTTCCAACATAATGAAGATAGAGCCAAAACGCCTGTGGATAAAATTTGCCGGGCTTAACCACATGGTTTATGGGCTAAACGTGTTTGTGGACGGAGTTGATATACTCGACAAAGTTATAAACACCCTTGCTAGCCCAGACCCTGGTGATGGGCTTGAAATCCGCAATATAGATGCGGTTACCTATGGACCGGAGTTTGTTCGCGGGCTTGGGGTTTTGCCATGCTTTTATCACGCATACTATTACCGTAGCGACCAGCAAGTTAAAAAAATGCTGGAGCTTTTCAAAAAAAGTGGTGAAACGAGAGCAACCCAAGTGCAAAAAGTGGAAGCAGAGCTGTTTGAGCTGTACAAAGACCCGGATCTTGCTATTAAACCGCCCCAACTGCAACAGCGTGGCGGTGCATACTATTCCGATGCGGCATGTAACCTCATCGATTCCATTTACAACGACAAGCATGATATACAAACCGTTAACACAGTAAATAATGGCACAATAACAGGAATAGAACACGAAAGTGCAATAGAAGCCAGTTGCCTGATTACAAAAAGTGGCCCAATCCCGCTAAATGTTGGCAAGCTACCGTTGCAAGCACATGGGTTGGTACAACAAATGAAATCTTTTGAAATACTATCTGCCCAAGCGGCAATAGAAGGGGATATAGACAAGACTATAACTGCACTAACCATTAACCCTCTAACCCCATCTGACGCAATAGCTAAAACGGTAGTATATGAAATGTTGGAAGCACACAAAAAATATTTGCCGAATTTTGCAGGCAAATTTTAGAGCTTGTTGAAAACTCGAAAACACACAGCGGTTCAACTTGAAAATTTTCCATATTTTAAGTTGAACCGCTAAATAATAATGGTATGATAATGAAGCTAGAAGATGTAATTAGCCTTGAAAGATTGCAATTTATACAAGATAATTTTGCAAAAGCCACCGGTTTTGCCGCTGTAACTGTAAATTATATCGGAAAACCCATATTGAAATACAGCAATTTTTGCAGTTTTTGCACAAAAATACGCCAAATACCAAAATATTTAGAAGACTGCATACGCTCCGATGCCCACATTAGCTTGGACACAGCACGACATGGCAAAATATCTATTTATCGCTGTCATGCCGGGCTTATAGACTTTGCTGTACCCATTACGATAAACGGTGTTTACCTTGGCTCTGTCATGTGCGGTCAAATACGTGCAATAGACAATATCCCAATTAACAACAGCTTTTTTGAGCTAACCCCGGGTATATTGGAAGATCCAGAATTAAAAGCCGAGTTTGACAAAGTTCCTTTCGCTTCATATCAGCGTATTTTGGCTTGTGCAGATTTACTTCAATCAATATTGGATTATATAATTGACAGCTACAAACTAGAGCAAGAAAATACAAATTTGCAAGCGATTACAAAAGAAAATTTAGATTTAGACCACAAATTAAAAAGCCTGGAGATAAAATATTATTCATCTCAACTTGGACCCCATTTTTTGTTTAATGCCCTTAATATGGCGGGTCGTCAAGCCTATTTAGAAAAGGCGGAAAAAACCCAAGAAATCATATATACAATAGCAGACATGTACCGACATAATCTAAAAGAAAGTGGCCTGCTAACTCCTTTGGAAAATGAGCTTGCTAATATCAAGAATTATATATTTATCCAAAAGATTCGTTTTGGTGAACAGCTAGTTTTTAAGACAAATATAGATAAAGATACGCTAAACCTTCAAATACCTGCAATGGCGTTGCAACATTTTGTAGAAAATGCTATGATTCACGGTTTGGAGTTGAAAAAGGAGCTTGGCACCATAGATTTGGTTGTTAAAAAAAATGACAACCGGCTCAATATTACTATTAAAGATACAGGGGTAGGAATAGACGAAAAAATCTTAAAAAAAATAAATGCCAAAAATTATAATGGCATTGAGAGAAAAAAAACAACGGGACTTGGGATTTTTAACACAAAAAAACGACTGGATTATTTTTTCCAAAACGACTATAATCTAACTATCCAATCTAAAATAGACAAATGCACCACGGTTACTTTAAATATTCCTATAATATAATAGTGGAGGGGATATGTGCAGAGTAATTATTGCAGAAGACGAATATTTAGAAAGAAAAGTTTTGAAAAAAATCATAAAAAATACCACAAAGGCAAGAGTGGTTGGAGAATGCAATAACGGCAAAAGTGCTTTGGAGCTTTGCGAAGCCGTTCCTTGCGATTTGATTTTGCTAAACTTAAAAATGGGCGGTATGGATAGTATAGAAGTTGCACAAAAAATAAGGAACATGAATAAAAATATCACCATAATCATTACCAGTGCCCATATTACCGAAGATACAAAAAGATTCTTTTTGGATTTAGGTATAGAGGAATTTGTTTTAAAGCCAACAGCCCCCAAAATATTGGAAAATATAATCAAAAAATATAGTAGCGATAAACTCCACAAACATATAGAAATTAATGAAAAACATGCAAAGAAAAATTTGAAATATTATCCAAGCCATTTGGTATCGGATCATGTACTAAAAACTTTGGCATACATAGAAAACAATTATAAAGAAAATATAACCTTGGACAGTGTTGCCGACCAGGTATACCTTAGCCACCATTATATAAGCCGTCTTTTTAAAAAAGAGGTGGGGGTTACAATGTCCAGTTATATTATTTTTAGAAAATTGGAAGAAGCAAAAGTGTTGCTTATGGAAACAGAAAAATCTATTTTAGATATAGCTGTTATCTTAGGGTTTACAGAGCAATCATACTTTTGTAAAGTTTTTAAAAAAAATTTGGGGCAAACCCCAATGGAGTTCCGAGCAGGTTTAAAATTGGCGAAAAATGAACGAAAAAAAATTTTAGAAAGGTATTTATGACACCAACCGACACACCTCGTAAAACTTTAAAAGGTACAGCATATATATACGTACTATTTTTAATGAGCGGCATTTTTTCTGTTATTATGGTACTTTTGCACATTACATTCCTAAATGCGGCTATAGCGGCAAATGCGACAGCCGCTGCCAATTTGCACCCTATGGCACAACACGGGATATATAAAGGGATAGCTACCATAAACGAAAATATAACAAACAATGCCGCCGATATTAGAGCAACCGCAATATATAACGACGGCACATTGGCCGAACACGCAATAGCTTTTGTATACTTAACGACTTTTACTTTGCAAAACGGAGAATATACTATAGTTGTAGAAATTTCCCACAACAACCATTGGGATAGTCTGCAAATACGTTCTACCGCAACAAAACAAGGTATATACTCATCTGTTAGGCTTGTGGCAATCTTGGATATACAAGGGGAAATATATTTTAATCAGTTTCACTATCCAATAGAAACGTATGTTATAACGCCACTTGTTGCTGAAATTTATATAGTTTTTGAAGAATTTTGAAAAACAGTTTTTATCTAGGAGAAGACAATGCAGTTTCTTTATCCACAAATTTATGCAAAGAACATACAAGCTGTACCTTACCAAAAATTGCTTGACCGCAATATAAAAACCTTGGTTTTTGATATAGATAATACGTTGGTACCTTTTGACATTCTTCATCCTACAGAAGAATTGTTAGTTTTTTTTGACGATTTGCAACAAATGGGGTTTAAAATTTGCCTTTTGTCTAATAACAACAAAAAAAGGGTGAGTTTGTTTAACGAAAAGCTCAATCTTTTGGCTGTTTACAAAGCAAGGAAGCCTTTTACAAAAGCTCTGAACAAACTGCTAAATGCGGCTAACACACCGCCTTCCCAAGCGGCAATAATAGGGGATCAAATATTTACCGATGTTTGGTGTGGCAACAAAAACAAAATGCTTACGATTCTCATTCGCCCGGTACAAAACAGAGAAAGTTTTGGTGTGTTTCTAAAAAGGGGGTTGGAGCGAATTGTTGTTAAGTCTTTTGTGAAAAAAGTGAGGAACAATTGAAAAACAAGAAAATAAAGGGGTTTACAATATTAGAGCTAGCGGTAGCCCTTGGAGTTTTAGCCATTATAGTTACTGCCGTTTGGTTTGGTTCAAGCCAAAGTTACCGTCGTGATATAATTAGTGCCGCTAATCTGCTTGCCGCTGATATCCGATATGCTCAACAAATGGCAATACAAAAAGGTGTTGATGTGCAAATCAGTATTTTTGAAGACGGTTATTTGATTGATTACAGGCCTGACGGCGGCGCGAACAGACCGCTATTGGAAGGTTTTAGAGCATTCCCAAATGCTAGCAATGCAGGATCGTCGGTTCAAACGATAAATTTTACACCAAGGGGAACAACAAACACACCAATGACTATTACTTTGGAGAACAGACATTACAATATATCATTAACCCTAACACTGGGAGCGGGGCGGGTTCTTGTGCGAGATCCGTTACCATTATAGCACTTTTTCAAAGAAAAAGTTAATTTGCTATAGACAACGTATAATAGACTTTTTTGTCTAAAAAGGAGGATTTTATGGTTTCTGCCGGAGATTTTAAAAACGGTTTAACAGTAGAAATAGAAGGAGATATTTATCAAATTATTGAATCGCAACATGTGAAGCCGGGGAAAGGGGCAGCCTTTGTTCGGGCAAAAATAAAAAATTTGGTAAGTGGTGCAATCACAGAAAGAACATTTAGGCCACAGGAAAAAATGTCGAAAGCCCATATAGACAGAATGGAAATGCAATATTTATACAATGACGGTGATTTGTTTCATTTTATGAACAATGCTACCTTTGAACAGATTGCCTTGGACAAAACTGAAATAGGCGATACCCTAAAGTTTATAAAGGAAAATGAGATAGTGCAAATGCTTTCTCATGAAGGTAAGGTGTTTGGTATAGAACCTCCCACAACGGTAGAGCTAACAATAACCGAAACCGAACCCGGTCTTAGAGGCGACACTGCACAAGGGCGAGCAGTAAAACCGGCTACAGTAGAAACGGGAGCGAGGGTAAACGTTCCTCTGTTTGTAGAAGCCGGAGAAACAATAAAGATAGATACCAGAACAGGCGAGTATGTAGTCAGGGTGTAATGGATTTTCAAAATCCATTCGTAAAACTACTATAAAACTCCCATAAAACTGCCGAATTTAGAATGCTATTCCACTTAATTTTGTTAAGTGGAATAGCTATATGCGATGCCTTTTGTCCTTACTATGTTTTTAATTTTTCCGCTTGTATTTCCAAAATTTCTATCGCTTCTTCCAATCCCTTGCCGTCTTTTGCCAATTTTTCAAGAAGTCTTATTATCCTTAGCGTGTTTGCTTCTTCTGCTTTTTTAACTGCTATTTCAGTCGGGTTCATATATGGTTTCTCCTTTCGTTAAATTTGCCTATATCAAAAGGATTTCATCCCATTACTACACTAAATTTTTAGCCATTTCTTTTAGTTCCCTTGCCGCTGCCATGGTATTGTCTGTTATTTCCGCACCACCTATTAGTCTTGCCAGCTCTTTTGTTATTTCCTCACCGATTAACGTTTGGACGGTTGTTGTTGTATCTTTAGTGGTTGCAGTTTTTTCTATCAAAAAATGGGTGCTTGCCACGGCGGCAATTTGGGGTAGGTGAGTTATACACAGTATCTGTTTTTCTTTCGCTAGTAGGTGTAGTTTGTGGGCTACTTTTTGTGCGGTGCGCCCGCTTACCCCCGTGTCTATTTCATCAAAAACAAACGTGTTTAAACCGGTATCTTGAGATAGCACTATTTTTAGCGAAAGCATAACACGGCTCATTTCGCCACCGGACGCTATTTTTGCCAAAGGCTTTAACTCTTCTCCGAGATTTGGTGATATAAGGAAAGCAACCATATCGTTCCCTGCCGGACCAAAAGTAGACTTTTTTTGTATATCAATCTCAAATCTTACATTTTCCATCCCCAACTCTTGCAGATTATTTATGATTTTAGCTTCCAAAACAGTCTTTGCTTCGGTACGCATATCGGTCAAATTTTTACAAGCCTCTATTATACTGTCTTGCAATATTTTTCGGGAATTTTTGAGTTTCGTTATCTCTATAGATGCACCTTCTATTTCTTGTAGTTGCTTTTTTAGGTTTTGGTGGTGTGCCAAAATTTCTTCAAGCTCCATTTTATATTTGCGTTTAGCTTGATGCAAGATAGACAAGCGCCCTTCCAACTCTGCCAATCGGTTTTGATCAAACTCCACATTTTGATGGGACAAACTTATCACAATTTCTTGCAACTGCATACTAATATTTTCTAACTCTTGCAGTATTGCTTCATTTTCAAGATGCTCTGCAATTCCTGCTAAATACTTTGTGGCTTTACCAATTTTGTCCTCTGCACCATCTTCGTGGGCAAGCATATCTAACGAATTTGTTATGGCTTCTCCTATTTGACGGTAGTTGCTTAGATATTTTATCTCTTTTAAAATTTCTTCCTCTTCGCCTGTAGTTATATTAAGTGAGTCAAGTTCCTCTATATCCTCTTGTAATGTAACTATGTTGCTGTTTTGGGATTCTATTTGGGTTATACGCTCATTTACAGCTTTGTAATCGTTTATGGTTTCTGAAAGCTGAGCCTTTAACCAAGGCATGTTGCTTGGGCAAAACTGATCCAACAAATTCATGTGATGTTTTTCGTTTAAAAGAAATTGGTGCTCAAACTGTCCATGTATATCTATTATATTGAGATTTTTTAAAGTAGCTAATGGGGCTGTTTTGCCATTTATCCGCAAAGTGGTTTTCCCCTCTTTATTAATTGTGCGTTTTATAATGATTTTATTATCGTCTTCTATTGGGATGTCTTGTCGGGACAGATATGTTGCGGTAGTTTTTGCCACACTAAACAGAGCCGTAACAGAAGCCATATCTGCATCTCGCCTTACAAAATCCGCGGTGACTCTGCCTCCCGAAACAAAGTTGATAGAATCTATAATAATAGACTTCCCTGCCCCCGTTTCCCCCGACAAAATATTGAGGTTGGGGGAAAAGTTAAGCTCTAGCTCCGGTATAAGTGCCACATTTTTAATATAAATGTTCTCTAACATGTATTACCTCTTTTAAGTTGAATCGCTATAGCTTTTTGCCGCTATTTTTTGAAAACCGGAAATAGAAAATTTCCCCCTAAGTATATCATAAAAATTTTGGGTTGTGGTGCGGATAATATCTACAGTGTTCTGCGACTTTTTTATTTTTATATCTTTCGTTAGTTGTACAGTGCTGCCATCTACAGACACAATAGCATTGGAATATTCGTGAGCAGCTATAACGACAGAATCTTCTCCCGAAATAACTAAAGGGCGGGAGTATATTTTGTATGGTGAGATTGGTGTAATGACCATATTGTTAAGATCCGGTTTGATGACCGGCCCGCCTGCCGAAAGGTTATAAGCGGTTGAACCGGTTGGGGTCGCAACGATAATGCCATCGGCACGATATGTGTCAATATACTCTCCGTTTATTAAAACATCCAGTGTTATCATTTTTGCCGTATCTCTTTTTAATACACAAATGTCGTTTAAAGCTAAGTTTACACAATCGTCTATTTGTGTTTCCAAAAGAATACGTTTTTCTATATGATAGTTGCCTACCAATACCTTTTCTATGGCTTGTTTGCCCTCGTGCATTTCCACGTCTGTTAAATAGCCGATAGAGCCAAGGTTAATGCCAAGTAAAGGGGTCTTGTGTTTTGCACACAAAGCCGCATTTTGCAAAATAGTGCCGTCGCCACCTAAAGATATAACAAAATCGCACTTTTTGCAAATATCATGTGCAGCATTTGGGTAGTCCTCACCAACATGGGTTTCATAACCTTTAGAGTCCAACCATTTTAGCAGTGTTTTCGTATATTCTAAATTTACATCTCTTGTAGAGTTTGGCAAAATGCCAATTGTTTTCATGTGTACTCCTATATCGGAATAGCTATAATAAGGTTTTTTGTGTTTTTTGTATTATTTTTTCAGATAACAAAAATATTCTGTATTTTTACTTTTTTTCCCTTGCAACTCGGAAGGTGTATGACCAATCATCTGAAAGCCTATGCTTTTTGTTATTTCGGTTATATCCCTTATAACTTTTTTATGTAACATTAAATCTTTTGGGGTTCCCTTTTTGCTCAAATACTCAAAACCAACTTCAAACTGTGGTTTTATAAGTGCTAAACAATAGGAATCGGCGTATAGGAAATTATAGGCGATGGGCAACACGGTTTTAAGGGATATAAAAGAAACATCTATTGTTATAAAGTTGGCTTTAATATCCAATTGCAAATTTTTTATATTAACTTGCTCCATGCTAATAACTTGCGGATGTGATACCAGAAGGGGGTGTAGTTGTTTTGTTCCCACATCTACCGCATACACACGGGCTGCCCCGTGTTGTAACAGGCAGTCTGTGAACCCCCCTGTGCTTGCGCCTATATCTATACAAATAGCATCTTTAACGTTTGCACAAAAATACGCCAAAGCTCCTGCCAACTTGTATCCCCCGCGGCTCACATAGCTCTGCTCGGGCAGGATAAGCTCTATTTTACAATCTTGTTGGCAAAGTGTACTTGGCTTTTTTGTTACCATATCATTTATCTTTACATTCCCCTGCTTTATTAAATCCTTTGCCCTTTCCCTGGAAATATTTTTAGTGTTAGCCAATAGTATATCTAAACGCTCCATTTTCTCCATTTTGTTTAAATTGCCGAAATAAAAGCAACAGCAATACCCAAAAACACGCCAAAAACGACCTCTATGGGTTTGTGTCCCAAAAGCTCTTTTAAGTTTGGAGTGCTGGGCCAGTTTTTTGTGAGTATGTTTATAATTTGAGCGTGTTTGCCGGCTTGTCGTCTAACCCCCATTGCGTCATATATTACAACGCAGGAAAAAACGGCTGCAATGGCAAAAAAAGTAGAGTCGAAACCTTCTACAATGCCCACTTTTGTTGCCATTGCAACAGCAATAGCCGTATGGGAGCTAGGCATACCACCACTGCTAAACAATATTTCTAAAGAGAATTTTTTAGTTTGTAAAGTGTTTATTACACACTTTATAATTTGAGCAGCCAACCAACCGGCAAGGGCTGTCATAAAAATTTGGTTCTGCAATATTATCATGCGGAAACTTCCTTTTTGTTGCTTTTATAGTTTTAATATATTTTCAAATATTTTTTGTAAATTCCTATCTTTAAGCCCTGCTTTGTTTAAAAGTGCAAGAGCTCTATTCCCTAATATATACATATCCTCTCGAGACTTTTCTTTGCCGAAGGTCGTTACATAAGTGTTTTTATTGTTCTTTTTATCACTTTTTGTCTTGCCAAGAACTTGCTCGGTTTGAGTTTCTTCTATATAATCGTCTTTTATTTGAAATGCCAACCCAAGGCAAGCCCCTGCTTTAGCTATATATTTGACTTGTTTTGGCATTGCACCACCCACAATGGCACCGGCAGAAACAGCTGCACAAATGAGAGCTGCTGTTTTTTGTCTTTGGGTCTGTAGCAGTTCACAGGCAGTTGTAACTCCCGTTATATCTTTTGCTTGTCCCTCTACCATAATCCCTGCCGCTTTTGCGATAGTTGCCATAGCCACTATATTTTTGGGTAAAGGCCGTTTTAGACAATAATTTGCCATTGTTTCATAGGCTCCGTTCAGCAAAGAATCCCCTGCAAGTATAGCTATAGCTTCTCCGTGTACTATGTGGTTTGTGGGGCGGCCTCGCCGCATGTTATCGTCGTCCATTGCAGGCAAATCGTCGTGTATGAGGGAATATGTGTGTATCATTTCTATTGCACAAGCAAAAGGTAGAGCCTTTTGCAACCTACCGCCGACACTATGGCAAGCGGCTAATGTTAATACGGGCCTAAGCCTTTTGCCACCGGAGCTTAAAGAGTACAACACAGCCTCGCGCAAAACTTTATCTTTTATCAGTACATATTTCTCTAAATTCACACGCAAAATATCTTTATAATAATCCATTAATTCTCGTTCCAACTATCTTTTTCAAAATTGCCCTCTGCATTTTTACGCAGTAGCGCAACCTCTCCTTCAAAAGAATCCAACTTTTCTTTACAAAAAACAAATAAATCCATACTTTCTTTGTAAAGTTCCATTACCTTGGTCAAGGGTGTTTCGCTGTTTTCAAGTGTTTGAGCTATTTCTTGCAAACGAGCTAAAGCCTGTTCATAGGTTTGATTGGTTTGATTTTTATCCATCAAAATATCTCCGCCATTTTTTCTCCATCCTTAAACTTTATGGTTATTTTATCTCCATAGTTGAGCTGTTTTGCTGTGCGTATCGCTTCCCCTCTTTTATAAACTACGCTGTATCCTTTTTCTAAAATGTTTAAAGGCGACAAATTGTTAACAACAGATGCTAAAAATCGCAAATTTTGGCGGTTTTCTGCCAATAGTGTATCTAGTTTGTTGTTTATAATATCGTTGCTTTGGGTCATTTTACGTCTACAATCTGATAAATGAGCGGTTGTAAGGTTATTTATAGTTCCAATCGTTGACGATAAGACAAGGGATTGAGCGTTTTTGTCCGATAAGGCAATTTCTATTGCTGCAGACGGAGTAGACGCTCGCAAGTCAGCTACAAAGTCTGAAATGGTAAAGTCTGTTTCGTGCCCTATTGCAGAAATTATGGGTAAAGGGAAGCGGAAAATAGCCCTTGCCACAATCTCTTCGTTAAAAGCCCATAAATCCTCTGTGGAGCCGCCACCTCGGGCAAGTATTGCAATATCTGCACGACCATATTCTGCTAGATCGTACAGGGCATTGGCTATGGCTTCCGGTGCATCATCTCCTTGCACAATTGTTGGTACAACGAGCAGGTTTGTTGCCGGACTGCGCCGTTTTGCAATACGTATCATATCCTGCACAACAGCCCCTGTGGGGGATGTAACAAGTGCGACGATGCCCGGGTTTTCAGGCAGGCTCTTTTTGTGTTCGCTATCAAAAAGCCCTTCACTGTTGAGTTTTTCTTTAAGTTGCTCAAAAGCCAGGTGCAAAGCACCTAACCCAACAGGTTGTACCAGCTCCACATATATTTGATAGTTGCCTGTTTTTTCGTAAACACCGATACGACCAAAAAGTATTACTTTTTGACCGTTTTTTAGCTTAAACGCCAGAGAAGATGCATGAGATGCAAACATTACGCAGCTAATTGTTGCAAAGTCGTCTTTTAGAGTGAAGTATAGATGGGTATGGCTTTTAAAATTCGATATTTCACCTTGCACAAAAACTTCGCTTAAAATAACGTCTTCGTCAAAAAGTTGGCGTATATAGCTATTTATCTGCTGCACCGTTAAAACTTTTTTCATTTATTGAACCTCATATTGAACCTCATATAATATAAAAGGCATGAAATAAGGAAAGTGCTATGTAAAAGATATAAAAAAAGATTTATACAGTGTTTTAACGCTCTGCTATTAACCTTCCCAAAATGCCGTTTATAAAACTTGGAGCCTCTTCGGTAGAAAACTCCTTTGCCAGTTCTACAGCCTCGTTTATTGCTACTTTTGAAGGTGTATTTGCGAAAGCGGTTTCATAAACAGCAAGACGTATTATAGTCAAATCCACTTTGTTTATTCTTTCAAATTTCCAATTTTTAAGGTTTTGATTTATTAAACCATCTATTTGTTTGAGGTTTTTATGTATGCCCTCAAAAGAAGATTGAATAAATCCTTGGTAGGGTATGGTGGGGTGGTTTTCTATGTATAGCTCCAACATTTGCTCCGGATCATTATCTTGGAAAGCCAGTTGGAAAGCCAAACAAAAAACATGTTTTCTTTCTGTGCGGCGATCTGTTTTCATTTTATGCCGCTACCCCCAATGCTACTACATTTACTGTAAAAACATCTACCCCTGTCATCGTTTCCACTTCATTTTTAACTTTCTTTTGAATCTCTTCAGAAACACCGACAACTTTAAAGCCGGTTTTAACGTGTATATTAAGAGTTATTTCCAGTTTTTCTTTATACTCTATTTTTACCCAACGATATTGGCTGCGAGGGTTTTTGCGAGGGAGCTTAAAATCGAACTGGGTGTCAGAAGGAGCCACAACCCCCTCCACATCCAATGCAGCAGCACCTGCAATATTAGCCAAAACGTCTTTTGCTATAATAACTTTACCTTTTACACCTTGCGGTTTTATTTCTACCATTATTGAGCCTCCCAATGTTTTTGATGTTTTTTTGTTTTCTTGTTTTTAATCTGTATCAGTTAATTATATCAATTTATCATTATTATGGCAACCCATTGTTTTTGTCTTGAACTACAGACGAATCGACAAAGTAATGAAAGACTTTTTTGATATTGAGGTCGCACCTATCACCATCAGCAAGCGGCATGAAGTCAAGAAACTTGATAATCTGTATAATTATCTGTGATGAGCGGGAGGAGTGCTGAGGTTTCCGTACTCCCGGATGTCTAACGTTTGTATGTTCGATTTTTTTAACACGACAAACGCACGAACAATACACGACAAACGCATGAATCACGGAAATTTAGTTTCAATAGGTTTTCAAGAATCTAACAAACAAAGCTCCCGAAACTTTGAAAAAAATAAATAAAATCAACGAAAGGAACTCGAA
>JGI24700J35501_10930545_pt1 | contig 15396 bp, 15 predicted proteins | sample TergutTh196P1_FD_35501 | JGI IMG/M metagenome (IMG submission 35501)
CGGATCGCAAAATTCGCACACGGCAATATTGGCACGAACGATGGGCGTTCCGGCAATAGTGAACGCCGCCGCCGATATTTTGCGGAATTTTGCGGGCAATCCGTGCATTTTGGACGGCTCGACAGGGCAAATTTTCATAAATCCCGATGCGGCAACGGCGGCGGAATACACAAAAAAATCGGCAGATTTAGCCGAAAAACGGCAACTTTTGCAAAAGTTAAAAGGCAAGCCAACAATCACGCCCAGCGGACACAAAGTAAAATTGTTCGCAAACATCGGCAGTGTAGCAGATGTCGCCTTGGCACTGGAAAACGATGCGGAAGGAATCGGCTTATTTCGCACAGAGTTCATATATTTGGACAGCCCAGATTATCCCACGGAGGAACAGCAATTTGCGATATATCGGCAAGTTGTGGAGGAAATGGGCGGTCGCAACGTGGTTTTCCGCACAATGGACATCGGCGCGGACAAGCAAGCGGCATATTTCAATCTCGCCGCCGAAGAAAACCCTGCTTTGGGCTTGCGCGGCATTCGCATTTGCCTAACTCGTCCAGAGCTGTTCAAAACGCAGTTGCGAGCGTTGTATCGAGCATCGGCGTTTGGCAGCTTGTCAATAATGTTTCCGATGATAATTTCGCAGGAAGAGGTAACGGAAATTTTGCAGATAGCAAAAGCCGTGCGAGCAGAATTGGACGGCGCAAACATTGCGTACGACAGCGGCGTAGAATTGGGCATAATGATAGAAACGCCAGCCGCGGCGATAATAAGTCCAGTTTTGGCGGATTTGGTGGATTTTTTCAGCATAGGCACAAACGATTTAACGCAATACACGCTAGCACTGGACAGGCAAAATCAAGCTCTGGAGCGGTTTCACAATCCGCATCATGCGGCAGTTTTGCAGTTGATAAAAATGGTGGCGGATTCCGCTCACTCAAAGGGAATTTGGGTTGGCATTTGCGGCGAATTAGGTGCAGATTTGGGCTTAACGGATTTTTTCATGGAAATTGGCATTGATGAGTTGTCGGTAAGTCCGCCAGCGGTGCTTGCTGTTCGGGATAAGATATTGAATGGATGAATTAGGACAAATGGGTTGACAAACGGGCGGATATTATCCGCCCGTATTTTTTGCAAACCTGCATTTTTTGCAAATTGATTTAATGCACTATGGTACAGCCCTATTTTCAAGGGCTGTACCTATTTTTTGCATTATTCAAAAATCAAGCCGTCAACTGCATTATTCGGCATTCCGCGGGTTGCGGGCTGATTGTTTTGTGTAGCATTTTGACGTAAACGCAAGCCAGTTAGCGGCTCTACTATGTAGCGGATTGGTAAGTATGTTCTGTCAAAAATGATTACCGAACGCACGCCGTCAACCATATTGCGTACAGTGCCGTTATCGTTGTATTGGTTAGAGCCTATCAAAAACGAAGAAAAATTGCTATCCAATGCGGCGGAGGCTATTGCGTTTTGAGCATCCCACCTTACTGTTGCGCCCATTATTTCGGCAATTTCACGATATGGATATAAATATTCGTTATTTATGCGAATAACTGGCATTGAAAGATAATGCCGTTCGCCGTCCAGTTCAACGAAGAAAGTTTCGGCGAAGGTTTCGTTTGGCGTATAGTTAAATTGCACGTTCGCCAAATTGAAAACTTCCATTGGCATAAATACTATTCCGTCCACTAGTATCGGGAAAGTTGGCATTGTGTGCCGTATGCCGTTTACCGTTATTGTTGCATCATTTAGATAAACAACAATTACTGTGCTGGATAATCGCAATGTTAAGGTTTGTTGGCTTTCGTTATAGATAACGTTGCCGCCAAAAGCTGTTAGTGCATCCAAAACTGGGTAATATCTTATGCCGTATAGTTCGAAACTGGAGAGTGTTAGCGTTATGTTATTGTTGTTGTAATTGATTGTTACTGTGTCGGGTTGTAAATGTAGGCTTATTGTTTCGGTTTGGAGTTGTTGGTTGTTGGATTGTTGTGTTGGTTGGGTTGGCGTAAAATTTGCTGTTGCGTTTGGTAGCATTACGTTGTCTAGTAGTTGCGTGGGGGGATTTTGGAAATTCAAACGTTCCCAAGCCCACAAAGTTCCGTCAGTGCGAGTTACCATACCTTCTGGAGAAAGCTCAGCCACATTATCCATAATTTTAACAGGTGGTGGCACATCTACATTGGAAAAATCGTTAGGAGCAAACCTAGTAGTACCTCCCCAAGCCCAAAGACTGCCATCAGAGCGAAGTGCCATTGTATGACGCGATCCCATAATACCACTACCACCCGATATTGCCGAAACCGCAACTACATTATCCATAATTCTAATTGGTATATTACTACCTCTAGTAGTGCCAGTACCTAGTTCACCATGTAGGTTAGCTCCAAAACCCCAAAGGCTACCATCGGAGCGGATTATCATTCCATGTCCTTCATCAGCTAGCGAAACTGCAATTATATCCTCCATAATTCTAACTGGTGTAGTGCTGCCCCGAAAAGTGCTACCATCATCTAATATCAGACCATTACCAAAACGTCCCCAGGCCAAAAGGCTACCGTCAGAGCGAATTGCCATGTTATTCCCAGCACTAGTCGAAAAGGAAATTACATAACCTAGTTCCCTTACTATACGAGGTCTCCTCTGGCTACTTCCCACATTCCATATGCCGTTAGGACGGATTGCCATTCTACCATTGTCCGAAAATCCAGTTACATTTTCCATTATTTTAACTGGTGTAGAAGAAAAATCAATTCCCCAACCCCAAAGGCTACCATCAGAACGTATTGCAAGTGTATTGTGATAATATGCCGAAACTGCAATTACATTATCCATAATTCTAACTGGTGTCGCTCTATCTGTAGTAGTGCCATCACCAAGTTGTCCTCTATGATTACGCCCCCAACCCCAAAGGCTACCATCAGAGCGGATTGCCATTGTATGCTCCGAACCTGCCGAAAAATTAGGCAACACACCATCAACTCTACCTTCGGCTTGCACATTTGTAGTTGAAAAACTAACAGCTACAAACACGGCAACTATAATTGCCGCAAAAATTTTTATTTTCATAATTTCAAAACCTTTCTATTGGTTAGTTTAATTTTAATTGAGTGTTTATAGGTTTTTTGGTGGACTTCTTGTAAAATGTATTGTTTTCACGGTTTATTTCCCTCCTTCATTTGGCTTGCATTTGCTTTCAATTTCTCTTGTCTTTTTTTCGCATATTTCTATTATTATTTCATAGTCTGAAATGCCTTTGAAATTTTTCAATAAGGCATTAGTACCAAGAAAACCTCCGCCTACAAGCAATATAAGTATTGCTATGGTAATAATTATATTGACAACAGAACTTTCAATATTTACTGCAAAATAAAGCCCAAATATCAAAGCAAATACAATCATAACAATATTGAATGCTTCAACATGAACCGTTTTTTCACTTAATTTAGCTTTAGCAACAGCCTTTATTATACTTAAAACTTTCAATTTGTCCTCTGTAGTAAGCCCAAACAAATGTTCTATATCTTTGTCATGGCTTGTATAACAGCAACGGTTATCATAGTAAAGTTTATCAACATTAATTTTTTTATTCATTATATTCATCCTCTCCAATTTCCCAAAACAAAAAAACACAAGCAAACCCTCCGCAACACGGAAAAATTTAACTTGTGTTAAAATATTTTTTACGGCACAACAAAAATGCAGGATTTATTACCTTAACCTGTCCTGTCCTGTCCTGTCCTGTCCTGTCCTGTCCTGTCCATTTTGCGTAATGCACAATTTATCATAAAAGTCAACCTCTCTACAAAAAATTTATCTAAAATAATAATACCACAAAATTATTTTTATGTCAAAAAATTTTTATATTTTTTCAAGCAATTTTTTCTAATCAAAAACTCTGCAAAAAATAACGAAGACTGGAAAACGACAAATTACTTGATGTTTGGCTGTATACACACTAATTGTCCTTTCTTGAGATTGAAAACAATAATTTTTCATAATGGCGTTGGTTTGTCCGTCGGCAAACAGGGACAAACAAGGACGTTCGCTCATACATTTTGGCAAATGCAATTTTTCAACTGTTGACTCGCATTTACAATAATTGTTAAATTTTTCGCTATAGCGGTAATATATGAACTAGCAATAACGGGCGAACATCATTACAGGAATTACCGCCATCGATTATTCATATTCCGCAAAATAACGCTATATTTCCCTATTTCCCCTCATCTTCCTTCAAAAACTCCATCCCAAACCGAGGAAACCCAACATTTCCCGCATTTTCGCCCTCCAAAAAAACCAACGCATCATATTTTTTACCACTTTTCGCCACGCAGCCCACCAATTTAAGCTTATCGCCAGCCAACAATTTTTTCGCAACAGATTTCGTCATTTTTTTGCCGATAGCACCAAAAAATTTGTTATCCTTGAACAAGGCAAAATTGCAATCTCTGTTCACGCAGGAGAACGCCTTCGAGTTTTCCGCAACATCGTTTTGGCAACGTGGACATTTTCCCAAAATATCGCCGCTTGCCTTTTTGCCTTTTTTGGCATTTTTGCCATTTTGAAAATTGCCATTTTTTCCGCCAAAATTTCCCGCAAACATTCCCCTATTTTCCACGGAAACGCCGCTCGGGGGATTATCCCTGACCATTTCTGCAACGTAAACTTTTATTGCATCCATAAATTCCTTTGCCGAAATTTCGCCGCGTTCAACGCTCTTCAAGCTATGCTCCCATTCCGCCGTCAATTTCGGAGATTTTACCGTTTCTGGCAAAATTTTTATCAAATTTATCCCTTTCTCTGTGGCGGATAAATTCTTCTTTTCACGCACCGCAAAGCCAGATTTTACAAGGTTTTCTATGATTGCGGCTCTTGTGGCTGGCGTGCCTAAACCTTTTCGCTCCATTTCGGCGGGCATATCCTCGCTGCCGGCGTTCTCCATTGCCGACAACAGCGTGTCCTCGGTGTACGGCTTTGGCGGCTGGGTTGCTCCCTCGCGGACGGCGGTCGCCGCTGTAAATTGCTGTCCCTCGGTCAACGGCGGCAACGGCGGCATTTCGCCCTTTAGCATTCTGCCCAAACCGACAACCATGGCTTGCTCCACCGATTTCCAGCCGTTCTCCAAAATGGTTTTTCCCTTTGCCTTGAAATTTTCGCCCTCGCAAACGGCGACAACGCTGGTTTCGTCATAAATATGCTTGCCGCAAACGGCGGAAATTAGCCTAGTTGAAACCAATGTAAAAATATTCTGCTCCTGCTGGGATATGGCTTGCAGGTTGATTTTCGGCGCGCTCGCGGTCGGAATTATCGCATGGTGATCGGTAACTTTTTTCTTGTTGATGACCTGTTTTGTGTTGATTTTTAGGCTCTGCGAACTGGGCAATGCGAACGGCAAAATTTGCGGCAACGCAATCACAAGCGCGGCGACATCTTTTTCCAAATCGTCCGATAAAAACCGACTGTCGGTTCGTGGATACGTGAGAAATTTGCTTTCGTAGAGTTTTTGAGCGGTTGCTAGCGTTTGCTCGGCTGTGTAGCCAAAAAGCCGATTTGCCTCTCGTTGCAAAGTTGTTAAATCGTACAATTTTGGTGCGGCGGCGGTTTTTCTCTGATTTTTAAGAGATTTTATGCTTGCAATTTTTCCGTTACATTTTTCAGAAATTAGGTCGGCTTGCTGTTTTTCGGGCAGCCGCTCTCGTTCCGCCACAAAGCCCGCAACAGAGCCGTTTGGGCTGTTATGTTCACGCAATTCTACAACAAAAAAAGGCTCGGAGACGAACTCGGCAATTTTTTTGTGGCGCTCCGTGAGCATTGCCAAAGTGGGCGTTTGCACACGACCGACTCGCAAGCTATCGCCGTAAAGCACCGAAAACAGCCGAGAGCCGTTCATTCCGACAGCCCAATCGGCGCATTGGCGGCACAAAGCGGCGTGATACAGCAAATTGTAATCGTTGCCCGATTTCAGTTTGGCGAAACCCTCTTTAATGGCGGATTCCTCCATTGAGGAAATCCAAAGCCGCTCGGTTGGCTTTTTAGTTTTTGCGTGATTGTAAACCAGGCGGAAGATAAGTTCGCCCTCGCGGCCTGCATCGCAAGCGTTGACGATTGCTGTGATGTCTGTGCGGTGGATTAAATTGACCAAAACGGTCAACTGATTTTGCGTGGCGGGCGTTGGAATATGCCGCCATTTTGCGGGAATAATGGGCAAATCTTCGTAACGCCATTTGGAATATTTGCCGTCGTAGGCTTGCGGCTCTGCCAAGCCCAGCAAATGCCCAATGCACCACGAAACGACAAATCCGTTGCCTTCATAAAAACTGCCTTTTTGAGATTTTGCACCGATTGCGGCGGCTATTGACTTTGCAACGGAGTTTTTTTCTGATATTATTAGTTTTGGCATATGTACCTCGGTATTTTTTAGTTTTTTAAGATTTTTGTGTTCACATTTTGCCGTGTAAATCGTAGATTTGCATGGGAATTTCGCCGTCTGTTAGTTCGGGCGGTTCGGTGGTTTCGGTTAAGGTTAGCAAACTCGATTTTCTTTTTATTTTTATGTCAAAATATTTTAGCCAGTTGTTGCCTAGTAAGTTGCGCATTTTTGTGCCGATTGCAAAATATATCGTTGCTTGCTGTATTTCTCGGTTTTTATATTTTATTGAGACATTTGTCATATATTGCAAATTAACCTTTTTGCCATCGGCGGTAGTTGCTATTCCGTGAATTGGGCAAGATTTCAACTGTTCGTCTGTGTAGCCTAAACGGTGCAAATCGTCCATATTTATTGTAACAAAATCAGAGCCTGTATCTAACTTAAAATCCACATTTCCAAAGCCAAGCAAATTGCTAGTTGACACATCAAGGCTAATATTTATTCTGCCAGGCCAATCTGATGTAAACGGGATTTCTATTGGTACTTTATTCATATTCACCATAAAGCCCTCCCACGCAAAATTCGCCAGTAACGCCTTTTATTAGCAGAACCCTGCCGTATATTTTGGCAAGTTCTAATTCTGCTTTAACGGCTTGGGCTTCTTCTTCTGTGTCGTATACTTCGTATACACAGCCTAGCCACGAGTTGCGTCTTGTGGGATCGCCGCCTTTTTCTGTTGTTATTATCCATTTGCCTGGGTATACTGTTTCTGGGTCGAACACGTATAGTATATTTTTGTTTTCCATGATAATCCTCCTAAAAGTTTTGTTTATGTTTTTTATGCAAATTGTAAATTTGTATAGCAATTTCGCCGTCTATCAATTTTGGCGGAGTTTCTGTTTCGGTTAATTTTAGCAAAGATTTATCTCTGTCGATGTTCACGTGGAACATTTTTAGTATATCGTTTCCAAAGAGATTGCTCATTTTTGTGCCGAATGCAAAATGTAGCTTTGCGTTTTGTATTTCTCGGTCTTTGAATTTTAGCGAAACGTTGGTAATGTATTGTAGTTTAACTTTTGTGCCATCGGCGACTATTACCGTGGTATTAGAAAAAGGGCGTGATTGCAAATATTCGTCTGTATAGCCTAAGTTGTGCAAATCGGTTATGCTTATTGTTGTCATATCTGCACCTGTGTCTAACTTAAATTTAACATCACGAAAATTACGCAAATTGCTCGTGGAAACTAAAGCATTAAAAAGTACACGCCCATATCCGCTTTCATCTGAATCAAAATCAATTACTATCGGCTCTTTCACAAAAATAACCTCCTATGCACATTCTCGAATCATGCCCTTGTATTAAAGAAACCATTTTTTTAGTGGTTTCTTCTAATTTATCTCTAACTGCCCGTGCATCGTCTGCACTATCATACACACTGTGTACATAGCCAATTCTTCGGTTATGACCGTCTTCTGCCCATTCAACATCTGTCATTACTACCCATTGGTCTGGGTATTGTGAACTTACTATGCCTGTCCACACTTTGCCGTCTTTTTCTGTTGGTATATTTTTCATAATATGACCTCCCAAATAATAAATTTTTCGTATGTTTCTCTTTTGTGCGGGAAATTATCCCACAAATCTTTTGTAAAAATTGCTATAACATTTCCTTGTCGCTCGCCCTGGTTGAGATATTCCTCTCGCAGAATGTAAACCTTGCTTTCTTCCCTATTGGAATATGGGAAATTTTCGTTGATAACGGTATATTTTGTTTTTTCGGGATTAAACCACGCAAGTTCGGATTGCTCGTGCTTGGCTTTTCTCTCACGATAGAGCAATTCTTCTTGGGTGCGAAAATCAAAATGACGAATATAACCATCTTTGATTTGAAAATGCTCGCCCATGTACATAAAATACTCTTGCTGAAACTTTTCGATAGAACTATTGAAACATTTTGATGTAAAATCTTTTGTTGCACCATAATGATGCACAACGCCTTTTTCTTTATCACAGCGAAACATTATAACGTAGTTTCCATTATATTTATTCCGCACATCTTTGAAGTAAACAAAGTTGGGTTCTTCTCGGCTAGTTACATTATTACAGCCATCGTATTCTGAAGAGTATTCGTTTTCATACGGATTTTTTGCTAATCTATCTGGAAATGTCCAAACCAAATCTGTATTGCCTGGTTGCCATAAATTTTCGCTTTTGCTTTGCGACATATCTCCGCTATAAAAAGAAGTGTTGCTCGCCTGAATATTTGTAGAGCCGCATTTGCCGCACTTGACAATGGGCTTGTTTTCTACAACCCAAACTAGTGTAGCATTTTCTTCATAAGTGTCCCAATATAAAGAATTTTTGCAATCGGAACAGTAAAATCCTGTGCTGAAATAAAGTCCCATAAAATTCCCTCCTATAATAATTTTAATAAAATTTTTGTGTTTACGTTTTGCCTTGTAAATTGTAGATTTGTATAGCAATTTCGCCGTCTGCTAGTTGTGGCGGCTCGGCGGTTTCTGTTAATGTTAGCAAAGATTTATCTCGGTTGATGTTTACATGGAACATTTTTAGTATATCGTTTCCAAACAGATTGCTCATTTTTGTACCGAATGCAAAATGTAGCTTTGTGTTTTGTATTTCTCGATCTTTGAATTTTAGCGAAACGTTTGTAAGATATTGTAGCTTAACTTTTGTGCCATCGGCGATTGTTACTATGGTATCGGAGAATGGGCGTGATTGTAAATATTCGTCTGTATAGCCTAGGTTGTGCAAATCGGTTATGCTTATTGTTGTCATATCTGCGCCTGTATCCAACTTAAATTTAACATCACGAAAATTACGCAAATTGCTCGTGGAAACGTCAATATCAAAAAGTACACGTCCATATCCAGTTTCGTCTAAATTAAAATCAATTACTATCGGTTCTTTCACAAAAATAACCTCCTATAGACATTCTCGAATCGTGTCCTTGTATTAAAGAAACCCTTTTTTTAGTGGATTCCTCTAACTTATCTCTAACTGTACGTGCCTCGTCTGCATCATCATACACACTGTGTACATAGCCAATCTTTCGGTTATGTCCGTCTTCTGCCCATTCAACATCTGTCATTACTATCCATTGGTCTAGGTATTGTGAACTTACTATTCCTGTCCACACTTTGCCGTCTTTTTCTACTGGTATATTTTTCATAATATAACCCTCCTAAAGTTTGATAATACAATTATAACACATATTTCAAAAACATGATAGACAAAAAAAGCGGATATTGTCCGCCAGTCGTGGTTTACTACGGCGATTGCCAAAACACATTATAAATATCTCGGGCTAAAACACAGGCATTCTACCGACAAACGACAAAAATCCAAGCCCTTGCATTTTCATTTCGTTAAATTGCTGTGCTACAACATTGTACAAAGAACCACTCAACGATAAATCTAATGCGATAATATCTGATAAAATGTCGTTCATTGCGTTTATGTTATCCAAATCGGCTACATTGGTAAAATTTAGTGCCAAAACGCCCAAATTAGATGTTAATGTGGAATTTATTGTATTAAGTCTAACGTCAACCGAATCTACCGCAAGCAAAACCTGCTCGATGTTGTAACTTACCAAATTGGCTATTTCGTAATCCTCAACGTTAGCATCTCGGTACGTGTTGTACAAAAATAGCATATTGTACGATAAATTTACTTTGCGCTGGATTGTGATTTCTGCATCGTCTCGAAAAACGCTGATAGCTTGATTTCGCTGTTGCCAAAAATTTATGTTACTTCCTAATGTCAACCCAACAATTATCAATAATCCAACAATCATCCAAGCATTCTTTACATTATTAAACCAATTTTTTACTTTATTTATCATAAAATTTCGCCTTTCAAAATTTTCAAACTTTTTCAAACATTAAATAAAAATATCTCGTTTGCCGTTTTCAAGTTGCTTTAGTTTTTCGGCAATCGAATTGCGAACCGTTTCGTTGGAAATATCGTTGATTTTTTCGGCAATAAGAGAATCCGCCAAAGTGTTAAATTTTTCGTCGCCGTAATCGATTGCGTACTCTTTCAAGGTTAGCAAGCCGTTTGGCAAGCACACATTTTTTATTTCGCCAGTTTTGGCAAGTTCCATAAATCTGTCGCCGCTGCGACCTTGCCTATAGCAAGCCGTGCAGAAACTCGGCAAAGTTTTTTCTTCCATAAGCCAGTAAATTATATCCCTTGCGGCGCGATGGTCGGCTGTGGAAAATTGCTCAAAATTATCAATGCCGCTGTAGCCGCCAACCGCCGTGGAAGAACCCGCGCTAATTTGGGAAATTCCAATATTTATCAGTTGCTTTCGCATTTCTGCCGTTTCGCGAGTGGACACAATTAAGCCAGTGAACGGTACAGCGATTCGCAAAATCGCTGTCAACCGCAAAAAATCATCGTCTGTTACGGCGTACGGATACGGGCTTGTTCCCTCTTCTGCCCTAATGCGCGGCACAGAAATTGTATGAAATCCCACATTAAAGCGGCTTTCCAAATGTTCGTTGTGCAACATTAACGCCAAAACTTCAAAACGGTAATCAAATAAGCCAAACAAAGCACCTGCGCCAACGTCCTCAATTTGGGCTTCCATTGCTCGGTCGAAGGTGTTCAAATGGTAAATGTAATCCTTTTTGGGCCCGCCTTTGTGAAATTTTTCATAGGTTGGCTTGTGATACGTTTCTTGAAAAAGTAAATATGTGCCGATGTTGGCATTTTTTAGCTTGACAAAATCGGCGACATCCAAAGCGGCAATATTAACATTGACACGCCGAATTTCGCCATTGTCAAACTTCATTTTGTAGATTGTATCGATGCAATCTAGCACATAATCGAGCGGGCAATTTTGGGAATCCTCGCCAGCCTCTAAAGCTATGCGTTTGTGTCCCATTTTTACTAGCATTTCAACTTCTTGTTTAACTTGTGTTTGCGTTAATTTGTGGCGAGTTTGCTCGGTTTTACAGCAGTTAAAACCGCAATACAAGCAGTTATTTACGCAATAATCGCTGATGTACAGCGGAGCAAAAAGCACAATTCGGTCGCCGTAAATGTGTTGTTTAATTTTAGCAGCTATCTCAAAAATTTGCGTTAAATGTGCAGGATTATCGGTCGTAAGCAATGCGGCAACTTCTTTGGGAGTAAGCCCCTCAAATTTGGCGGCTTTTTCCAGAACAGCTTGCGTTTCGGTTTCGGAAAATTTTTCGTTTAGCAAGCTGTTAATATAATTTTCGTCTATAAAATTATCCATAATTTTTATTTTTCAACTTTTTAACAGGATTACAAATGAAGTTGTGCGACGTTGCTTTCCCGTTCTTTAGCCATCTCTTTCTCTAAAAATTCGCTTATACTTTTGAAACCAAAAAATTTTAGAAACTCTTCCGAAGTGCCGAAAAGAATCGGTTTTCCAGGTGCATCTAAGCGACCAAGTTCGGCAACCAAATTATATTCCAAAAGTTTATTAACAGCGTGATCAGCGTTGACACCTCGAATATCTTCGATGATACTTTTTGTTACGGGCTGTTTGTAGGCAATTATAGCCAAAGTTTCCAACAAAGGTTGAGTTAATGAGGGTTTTGCGACGTTTGGCAACAATCGTGCAACATAAGGGTAATATTTGGGATTTGTACAAAGTTGGAAAGTGTCGTTGTATTCCACAAGCTGAATGCCCGATTCTTCGGCTTTGTAATGTTCGGACATATCCAGCAGTATGTTGCGAGCGATTGGAATATTACAGCCCAAAATTTCGGCTAATCGGGCAACTTCGACGGGCGAGCCAGCCGCAAACAAAACGGATTCTAAAATTTTTTGTTGTTCTAATTTTGGCATTGCAGCACCTCAATTTCGCCAAATATGTTTGGTTGGTTGACATTAGCAAGACGGCGGCGGATAAGTTCTAATAAAGCCAAAAAAGTAACAATACATTCTTCTCGGTCGATACATTCGGCAAACAAAGCCGATATTTTTAGGCGTTTGTTGCTTTTCAAAATTTCGCTAATCATGGCAACTTTATCGGAGATTGTGTGGCGTTCTTTTGCGATTGCGCCAAAGTTATGGCGAATATTATCGGTTTTTAGCGATTGCCGCCGTACAATATCGTTAAACACGCGCCACAGCTTATCCAAAGACACGTTATTTAAGCAATCTTCGTGGGCATTTTCTGCCGTTTCGCGAAATTGTTTGAACCCTTTTAGCAACAGCTGTTCAGGATTTTTATACAAACGTTCACCGGCAAATTCAATATTTTTGAGTTCTTCCGCCAGTTCTTGGCAATGTTTGTAGGCGATGAGTTGTTTAACCAAGGTTTCGCGCGGATCTTCGTCTTCTTCGGTTTCGCTAGGGTTATTCCGCGGAATTAACATCCGCGATTTTATTTCCAACAAAGTTGCCGCCAAAACCAAAAACTCGCTCATGCCGTCCATATCTTGCGGTAATTCCTTTATTGCTGCCAAATACTGCTCTGTCAACTGTGTCATTGGAATATTATAAATATCAATAGCATTTTTCCTAATAAGCTGAAAAAGCAAATCCAACGGCCCATAAAAATCATCCAATTTGAAATTCACAACAACATCCCTTTTGCTATGCCAAAACCGTGGGCACTGCCCACACCCGCAAGGACGCGCGCGCCCTTGACCCGCATTTTTGGATTGGTTGCGGTTTGGCAAGTTATTCGATTTATTATAGCATACTTTTTTATTAAAAAAAAGTAGTAGTGGTAAATTTGATTTTGCCACTACTATTTGCATAATGTGAATCAGCAGTTAATTTTATCAATATTGTTGTTTGCCACAGGGGCGACCGTTTCGGTCGCCCAAAATTTACCATAGGCGACCGAGGACGGTCGCCCCTACACCTTTGTAAAATTTCCATTTGAACATTAAAAAAATAGCGGGTCAAGGGGCACGCTCCTTGCGGGGTTTGCCTGCCCGCCGGCAGGCGGGGGGCAGCGCCCAAGGTCTTAAGGCAATTTATTACCTGCGGCAGTATATATGTTGTACCATTCTTGGCGAGATATTTCGATGGAATAGGCGGCGGTCATCGATTTTAGGCGATCTGCTTTGGTTGTGCCTGGGATTGGTTGAATTTTGGCTGGATGTCGCAAAATCCAAGCTACTACTATTGCCTCGGGTGTAACATTTTTTGCTTGTGCCAGTTCGTCAATCGCTTTGTTTAGTTCGGGAAATTTTGGACTACCCAAAAATACGCCCTCAAAAAAGCCGTACAAGAAAGGCGACCACGCTTGTATTGTTATGTCTTCTAATCGGCAAAATTCTAAAATGCCGCCATCGTGATTTACCGAGGCTGGATTTGTCATGTTCACGTTAAACCCTGCATCAATTATCCCAGTGTGTGCTGGCGAAAATTGCAACTGGTTTGCTATTATTTTTACATTAAGATACTTTTGCAAAAGTTGAATTTGCCCAGGATTTTGATTGCTAACGCCAAAATATTTGGCTTTTCCTGCCTTGTGCAAGGTTTCGAACGCTTCGGCTACTTCTTCGGGCTCGAATAATGTATCTGGACGATGTAGCAAAAAAACGTCGGCGTAATCGGTTTTTAGCCGCTGCAAACTTTTATCTAGTGCCGAAATTATATGCTCCTTGGAGAAGTCAAATTGTCCTTGCTTTATGCCGCCTTTTGTTTGGATAAATATTTTTTCGCGCGGAATTGACTCGTCCGCAATGGCTTGCGCGAACGTTGTTTCCGCTTCGCCGCCGCCGTATATATCTGCATGGTCAAAAAAATTTACTCCGCTATCCAAAGCGGTTTTAATAAGATTTGCCACTTCAGCACGTTGCAACGAGCCGATTCGCATACAGCCCAACGAAATAGCGGAAGTTTCCAACTGTCCACCTATTTTAATTGTTTTCATAAAAATCCTCCTGTTTATTCCTCTGTTAATTCGGAATCTAAAACTGGCGGTGCGTCAACATCTTTTTTGCCAAAGTTGAAAAAGTAGCCAAAAGCTGCACCGCACATACCGCCTATTATATGGGTTACATTGGAAATATTTGTATCGGTTGTAACCTCTGCCACAACTTCGCGACCAATAAAAATGGCAATCGCCAAAATTAAAGTTAGTGGAATACGCCCTTTTTGCAAATTAGTAAACGAACTTAACAAAATTAGCATAAAAACCAAGCCGCTACCGCCCAACAGCATTCCGTTAGATAATGCCAAAAATAAAATTCCTGTTATTATTGCGGTAATCAACATCATTATTAAAACTTTTTTCCAACCGTAGCGTTCTTCCAACATTGGGCCAACTAACAGCAAAAGGACAACATTGTTAAAATAATGGTTTAAGTTTGCGTGTCCTAAAACGTGCCCTATCATGCGAAAATACAGCAATGGATCGGTCGGCGAGCCGCGATGTACGCTAAACAGCAACCAGTTAGAATATCCCGATGTAACTTGATTAAGCAACAATACAACCAACGCCAACAACGCATAAGTTAGCACTACAGGCGAATTATACTGAATCCTCTTAATAACCGACATTACAACACCTACTCTCATTTTATAGCTATAATTTTAGTTTATCACATTTGGGATATTATTATCTGTAAAATTTTAGTAAAAAATTTGTAAAATTGTTTTGGCGGATTTTGTCAACTTTGTATTTTTGTCAACTTCGTCTTTTTATCAATCGTATTCGCATTTTTATCAATCGTAGGGGCGGATATTATCCGCCCGCAAGCCATGACTGGCGGATAATATCCGCCCCTACATTTTTGACAAATTTATTTACCTCAAAAAAATTTTTTACGACAAACAAAAAAAATTTTCAAAAAACTTGACAAAACAAAAACCTTGTGATACCCTACTATAGTATATATAAATTATTTCAAAAAAATTTTTGCCAAGGAGTTGACAAGCGTTCTAATGTGTGCTATCATGGTAAGCAGAGCAGAGCAGAGCAGAGCAGAGCAGAGCAGAGCAGAGCAGAGCAGAGCAGAGCAGAGCAGAGCAGAGCAGAGCAGAGCAGAGCAGAGCAGAG
>JGI24700J35501_10930544_pt1 | contig 15393 bp, 13 predicted proteins | sample TergutTh196P1_FD_35501 | JGI IMG/M metagenome (IMG submission 35501)
ACGGGACAACGGCAAGACCCAAGAAGGAGATTATACAGCTATCATCAGCCTTTGAAACTCCGATAGACAAGGATTTTGGAGAATTAAAACTTGAAATCCCTGTGTATAATATAAACAAAGGTATGAACAAGGAACTATTCAAGAAAAGCCCCAAGTTAAGACAGTACGCAGAGTTTATTGCTAAGGTACGAGAACTTAACAAGTTATATGATGATTATGCCCGGGCTGTAAGAGAGGCTGCCAACTACTGTATAGCAAATGATATTTTATCTGATTTTTTAAGAGAACAAGGAGGGAGAATTGTGAGTATTTTATCAACCGAGTTTGATTTGGATGTGGCTAAGAAAGTATGGAGAGAGGAAAATAGAGAAGAAAAGGCTTTTGAAATTGCCAGGAACTTACTAAGAATGAATTTATCCCTTGAACAGATTATTGCTGCCACTGGTCTAACTCATGAGGAAGTAGAAAGTCTACGTACCACTATCTAATATTTTGTAGCACATTAAATATTTAGACAGCAATAGCCGCCAATCATTTTGGTGGCTATTGCTGTTTGTAGGTTAGCTTCCTTTAGAGTGACACATCAGGTGTGATATAGAGAGTACACAACTGCCATACGCCCTTTTTTGGAACTCTTCACAAGATAGGGGCAATGATGGTATAATATATCAAATGCGTTTTACAAATGCTAATCTGTAACAATATAAGGAGATAGATTTAACCATGGATAATCTAAAAAAATATGTAAAAACTGTAATAAGTGCGGGTATAAATATACAGCCTGGGCAAAAGCTGTTTGTAAGCTGCCCTGTGGAATGTGCCGAGTTTGGCAGGCTCGCAATGGAAGAAGCATACAAAATGGGAGCGGCAAGGGTGCATATAGATTGGTATGATCAGTATGCAAAGCGTATTAATTATCTGTTGGCACCTGATACAAATTTTGGTGTTGAGTACGAATGGCTTCAAAAGTATTTTGACCATCTCACAGAAGACGACTATCGATGTATATTTGTAGACTCCTTTGACCCGGAAATTTATAAAGATGTTGATCCGCAGCGTATAGAAAAAAATATTAAAGTAGCCAACAAACGGGAAAAGCAGTTTCAGCAAAAACTTGACCGAAACGAGGTTCAGTGGTGTGTTGTATCTGTACCCGGTGAAGGTTGGGCAAAAAAAGTTTTCCCCAATGCCACAAACCCAATTGAAACCATGTGGGAAGAGATCTTTAAAGCTACCAGAATCAACGAAGATTTTGACAGCCATCTGCAAAACTTAAAAAGCATAGCTAACAAACTCAATGATTACAACTTTAAAACACTACACTTTACAAACGATTTAGGCACAGACTTGACCGTGGATTTGCCCCCGGGACACATATGGCTTAGCTGTGGCGAAGAAACGGACACAGGAGATGTTTTTATAGCAAATATACCAACAGAAGAGGTTTTTACCGTGCCGCACCGTACAGGAGTAAACGGGATTGTCTATAACACAAAGCCCCTTGTTTATATGGGGAATATAATAGACGGTTTTTCTCTAACTTTTAAGGATGGGATGGTTGTGGAGTCTAGCGTAAAGAAGAGCGGCGAAAAATTTTTAAATAGCCTGCTAACTTTAGAAAAAAACACAAATTATTTAGGCGAGGTCGCTCTTGTGCCATACAACTCTCCCATATCTCGATCCGGTGTTCTTTGGTACAATACCCTGTTTGACGAAAACGCCGCTTGCCATTTGGCTCTTGGTGGTTCATACCCCGTGTGCCACAAGGAATATAAGGGCAAGACAGAAAATGAGCTAGAAGCCATGGGGCTAAACCAATGCCCGGAACATGAAGATTTTATGATAAGCGACGAAACAACTCGTGTTGAGGGAATTACACAAACAGGAGAGAAAGTTACAATAATGGAAAATGGGGATTACGTCATATAAAAAACATTGGGAGGATATAATGGAAACCAAAAAAGCAATGATACGTGTAAGAATGAGTAGCCACGATGCCCATTATGGAGGCAATTTGGTTGATGGTGCCAGAATGCTCGGGCTTTTTGGCGATGTGGCAACAGAGCTTTTAATTTGCCAAGACGGAGATGAAGGGCTTTTTGTTGCTTACGACAATGTGGAGTTTTTAGCCCCCGTATATGCGGGAGATTACATTGAAGCTCATGGGGAGATTGTGAAGCTGGGCAACTCTTCTCGCAAAATGGAGTTTGTAGCAAAAAAGGTAATACGACCCCTGCCCGAGCTTAGCGCAACGGCGGCGGAAAAGCTAAAAGAACCTATTGTTGTGTGCAAAGCCAGCGGCACCTGTGTTGTGCCAAAAGATAAGCAGAGATATATAGAGAAATGAGGTAGGTAATCAATGGAAAAACTAATAATAACAGCAGCAATATGCGGTGCAGAGGTTACAAAAGAACACAATCCCGCCGTACCCTATACCATACAAGAAATAGGGGATGAGTCTGTTGCTTGTGCCCAAGCCGGGGCATCTATCATTCATTTACACGTGCGAACAGACGATGGTACCCCAACTCAAGACAAGGACAGATACGCTGCCGCAATAGCGGAGATTAAACGGCGTTGCCCCAATGTTATAATACAGCCTTCCACAGGGGGAGCAGTAGGAATGACCGCTACCGAAAGAATGCAACCACTGGAGCTTTCTCCGGAAATGGCGACACTAGATTGCGGTACGGTGAATTTTGGTGGCGACGAGATTTTTGTAAACACAGAAAACATGATAAAAGAGTTCGGCACAAAAATGATAGAAATGGGCGTTAAGCCCGAGGTAGAAGTATTTGACAAAGGCATGATAGACACAGCCATCAACCTTAGCAAAAAAGGATTTATACAAATGCCCATGCACTTTAATTTTGTTATGGGGGTAAATGGCGGCATTGCCGCTACCGCAAGAGATTTTGCGTTTTTAAAGGACAGCATACCGACAGGAAGCACCTTTACAGCAACCGGGATTGGTCGATACCAGTTTCCTATGGCAGTAATTTCAATAGTTTCCGGTGGCCATGTGCGGGTAGGGTTGGAGGACAATATTTATTTAGAAAAAGGGGTGCTTGCAAAGTCTAATGCAGATCTGGTGCAAAAAGTTGTAAGGCTTGCAAAAGAGCTGGGCAGAGAAATAGCAACCCCCAATGAAGCAAGGGAGATATTATGGAAAAACCATGCAAATTTGGCACACACAGGGTAATAGAACCCAAGGGGGTGATGCCCCAAGGCGCAAAAAAAATCGACAACTCCCCCGAAATACAAAGCAATGAAATTTTAATTGATGTAATCTCTTTAAACATAGACTCCGCATCATTTACACAGATTAAAAACGAGGCACAAAACGACGAAGAAAAAATAAAGGCAAAAATTTTACAAATAGTGGATGAGCGGGGCAAAATGCAAAACCCTGTTACGGGTTCCGGCGGTATGCTGATTGGCACTGTAGCAAAAATCGGCAAAGATCTTAACCCAAGCGTGCAAGTGGGGGACAAAATAGCCACTCTCGTTTCCCTTTCGCTTACCCCTCTTAAAATTCGGGAAATAAAAGCCCTGCACATGGGTATAGATAGAGTAGATGTAACAGCCCAAGCCATTCTGTTTGAAACGGGTATATATGCAAAGCTGCCAGCGGATATGACAGAAGAGTTGGCACTTGCCGCACTGGATGTGGCAGGGGCTCCCGCTCAAACCGCCAAGCTGGTAAAACCCGGGGATAGTGTGTTAATTATAGGAGCCGGGGGGAAATCCGGGCTTTTGTGTTGCTACGAAGCAATGAAACGTGTGGGTCCAACAGGCAATGTGGTAGCATTTTACCAAGATGAAAGAGATAAAGAAAATTTGCTGAAAGGTCTATGCCACAAAGCTGTGCAGGGGGACGCAACAAAACCGCTCGACGTATTGCAAAGCACACTAGGTGCAAACAACGGCAAAGAATTTGATATTTCTATAAATGTAGTAAATGTACCCAACACAGAAATGAGTAGTATTCTGCCTGTGCGGAACGGTGGCGTTGTTTACCTATTTTCTATGGCGACTAGCTTTACAAAAGCGGCGTTGGGTGCAGAGGGGGCAGGAAAAGACGTTACAATGATAGTTGGTAACGGCTACACAAAAGACCACGCAGAAATAACTTTGGCTGTTTTGCGTGAAAGCAAAGTGCTGCGGGATATATTTGAAAAAAGATACAGTAGCAAACCCGCTTAGCTATGGGTTGTGATGTGTCGTGTAATGCAACCTTGGGGTAGGTCCCCCAAGGTTGCATGGCTGATTTAAAAGGGTCAACGAGCGGAAAAGTTATATTTTACAAATAGTCGTTTAAGACAGATTTTATATACTCTATGTGAGAGGACTCGTTTACAACTTTGTCGTTTTTGAGAGCGTACTCTGTAAGAGATTTCAGGTCGGCTTTTCCTGCCACAATATCTGCACCTATGCCTGTGGTGTAAGATTTGTAGCGTTCTTTAACAAGGTTGTCAAAGAATTTGTCTTCTTTTAGTTTAACTGCTATTTTAAAGGCTCTTGCCATAGTGTCCATGCCGGCAATATGAGCTAAAAACAAATCATCCATCCCAAAAGAAGAGCGGCGCACTTTTGAATCAAAGTTAATGCCACCAGGGGCTAACCCTCCATTTTCTAGTATCTCATACATTGTTAAAACGCAAGAGTATAAATCTGTCGGGAACTCGTCTGTATCCCAGCCGAGCAACAAATCCCCTTGGTTTGCATCTATAGAACCCAATGCGTTGTACGAGCGGGCAACTCTCAGCTCATGCTCAAAAGTGTGTCCTGCCAATGTTGCATGGTTTGCCTCTAAATTAAGTTTAAAGTCGTTTTGCAAACCGTATTTGTACAGAAACGCCATTGTAGTTGCAGCGTCAAAGTCATATTGATGTTTAGATGGCTCTTTTGGTTTTGGCTCAATTAAAAACTGTACTTTGTGGCCAATTTCTTTTGCATAAGCTACAGCCATCTTAAACAAACGAGCGATATTATCTTGCTCTAGTGCCATGTCTGTGTTTAGTAATGTTTCGTAGCCTTCCCTACCGCCCCAAAAAACGTAGTTTTCGGCTCCTAATTTTTTGCCTATATCCAACCCTTTTTTAACTTGAGCCGCAGAATATGCAAAAACATCGGCGTTTGGGCTGCTGGCAGCACCATTTACATATCTTTTGTTTGTAAACATGTTTGCGGTGTTCCACAACAGCTTTGTTCCGGTGCTTTTCATTTTGCCTTCTATTAGCTCTACAATCTCGTCCAGATTGCTGTAGAACTCTTGCAAACTGTCCCCTTCCGGAGCAATATCAAGGTCGTGAAAGCAAAAATAGTCGATGTCCAACTTAGTTAAAAGCTCAAAATTTGCTTCTACCCTGTTTTTTGCAGTTTCCATTTTGTCGGCAGCAAGCCATGTGCGTTCGTTTACAGCAGCACCAAAGGGATCAGAACCGTCCTGTGTTAGTGTGTGCCAGTAAGCCATAGCAAAACGCATATGTTCTTTCATTGTTTTGCCATTTACTACTTCACTGGGGTTGTAATGTCTGAAGGCCAATTTATTTTTGGAGCCTGTACCTTCGTATTTTATTTTGTCGATATTTGGAAAGTAGTTACTCATTTTTCCCTCCTTAGGAAATTTACTCTTTAACTGAACCTAATGTTATACCACTTACAATGTATCTGGAAAAAATAGCGTATATAACAATAACCGGAGCAAGACTTATAGCCATACCAAGATAAATTGCACCCCAATCTACACGGAAAGCATCCCCTTGCAAACGTTGCATTATAAGGGGCAGAGTGTGCAGATTTGTATTGCCCCCTATTATAAACAGAGGCCCCATAAAGGCGTTCCAAGAACCAACGAAAGAAAAGATGGCCATGGTAAACGCCCCCGGTGCTGCCAGTGGCAATACTATCTTGTTAAAAATACCAAACTCGCTTGTACCATCTATACGAGCAGCTTGGATAAGATCCGGCACCAAAGCCGCATCTAAATACTGTTTAAAGAAAAACACCGCCCCCGGAGCAGCAATAGCAGGTATAATCATCGGTGGTAGCGTATTAAGCATACCCAACATGTGCATATACTGGAAAAAACCTATCAAATATAGGTTCATGGGAACCAGGTTCATAGCCAGTATAAAACCGTAAAAAAACCGTTTATACTTAAAGTTATATACATTTATAGCATAAGCTGTTAGCAAAGAAAAATAAACAGTCAAAAAAGTGCTACTGGCTGCAATAACGAGGCTATTGCGAAGCCCAAGGGGGATGTCAAGCCCAAAACCATCCACAATCTGCCAATTTTCCATTAAGCTAGTGCCGGGTATAAGAGAAAAACCTGCATTTATTTGAGCTGTAGAACGTGTAGCATTTACAAAAAGCAAATATACGGGCAAAAATGATATTAAAAACAGTATTACTAAAAATATATAGCACAAGGTTTTATAAGTATTGCGTTTTAGTTTATACGCATTCATTGTGTGGCCCCCTTACGTTTTTTAGCTAGTTTACTAAGCTCTTTTTGCTCATCGGTTCTAAACAATCTAAACAAAATTAAAGCAATAAAGCTAGATATAAAGAACAGTACAACAGATATGGCAGCAGCAGAGCCTATAGCAAAAGCAGGAGCGGCACGGCGTGCATTCATAAACATGTTTACTGTTAAAACAGCCATATCAGGCGGACCCAAAGGACCGTCCGAAAGTAGTAGCGGTATATCAAACATTTGCATACCACCCACAAGGCTCGTTACCAAAACAAAAAGCAAAATAGGCTTTAGCAACGGTAGCGTAATAGTGAAAAACATTCTCACCTGAGAAGCGCCGTCTACCATCGCAGACTCGTAATATGAAGGGGATATAGCCGTCATGCCTGCAACAAGCACAATAGCCGTTTGCCCAAACCACATCCACGTTTGCACAAACATAACAGCAACACGACTGTCAGTTATAAGGTTCAAAAAATCTCTGGGTTCTGACAAAATCCCCGTTGTTGATACTAAAAATGTGTTGATTGGACCATGGAATGTAAGGTAGTGCATAAACAATGCAGCTATTGTAACAGGCATCAAAATGTTTGGCAAATAATACATCGCTTTAAAAAAGCCGGTGCCTTTTAGTCTAAATGTGGTGCTGCTAAACATTGCTGCAAGAGTTAACGCCAAAAGCATTTGAGGAATAAAGTTCCCCAACCATAACATCCACGTGTTGGTTAAAGCCCTGCGAAACACAGGGTCTCCAAAAAGATCCGTGAAATTTGCAAACCATATAAAATCAGGTGATACCCCAAAACCCATATGGTTTATAAAGTGCATGTTTGTAAGGCTTAAATAAAACGTGTTTATGATAGGCCACAAAGCGAACCCCAAAAACACAAGAATAAAAGGTGCTATAAATATATAGCCGTAATGGTCTTTTGATATAGATTTTCTTTTCAATTCGGCCAACCTCCGTGTAATAATGGGAGCATCCAATGCACAAGTAGGGTTGCCAAAAAGCGACAACCCTACTGTGTATCAAAAGCCTACTAAACCAATGATCGCAAAAGTTTCGTAACCTTATTGCGCATCAGAATTCTACTATCTATTAAGCTATTAAGGGATGGTTATATGCGGAAGCTGAACGCTTACGGCAGCTTGGAAAGAGGCAAGAATTTCTTCTACCGAGCCCAACTCACCGTCAAGATAGGAACCTACCGCATCTTGCCACTGATCGCCTATCGCAGCATCTGTACCCTGCATTAGAGCCAAGCTAATGTTAGGAGCCAGTTGCCCAAATGTTGCGTATGGGTTTTGACCGCCAAGGAATTCGTAAGCTAAACCGCCCACAAATGTGTCGGATATTTGTTCAACAACGTTTTGGGAAGAAACAAAGTCGCCAGGGCCACGGCCAATACCGGATGGGAAAGCAGGGTCTATAGCTGTTAAGTAAGCGTTGTCAAAAACACCGGTAGCCCAACGCATTTGGTTGTATTCGTTCAACGCTATCCAACGGATAAACTCTGCTGCTAGCTCTTGGTTGCCTGCTGTTGTTGCAGCAGCCCAAGTACCGCCCCATTGGTAAGGAACGGGACCAGGGATAAGGCCCCAATCGCCAAATGTTGTCGGAACACCTTCAGATGGGTCTGGCACGTTGTTCATTAGTACATACGTTAAGCCCCAAGAAGGTAAGAAGTATGAAAATACTTGTACTGGGTTACCAAAAGCGTCGTCCAAGTTGTCGTTCATTGCTTGGAACCAGCTTGCACTCCACTGGTTAGCGTTTCCGTGTAAACCTTCTTCTTCGATAATGCGCGCAAAGTCGATAAATTCAAACATTAGCGGGTCAATAGTCAAAGTGTCGTTTACAACCCATGGTTGAGCTCTGTTTGCACCAAAACCGCGGAAAAACTCGTTTGCGGAACCGGTACCAAAAGTACGGCCTTCACTCAAATCACGTATTGTGCGGAAAGAGTCTAAAGTAGTGTCTAGGTCAGCGAACAGCGCCTGTATTGCTACCGGGTCATCTGTTCCAAAGTAGTCCAAAGCTAGGCTTCTGCGGTAGAACATTGCCCCGGGAGTAGCCTGCCAACTAAATGCTTTTGCTTGTCCTTGGTACATTCCCGCATCTATAATAAACGGGAACATATTAATAGCGTGTGCTTCCGGTAACAAGTGGCTTAAATCTGCCAAGAAAGGAGTTTCAACAAACATACGTATAAACTCCGCTTCCAAAAACACAACGTCAGGCACATCCACACCTGTTACAAGCGTGTTAAATAGCCATTCTTGGTAGTGCCCGCCTTCCATAGTAATTTCTGTGAAGTCTATTTCTATGTCCGGGTGAGCTCCACGAAAAGCTGTAGCCCAAATTAATGCTTCATTTGTAAAAGATGCAACGCGCAAAGTACCGCTAAGAGTACCCGCTTCTGCTTCGGGTGGTGCTACTGCGGCAGCTCCATTGGTAGGTGGTGCCGGCGGTGGTGTTACAGGATCCGGATCCGGTGTGCCACAAGCACTTAAAAATAGTATACCGGCGAACAGAACGCTAACTGAAAAAAATTTAACTCGTTTCATTTTTCCTCCTTATGTGCAACATTAAAGATGACTTTTAGCAATTCCACTAGGATTGCTATGTAGTTTTGACTTAGATTCGACTTGCCTAGTCACCCTCCTCTTGTGACTTTTCTAAAAAATTCTCTTCTATTTCCGAGAGGATTGGCATACTAACCCGTGCAATTGCATAAAATACGATGCTATTAAACAACACTGTCAACAGCCATCCAACACTCAGAAACAATACAGAAGAAACTGCAAAAATTGCTATATACGCCAAGGTTATACTCCATTTTTTTATAGTAAAATAAAACCCCAGCTTTATAATATCTACCACTTTAAAATTAAATCTGACATTAATAATTGTAGTGGTAGTAATTATAACGGTACAAAAAACTGCCAAAAGCAGCCATTGTATTTGCCCTAAAGCCACAAGGCTAATCAGAGCGGTCATTATAGTGCAAAATGGTAGCCAAATTTTTACGGTACTAACAAAGTTTTTTTTGTATAATTCAAAATATTGGCTAAAAGGCTCTAAATGTTCTGTGTTGCCCTTTTTTCCTATAATGCTTATCATGCAAGCAAGACCGGCACCAAAGGATGGACCCAAGGTTGCAAATGCAAATATATACAGAAAAAAGGTAATTATGCTAAGTGGAACAAAAAGAACCAAAACAGCGGGGGTACTAAACAAAACAAAGCACATGCTAATTGCTGAAAACAAAAATATGTAACGAAACACGTAAGCAACAATGTCTGCAAAGCTATTACCATCTTTCATTTTAAATACCCCAACGAACAAATCATTAACAGGCACAGTCGAGTGCATAAAGCCCGACGACTGATTTCCCCTACTCTTACACTATTATAACCGTTTTTCTGTGTAAATGTCAAGAGTAAAATCCAAAAATTTACTCATATTTACTCATGTAAAAAAAGAATGGGGTCTTGGGGTCCGTGGCCCCAGCGGGGTGCGGGGCAGCACCCCACGGTTTTATGTTTTTCACGCATTTGTCCTGAACTTGCTATCTTAACTAGCTGTTACAGGCTGTGGTTGTACGCGTTTTTTCTTTCTTCTGCCGCTCAATACCGGTCTGTCCGGATTATATATTATTTGTGGTTCTTCTTCTCCAAGGACGGTTTCGCTTGTTATCGTTATCTTTTCCACATCATTACGAGAAGGTACCTGATACATTGTATCCGTCATAAACCCTTCTATTATTGCTCGCAAACCACGAGCCCCAATACCGCGGTCTATTGCTTTTTGTGCGATAGCCTGCAATGCTTCTTTTGTGAACTCCAGGGTTACATTGTCTATTTCAAGCAGTTGCTGGTATTGCTTTACGAGAGCGTTTTTGGGTTGGGTCAGTATAGATATAAGTGCATCTTCATTTAACGGCTCCAATGTAACAATAACCGGCAAGCGTCCAATAAACTCCTGTATTAGCCCAAACTTCGTTAAATCTTGAGGCAACACATTGTTTTTTATGTTCATTTTTGCTTCCTCTTTTGTTACGTGTTCAGCACCAAACCCTATTATTTTTTTGTTAAGCCTTTGTTCTATAATATGCTCCAAACCAACAAATGCACCACCACAAATAAACAGTATATTTGTTGTGTCTATCTGCAAAAAGTCTTGATGCGGGTGTTTTCGTCCACCTTGTGGCGGAACGGACGCAACGGTTCCTTCCAATATTTTCAGAAGAGCCTGCTGCACACCCTCGCCGCTAACGTCGCGGGTTATGGATGCGTTATCCCCCCGCCGAGCAACTTTATCTATCTCATCTACATAAATAATACCTTGCTGAGCCCGCTCTATATCATAGTCAGCGGCTTGTATAAGCCTTAGCAAAATATTTTCTACGTCCTCACCAACATAACCCGCCTCTGTAAGAGATGTGGCATCAACTATTGCAAAAGGGACATTTAAGAGCTTTGCCATAGTTTGTGCCAAATATGTTTTGCCGGTTCCCGTCGGACCTAGGAGCAAAATATTACTTTTTTGTATTTCTATCATGTCGTTGTCTTGGTCAAGGCTGTTTATCCGTTTATAGTGGTTGTAAACAGCGACCGCCAAGGCTTTTTTTGCATTGTCCTGGTCTATAATATATTCATCTAACTTTTGACGCAATTGGACGGGGGTGGGAACAGAAAAATCGTCCAAAGTTTCAAAGCTGTTAATTAAAACGTCTTCTTCCAATATGTCGTTGCAGACACCTATACATTCGTCGCAAATATAGACTCCGCCGGGTCCTGCAATTATCCTTCTTACTTTTGATTGGCTTTTGCCGCAAAATGAGCAGCCCACCATTAATCTTTTGTCGTTTTTAAAAGCCATATTATCCCCTTTTTTGCACAACGGAATCTATAATACCGTATTCCAGCGCTTGTTGTGCAGACATAAAGTTGTCTCTATCAGAGTCTTGTGTAATTTTTTCCAAAGGCTGTCCGGTGTTTTCTGCAAACATACGGTTCAAGTCTTCTCTTAATTTTATTATACGCTCTGCACGTATTTTTATGTCGGACGCTTGCCCCTGTGCGCCGCCTAGTGGTTGGTGAATCATTATTTCAGAATTGGGCAGTGCAAAACGCTTACCCTTAGCACCGCCGGCAAGCAAAAACGCCCCCATACTGGCAGCAAGCCCAACACAAATTGTGCTTACATCTGCCTTTATGTGTTGCATTGTGTCATAAATTGCAAGACCGGCAGTCGTGGAGCCACCAGGGCTGTTTATATAAAAGTTAATGTCTTTTTCCGGATCTTCTGCGTCCAAAAACAGCAATTGGGCGACAATAACACTTGCAGCACCATCGTTAACTTCTTCGCTCAAAAATATTATACGATCCTTTAAAAGGCGGGAATAAATATCGTAAGACCGTTCGCCGCGGCTTGTTTGTTCAATTACATATGGTATCAGTGCCATTTTTTCTCCTTTTTTACTCAGCAATCTCTATTGCGTTTTCCACAATCATCTTATTTGCCTTTTGACGTTTAACATCCCCTTTAACATCTTTGCGAATGTTATCGGGTAATGTTTCGTAGTATTTTTCGGGGTCCAAATAGTAGGATTTGGCCATTTTTGTCACTTCCTCTTTGATCTCTTCTTCGGTCGCCTCAAAACCTTCCAAATCCGCTACCCTGTCCAATATAAGGCCGATTTTAATGTTTTGCTCTGCCATGGGAAAGGCATTGTTATACAATTCATCATGAGTTTGCCCCGTAACTTCTAAATATGATTCAAACGAATTTCCCTGCATTTGCAACCGATTTTTCATGTTTTGCATTACAGTATCAACTTCAGTTTCCACCATAGAAACAGGAACGTTAATTTCTATTTTTTTTGCAAGCTCAAATAAGATGACATTGTTTTTTGTGATTTCGTACTTTTCATTTAAAACTTGCTGCAACCTTTCTTTAACATCCTGCTTGTATTCCTCAAATGTGTCAAATTCAGAAACGTCTTGAGCAAACTCATCGTCTAACTCAGGAACTTCCTTTTCAAAAACATCTTTCAAAAAAACTTCAAACCAAGCGTCTTGACCTTTCAAGTCAGGTATTCTGTAGTCTTCGGGGAACGTGATGTCTACAACTACTTCATCACCTCTGTTTTTGCCTATCAACTGGGATTCAAAACCCGGCACAAATGTGTTGCTTCCAATGGTAAGCCTATAGTCTTCGCCTGCACCGCCGGAAAATGGTTTGTCACCCAAAAAGCCCTCAAAGTCTATTACAACAACATCTTTATCTTGTACAGAGCGTTCTACAGGCACAAGACGAGTGTTAAGATCTTGCTCTCGCGCAATCTCTCTTTCTACCTCTTCAGGGTCTAACTCCACAGGAGGAAGAGCTGTAAAAGTAACCCCTATATAATCTTCTTTTGCAACGATTACAGTGGGTTTTTGATATGCTGCTGCCACAACAACTGCACCGGTTTCTATAGACATATCTTCTATAGAAAAGTCCGGTTCAGAAACTATCTCCAACTCATGTTCTTTTATAGCATCTTCGTATAGATCAGGTAGCAAGTGGTTTATTGCATCAACATAAAAAACCCCTTTACCATAATGAAGTTCTATAATTTTTCTGGGAGCTTTTCCTTTTCTAAAACCTTGTACACGAATATCTTTTTTTTCTTTGTTGTAAACTACATTAATAGCTTTATCAAACTCCTCTGAATCAATGTTAAGGGTTAGCTTAACCAGGTTGTCTTCCAATACCTCATATGTAGAACTCATAGACAGCAAGCCCTCCTTTTATTTTTATATTTATTTTTGCTTTTATTTTTTGTTTGTATCTTTAAAAATTTTCAGTCAGTAGCATTATATAACAATATACTCCAAAAAGCAACTTTTCCAAAGATTTTTTTTGTGGGAGTATATACCGGATTTGGTATTCCATGGTGCGTGATGTATACCCCCACAAAAAAGTTTTACAGCTCGGGTAGTGATATGATCTCTCTTCCTGTAATCCCCTCCAAATCGCCACTCATGCCGGTAATACTGGATATTGCTTTTTGGATAACCTTTTCTTGAAGAGCCCATCGTTTTTGAGCTTGCTTTTTTTCTAGGTCTAGCTGAGCTGTTAAATCACTATAGGATTCCACAATATAGCTTACACGGTTCTTGAACTCTGCACTTGTAAGGTAGTTGTACATCAATTCAACTTTTACGTCTTTTCCTTCTGCGTTGCGGTTCGCTATATGCACTTTAAGCAGAATCTCACGCAAAAGCGTAGCTAACATTATTACACGTTGTGGCTTAACGAGCCATATGCTATCAGATAATTGTTCGAAATCTTTTGTGTTACCGCCTGTTTGGTTAAACACAATAACCCCAATTTGGGCTTTTTCGGCAGCCATTTCATCTTTTAGCTTGTTAACCCAACCCGCTTGGTAAGTTTTTGTGTTTTTACATTCCCACAAAATCAAGCCACAATTTTGATGAAACTGCTCATTTACCATCTGTCTAATATCGGAGCCTCTTTCGCCTTTTTTAACTTCATTAATAATATCATAAGGGAAGCTGGTGCGCAAATTTTGCTCCACATCTAGCTCTAAAACCTCCCCCTGTAGCTGCTGGGAACCTTGCTCCGCAACTTGCTTTGCGGTGGTAAGTTGCTCTTTGAGTTTACTTATAAGTTCCTCTTGTTCGCGTATTTTTAAATTATAGTTTTCGGAAGCCTTTTCAGTGGCCTCTTCTCGAATAATTTTTTCTTTTTCTAAAAGGTCTTGACGAGCAGCAAGCTCTGCATCTTCTTTAGCTTTGTTTGCTTTGCTTAACTCATCTATCAAGGCACTCATTTGCTTGCGCAGTTCTTTTTCACTTTCTTTAGAATTTTCCGCAAGTTTACGTAGCCTATCCATTTCAAACTCTGTAGCCTGTTTTGCTCGTTCCACCTCAAAAGCCATATCCTGCTTTGTTTGTGCCACCTCTATATCTTTTTTTTCTAGCTCAATTCTGGCGTTTTTCTGTTCCTGAGCAAGTTTAACCTTGGTGGCTTGTCTGGCTTTTGCCAACGCATCCTCTACCGCTTGTTGGGTCTGTTTTTCTGCGATTGCATCAAACTCCTTGCGGAGCATATCGCTCTGCTCCATCTTCGCTTTAAACAACTCGTCGTTTATCTGGTGAGAAATAGCCTCAGATAATTTAAAAGTTTTGTTGCAATGAGTACATGTTATTGTAGTTATGTTCATATTAATATCCATCTCTTTTACTATAGGCACTCCTGTTTCAAATCGGTACCTAGCTTTATGTCGGAACTATTTAGTTTATGGTGCTGTAATTTTGCTGTAATTTCAAATAATTTTCATTAAACCTTAAACTTAAATCTGAAAACTATTTATCATACCTATACAATTATAGCAGATTTCACTTTGGGTTGGAAGAGGTTTTGGCGATGACTGCAAAAATCATTTTTTAAACTGAAAATCCGAAATTTTCCCCTTGTTTTGTCCATGAAATCTGTTATATAATATGTAAATATTATTTTTTAATTTCTCGGCACAAAAAATTTTCTGCCCACCCACACATCGCTTCAGCCATAAAGTAACACATAAAGAGTTTCATAGTTCGCATTAGAACGGCGCTAATTTTGTCCCGAAACCCCCTCATATCACCGTTTTCCCCTTCCCTACCTGCTTTTTTTCTTTCAAAAATCCACCTCAAAAAATCGTAAGTTTTTATCGGAAAAATTATTGCAAAAAAGCAAATAAAGTTGCTACATTTTTTTATTTGTCGCAAATACAAACAAATTTGAGTTAGGAACAAATTATGGTTGTGCAATATACACAAAATTATGTCGATAATCAACGATAATTTTGTGTAAAATACCATTGTTTTTTTTTTTTTTTTTTTTTTTTTTT
>JGI24700J35501_10930543_pt1 | contig 15385 bp, 8 predicted proteins | sample TergutTh196P1_FD_35501 | JGI IMG/M metagenome (IMG submission 35501)
CGAACAGCTTGTGCACGTGCTCAGTTCGGCGGATGTAGCTCGGCGACTAACGGTCATAGCGAAACGAGGCAAATGGCAGTTTGTTGTCAAAACCTGCTGCTAGGTGTGCTCAGTAGCCGCAGCACGCTACCTGTGCCGGTTGCCGCGCTATTTAAAAAGTTCGGTCTTTAATTGAACACCCCATGTATAAACAGTTTTCTTTTTGAGGGTGTTTGTAAGGTGGAACTTTACACTGTAGATTATTCGAGGACACGCAGACGTCTACATGTAAGGCTCTGTGTTGAGGGAGAATTGATTGATTGTTGATTGTTTCAGCTCCAGCACATGAACACCACGTCATTGCATTACACAAACATGGACATCACCTAGGAGGGCTACCCACCTTGTTCTGGGTGTCCATTTGCTTTCTCATTGTAACATTTCACTTGTTTCTGTTCAAACTCATTTACAACGAGTACTGCGGCCAGCAGCAAGATAAATACCGCACCAGGTATGGAAAGCTTTGACCTGGTTCTTTTCAGTCATAAAGAGAACATCCAGGTGGAATAATTCTTGATGGCACACACTAGCGGTGTGAAATTGTTAAATATAAAATTTGCTGAAACAAATCATTTGACATTTAAAAATTAATGTGTTAAACTTTGAAAACAGTACCTCTTTAGTTTAGGTTGCTAGTCTTGGCTTCAGTATGCTTTAAATTTCAAAGTTTTTAAGTAATCTATACTGTTAAATTTGTCACCTACCATGTATTTGTGAACATTTCCTTGTGTATGACATCATCAAAAAATTTACCTTGTTAATTTGTAGTGCTCAGGTCTGCAGAATCACTTTGAATTACACAGATTTTAATTATCTGATTTTTTTCAATGCACAGTTCACTGGGATGTGGTTGTTGGTTGAAGTCCTGATGTTATATTGTAAGCTGTAAGTTCTGTACTTACTTAGCTGAGTGGAAGTTGCCATTGTATTTATTTTTTAAACATGTACTACACCATTTAAAACAATATACATGAAAAACCAAACCCACAAAGAATAATGTCAAATTTGATTCAATAATTCACCCCACTGGATGGACTAGAAAACAAAGAGTGTGCAAAAGACACTGCAGCAGTTTTAAATGTATGAAAGATGCCAGTTTTCATGGTGATGTTCACGGCCATACACAGCACACACAGCTCTTACATCAGAATGACAAACACAATGATTATTCTTATTGTAAGTGGTGGTAGCATCCCTTATGTGGTTACTAGTACATTAATGTAGGAATTCCATTTATCCTGGTTTTCCCAGGAGAGCCCTGGTTGTATGAGTTTTAAAGAGCTCTGTCCCAGTGTCCCATAAAATTTGGTTTGGGCCCCCAAATGTCCCTGTTTTCTCCAAGTCATAAGAATATGACATTTCAGATAATGCACATAATATATTACTCTGCTCTTTTCATTGCATGTAGGGTTAAAAATGTCATCTGCTCTCCCGTGACTTAAATATCCTAGTTTTGGGGTTTTTAAAATAGTGATTCCTATTACTGTGATTTTCAGAATGACTCATACACATTGGTAATAGCTTGTCCTCTGTACAGGTCATAAAAAAACACCAAGCTGTACATTGCAGAGATCACCAAAATTCAACTAAGTGTACATCCAGTCTGCATGCACATGTAGATGAATTTTGATTGCCTCTGTGACTGTCAAACAGCAGTGTAGAGTCTGTTGTTCCATATCATGGACAGTACTTGCCAGTAGCTGCTGCTGCTCCGGATCAACTGCTGTCACAATTCTAAGTAATTCTAAAGGTGCCCAGTATTAAAAAATTATGATTGTTTATATTAGTTATTTTTGAATGAACCTAATAATCAAATGGCTGGAATATAGCGTCACATTGCAAATTAACCATATTTTGCATTAATTTAATTAAAAAGTACACAAAACTGCCTGGCCAGAGCTGGAGGATGCAACATGCTCCACATTATGTGATATTTTAGATTAACTGTATTGAATTAATGGGGTTTTACTGTAGAATGATGATAAAACATACTATGTAATACAAACAGAGCAGAGATAGAGACAGTGTTTGTGTTTGAGAGTGAGTGTGTGTGTGAATTTTACATACTGCAATTTTATAATATGTTTCTTTGTTGGTCTCTTTGTTAAACAAGTCAGAAGCAGAGTATACACATACGTGGCAATATTAGTATAGGTTAGGAAACCAACAGTCTCTATTAAAAAGAAAGAAAATTATGATGTATGAAGTGTGCATCTTACAAGGGATTGTAAGTATGTTATTAGACATGACATTTCATAGCATCTGACACTGTTTACAATTGTGGAACTATATCATCATCCTGCATCAAAATTTTACTACCATGCTTTTAAAGGTTTTCTGATTCATAAATAATTTCTATTGCCAGTGAAGTGCACAATAAATTTCACTTGTCCACATATATAGGAGATGACTCAAACATATTTCAGTTATTTCTTAAAGCAAGCTTCAGGAAGCAGTGATGTACTGATATACAGTACACCATGTAAATCAATATATCCTTTGTATATCTGTGCTCCCCAGAGGTGGTTTAAAAAAAACAGATGATACGTGCTGGATTAATATCCCGTGTTTATGTCAGTAAGTGAATTTTGTTGTGCAGTTTGTTGGTAATAAAACTTATTCATGTACAGGGTAATCCATAAGTCCCTCCAGAATATCCAAACTTGGCTGCGCAACAACCAGGATAGACACAGCAGAAAGGAGCATATCAATAGGTAGAGAATCTCTCCAAGTTTTTTTGTGTACTAGGCACCATGGCATAGTTTTAGGTTTCACCACTAGGGGGCAATCATAACAAAATATGGTGTGGACAGGGAATAAGAAAGCATTCTGTGTCTTGGAATTTGCCAAAACTGAGTCAATTGCGATGGTGCAACAGAGGTTTCAGACTATGTACCACACAGAACCACCTATGGACAAAACAATTTGTGAGTGGTACAAGAAATTCCAGCAGAGTGGCTGCCTGTGTGCTGCGAAACGAACAGGCCGGCCTGGGCCATCGGCCGAGACTGTCGAGCATGTGCGAGAAACGTTTGTCAGGAGCCCTCAGAAGTCAACACATCGCGCGAGCCAGGAATTGCAGATGCCTCAGTCAAGTGTTTGGCACATTCTGTGCAAACGTCTTCACGCGAAAGGATACTGGCTGCAGCTTTTGCAGGCACTGAATCCCCAGGATCACAATCTTTGTTTACACTGCTGTGTGGATTTCCAGCAGTGGCCAGACGAAGACGGGTTTGCTGAGAAGCTGGTTTTCAGTAACCAGGCAACATTTCATGTGCGTGGTAAGGTGAACCTTCACAACGTACACATTTGGGGCACAGAAAATCCTCATGCAACGATGGAACACGTCTGTGATTTGCATAAAGTGAATGTGTTGTGCCGTTTCCTCTTGCAAAGTCTACGGACCATTTTTCTTTGTGGAGCCAAGTGTCACCAGTATCATCTACCTGGACATGCTGCAACTGTGGCTAATGCCACAATTACAGGAAGATGGAGAACTTCATTTTCCAACAAGATGGAGCCCCCCTACACTTCCATTTTGACGTCCGTGCTCACCTCATTGCTAATCTTCCCGGTCGTCGGATGGCGTGCACTTCTCACAATGACTCTCCTCTTCTTCCCTGGCCTCCACGGTCACCAGACCTAACCCCCTGTGATTTTTTCTTATGGGGTTACATCAAGGATCGTGTGTACGTGCCCGTTATGCCACGTGATTTACCACAGCTGCAACAAAGGATCATGGAGGCAGTCACTGCTATCAACCGCCAGATGTTGCAACATGTGTGGCAGGAACTTTATTACAGGATTGAAGTCTGCCACGTCACGAAGGGTGGACATATCAAGCACCTATAAGGTAGGACAGAAACTTGAAGTGTCTCTCCCTCTGTTGACGTGCTGCCGTTCGGCGTGACCATCCTGGCTACTGTACTGCAGAGGTCGGAAATCCCAGAGGGACTTACAAGTTACCCTGTATGTGTATTGTATGGAAAGATGTGTACTATCAATATCGTTCTTATTCATTTTGACTAGAATACCATTTCCTTTGCCCACATTATGTCACAAGTTAGGCATTTGTGATAAATGAGGATTTCAGAGCAGTGAAGAACCATATTTTGATGAATTTGTTTATGATTTATTTAACGATGCTGTCAGTAGTATAGGCAAAATTGTGTCATGGTAGGGTGTTGGGCTAATAATGACTTGGAAAAGTTGTGACCTGACATTATTCTTGTTATAATTACTATATACGAATGTTGTCACATCATACCAACTGATGGTTAAATTTAAGAAATATGTCTTGTTACTGGTTTCAGCTACTGCTAACAAAATTCCTAGTCATGGTGGTTTTCATCCCTTGTTCTGCATGCTGTTTTTGTACACCACGGCACAAGTAATGTATTACAATATGAAGTAAACGTGATTTTAAATTTACTTAGTGAAAGTTACTTTACCACTTTACAGTCATATTTAAGATGGTTATTACTTTTTTCAATTTTGATTATGGCAGAATAATAATGATACTAAATTGCAGACATAACGTGTGGTACACATTCTTTATGTATAATTATTCCCACTAAAAGCAGACACTTCCTCACAGGCACGCATAATTTTTCTTGATGAAGATCTCTTGGAACATTTGTGGTGAAGAATTTAGCCATGTTTGTGAAAGTACAGGTATCTCCTGGCCTAGGCTGTAGTAGGTGTATTATTGGATAACTATTTAACCTATTGTGTTACTCTGATGTTTGCACTGCTGTTAATTTTGACAGAAATATATGTTATTTACTTAACTAGTAATGTCCATTTGAGTTGTTCGTGCGTCACTTGCACAACCATGTCAGAACTTTTTGATCTTGGTAAGGACCATGTAAGTGGGAAGCCCACATGAAATAGCATGAGCACAGAATCCATGTAAGTCAGGAGATCAAGCATGTCCAATTTAGCTTGTTTCTTGAAAGGCCGTATAGAGTTAAAATTGTCACCCTTTATGAAAATATTCTTTACTTCCATGTATTGTAGAAGCCTCATCTTCATGTGTCATTAACTTCCTCATGTCACTTTGTACTTGCGTGGGTAGCATAATGTATACAAACATATAAATATCTAGTTGTGGATCATGTACATCAAGAATTGCCAAGAAACAAATTGTATGAAAAACAAATTGCATTATCTAATTCAAAATCTAATTTGTAACAGAGGTCTGTTAACATTATTAATGCCAGAGCTTACGAATGAGTTCTGTCCATATTGAGGAGCAGCTCTTGTAGTTCTTTTCTGTATCGTTTGTCACATGATGTTAGTATGACCATATGCATGCCTAATACTATTCAGAACTTGGTAGCTGTGGTCTGCCCGCATTTGTGACTTCAACGAAGAAGCTAACAGTTTATCGTTTGAGGCTGTGGAAAAATGATCAGCACACCTTGGAATATTGTCCAGAAATAGGCCATAGCCATTTTGTGACACACTTTCCAGTTCATCATGAACGTAGCTGTCATTTGTTGCTATGTATGTATCTGTCGAGAAAGCATCATTGAATAAAGCAAGAAACAATCATCAGAGTACTTCTGCACGGTCTGAATGGTTTAACTTTAACTGACAGAATATCTGACATATCGGAATACTTTGCTGTGCATAGCACTTAAGAGTTCAAGCATCATCATCATCATCATCATGTCAAACAGCAGTTGACACACCACATTATGAAGATATCACATCTATGCATAACTTTGATCTGTAATGAGGACTTGGTCTTGTTGTTTGTATGTGAGGATTGGAGATGCACGGCACATCACCTCTGTGGGAGATGTGTGACGGTTACCGATTCGCCGTTTTTAAAAAACGTCTCCACGACGAACGCTCGGTTTTGAGGGCCCCACTCCTCCATGGCAACTGAAACTGCAAAACCTTACGCTTCCAATGCTAACCCTCCCATGGCAACTGGACGCTCCGTATTCATATACTAGCTGTTGAAAAAACGTCAGGTTTCACTGGCAGACCCTGTATATTGCAGAGCATGGACACAAAGTTTTGGTGGTGAAACCTCTTAGAAAGTCACCACTTAGAAGACAGAGCAGTAGGTGAGAGTATGACTATTTATGGTTATTTAACAATGCTGCTAGTATCTCATACTACATAGCATAATAATGAAATGCAAAGGATACGGAAGGAGGTAATAACGGGCTAATTTGAAGTCCCATCTTGGCATTCACCTGGAGAGACTGAAGAAACCCATGAGAGTATTCTGTGATAATAGTCACTGTCCGAGCTGAGATTTTAAATATGCACCTCCTGAATGTAAATCAGAAGCATTACTCATTGAGTCAGGGTAATAACAGATGTAGCTTGACCATTTGGAGCTGAAAGTCGACTACATTAAACACACAGTGATACTGAGAAAAACCAAATGTCTACTAAAGTCATTGGCCAAGAACATGCATAGTAATGGGTGACCATTTAAATGCCAGATCTTTTACAGTTGATTCTGGCTTCAAAGAATTAATGAAACATAGTGTGAGACTGCAAGGTGGATGGGTCTGGGATGTGGTTCATTAATGACCTGTGGTGGTATTAATTATTAATGATACTGAACCTTCCTTTAAGTTCTTGTTAGATTTTTAATGTTGATAGTCAGATAAAACTTTTCAAAATATTTTTGAAAACTACTGCAGGAGGGAGTGACTTTGTTTCTACTGACACTGCCTTTCATCAAAGCAGTGCTGTTGTGACATAAACTTAAGAGCTGAAATAATACCCAAGTGAGGTACAAAATTATAAGCAGCATACAGAATACACATTGAAATGTTTGATAATAAAAGTACCCAGATAATTACAATTTTTTATGTACAGGACAGTTACTCATATTTTATTTTGATTACAATAACAAGCGTACTCTAATGTGTTCTCAACATTCTTATATCAGAAATTGTCTCTATTTACAACATATTTATATTACTGTTGAGGTTAAGAGGATAGTCGGTAGGATGTGTTGCAGTCTGTGTCGAAATATGACTTTTGTGCCTGATTTCAGAGAAACACTATTAGTTGAAATGTATTGCATTAGCATCTTTGGGAAACCAAGACAGACTGCATATAAGTGTTTTTATTATTAAACTTACATCATATACTGTTTGAAACTTCTTGCTTACCAAATTTCAAGTCAGCAGTTTACCATAAAGTTACAAGTTGTAATATAGCGTTTGTTAATAATTTCTGGTTATTAGTGTTGGTGAAAAGTTATTCTGTAAAATGTAAACTGTAAACAGTGAAGCATATAGAATTAATGCTTTTATTAATAAATAATGATAGATTTTGTATATATGTATTATAGTCCAGTAGTTGGTAGGAAATGCAGCATACTGGAGGTCAAATAGTAATAGGATAATGAGATACTGTCAGCAAAGTAATCATGATTCCTCTGTCTTCAGTGTTTTTGACAACTTTTGAAAATTAAATACTGTGTACAGAATTTTGTACAGGTCATAATATATTTGCATTAGACAAAGTATTGTAATTTTACATTCTACTGTATATGGACTGTCTTAATAAATATGCAGAGTATGCAGCTGCAGTATTAAATTTACAGTACTTCACTGAGGTTATGGTGACACCTTGTTATTCTGACTTTGTTTGGGGACAGTATGTTTTGAATTGGAACTGTACTATCCAATTCATATTTTAGGAACTGTTAAAATATATAGCCTTCAGAAATGATTTTATAAATATGTGTACATAAATACAAAGTAAGTGAAGATGTCTTGTGAGTTATGAGAGGAAACGTTTACTTTGTTATTTAATTTGTGTAATTAAATGGGAATTTAATTGTTACAGTATTTGTTCAGTAATACAACACCCACTGTATATAATAAAAAGCAAGTATAATCAGACTCTGGATGTTGAATGGTGCCAAGTGTCATAAAAATATGTATCTAATTTCTCTCATATTCCCTCCTCCATTAGTAAACTTATGCTTTATGTGTAGCAGTTTGTTTATAGTTGTACTTTCAATTTGGACACCTAACTACATAAAAATACAACAGCTACTTCACAACTAACAGAAGTTGACTTGACAGAAACCCGAGAAGCGTGTTTCCTTTATTAGTTACTGTCAGTTTAATTCAAAAGGATGGTAGAAAATTACAAGATGTAAACAGAGTCCCCAAATGTTACATCATTTACACATTTTACATGATAGTATTTAGCTTTACTAGATATTGCAAAATTTCTGTACATATTATTATACATTATTTACAGACTTACAGTTGTCTTTGACCTTCAGCTTGTGTATTCAGTTTATGAACAGTGTAATTGCAAAGTGTCAATTGTAGATATCAATATAAGTGAGATGGAAGAAAGGAAAGGAAAAATCTCCTGTTGCAGTGCACCCTTCTGTACCGATCAGCATCACTTTCCAGACAGTGTTATCATGCTTTATTGTAGGTGTTTGTGGAGTTGGTCATCCGTTGGTTTTTAATTACACTGACATTAAGGACAATTTTACTTTCTTTTGTCACTTCAGATATGTACAGTATAACATCTTACTCAGCCACACACATTAATGTAACTTTCCTGGCCTGCATATTATTATTGTCCTGGGCATTTATGACACGTAATTGCTAAGAGAGGTTTTAATGCATGTCTCCATGCCACTGGTCCTTATTCTGAATAGTGTCTCATAGTGGGCAGTGACCATAAACAACTTCACTTAAAACAATGATTGCTTGTGCTGTTTTCCCCCACGGAATTTAGAATGTAAGACAACTGTATCTCTAAAAAAGCATTTCTAGCCATGCATTTACCACTAAGTTTTCAACTTATTAAGAAAAATGATAAAACACAAGAATAAAATTTTGAAAAAACATTCTAATCCTAGTGTGTTTTAATTCATCAGTCAATTTTCACTGACCAATTAAGAAGTAATGTGATGCTTCTTTTCATCACTACATCCAACAGAGCTTCGAGACCTAACCAGAGAGTGTAGCTAACCACTCACTCCCATCTAGTGCTATTAATTTAACAGAATTAATCTCGTGTCCTTGAAACAATCATATTATCAGTTCAACACAACTATATGTGGGGCTACCCAAAAATTCGGGGAATTTGACTATTAAAAAAAAGTTTCTTACTGTAACTCCTAGTTTCCACCGTCTCCTTCGAAGTAGTCCCCTTGGGCATGTATACAGCGATCCCAGCATTATTTCATGCATCCCTGGAAGTTCGATAACCCCTTGCGTTTCTGCGCGGATCTCAGTCGTGTCAAAACGACGCCCTTTCAGCCGTAATTTCATTGGGGAATAGGAAAAAGTCGCAGGGGGCGAGGTCAGGCGAAGAGGGGGGGATCACTGTAATGTTTCTGAAAGTCAGGAATTGTCGAACAACGAGTGATGTGCGAGCGGGCGCGTTGTCCTGTTGGAGAAACCAATTGTTTTTCTTCCACTTGTCTGGACGTTGTCGCCTAATGCCCTCCCTCAGCCGCTTCAAAACCTCACAGTAAAACTTGCCATTGACGGTTTGACCAAGGGGTACGAATTCCTTGTGGACAGTGCCTTGGATGTCAGGATAAAAAAAGATCAACATGGACTTGACATTACTGCGAAATTGACGCGTTTTATTCGGCCGCCGTGAATTTAGCGACGACTGCTGCTGAGTCTCAGGGTCATAACCATACTTGTACACCCATGTTTCATCACCGGTTATGATATTGGAGATTAAGTTGGGGTCGTCTCTGGGTTGTTGTTTGAGTTCCTTGCAGACAGAAACGCGAAGGGCCTTATGGTCATCGCTCAGCAGTCTCGGCACAAATCCCCCAGAAATGCGTCTCATGTTCAAATTGTCCACCAAATGCGTTGAACGGACCCGTATGACAGTCCTATCTCACAAACGTCGTGGATAGTTTGCCTACGATATGCAAGGACAGCCTCGCGAACTTTTGCTATATTCTCCGGTGTTGTGCTTGTCGACGGTCGCCCAGAGGAGTTCGTCCATCCTTAAAGCGTTTGTACCATAAACAAGTTTTATTTGATGCAGATTCTTTGCTCCTTAAAATCGGTCGTATCAGTTGTAAAAAAAATTCGCCGAATTACTAAAACATAACCTCACAAAAACGCACTGAACTTAATAACACGTCCTCTAAGCTGCACAACTGTTGGCACACAGATTCACAAAGCATACTGCTAGCCACATCTAGCGGCGGAAGGGCATTAGACAACCGGTTCGAGTGTCCTGTTTAAATTCCCCGAATTTTTGGGTAGCACCACGTATATTCTTAGAAAAACACTACATGTTTTGGATTAAATAATCCATCATAAGGCTGAATACAGACTTAAATTGCAGGCAAAATGCAACTCAAAATATTTACATAAACATAATGTTATGAGTTGCATTTTGCCTGCAATTTAAGTCTGTTTAGCCTAATGATGGATTATTTAATCTGGAACATGAGTGTTTTTCTAAGAATATATAATTGTGTTGGACTGGCAATATTATGTTTTTGACGTGTATATTTACTCACCCTCACTTCCTCCATATACCTTCACAATGTAAGCAGTAGTGACTTTGATGGTCTGGGGTTCAAATCCTGGTAGGGGTAAGAGATTCTTCTTCTCCAGAACATCCAGACAGACTCTGGGGCCCACCCAGCCTCATATTATTGGCTACCAGGGTATTTACCAGGGTGGGAGTAAAGCATCCGGGGAGTGCAGTCAACCAGTCACCTCCATCTAGTACCAAGGCTAAGAGGAATAGAGTTATAAATAACTATATTCCTCCCCTACATACCATCATTGTGTGGAGAGGGAAAACTTAAACCTTTACCTTTTGACCTTCGCAGTGAGGGGTGCTGAGTTAAAGGGACAGGTTTACATTGTTGATTTATTATGTCTTTCTCAACATAAAGTGTAAGATATTCTACTAAATGGTGCTGAACAGATTCGAATTCGAATGGTACTACTGGCAGTCATAATTTACGTGTTTCATGGCCTCCTCTCCACTCAGATTCCACATTACCTTGATGAAATGAGCTGCAGTCTACACTGTTCTCTTCCATTTACATCACACCCACACTAAAAGTGAAGCGATTATGAAAATGGGCGAAAAAAGAATAAGCAACTTTACATGCAAGTAGATAAATATTCCATAAAAAATTTTATTAACCTAGCAATAAATGGGAGCACAATAACATCAACAAATGTTATATTTTGAATTTTTAAGGTAACAGTGACATTGCTGTGCATCTTTGCCAGTTTACCTCCGATTAACATACGTCCACCAGCCCCACAAGGGATCTTAGTCCTGATTCATAGACAGTTACAGTTAAATGTATTGGCCATTCCAAGAAACCTTTATTTCTTTATAACAGAATTTAACATTCTTTTGGACTTTCATGTTCCCACCTGTAATAAGGATGTGTTGCTGTAGTGTGTCTCATGAGGATACCTTACAGGCTTAAACTCATGTTTCACAAACAGAGCTTTACTGCCTTCTGTGTTCCATTCTTCACAACTCTCAGCATGCAGATTATTACCAATTGGTAATTTACACTGAAGACAAATTTCTGTGTCATCAGAACTATCAACTGCTTGTTTCTTTGCTTCTTTAATGTTTGATGGAGCTGTATCAACTTCAGAGATCATGTAAAGATGCAAGATTTGAGGTTCTCATAGCAATTTTACTGAATATTCAAGTCTTCAGGGGATGTGATGCTGTGTCACTGGGCAAGTAGTTCCCACCATTTGAAGGATCTCATAGTGCCTGCATCTTTGGGAGTCAAGCAGTGGACTGCAGCTGCACGATACCAAATGTTCCACTCCTACCACTTACGTTCAGAAATGGTAGTATATTTCACACAATACAGTAGAGATGTCACAAGAAACATGCTGAAAATTTTGTGATGCCACAGTACCAGAAGAGACTCCTGACAGGTGGGATTGCTAAGCTTTAAGATTATATTACAGCACTTCTTGCTATCTGTGTAGCTATTAAATTTGTCCAATATAAATATTTTAATTTGCAGCTATGCATGTCTGCTCTGAGAATTTTGGAGCTGTAAAGGGATAATTTTGAAAAGCAGCAAGCTTGGCCACAATACATACAGGCTCCCCTTTTGGGACAAATCCTCACTTTGCCAGTGGCTGCTGAATAGTAACTATCTTAAGCCACATGCGGTAGAGTTTTTGTTTGCTGAGGACTCGCCCCATATCTGAAAAGAGGTGGAGAATCACCAAAGTACGTATCAGGTTCCACAACTGCCTCAAATTTTGTTGCACATAATACATTCTCAGCCATTCTGCCATCTTCAGCCAATATTATTAGGGTCATCAAATCCAGGAGGATGCGATGCATCTGTTACATACCGTAAACTTAAAATTATTAATGATCCTTATATTAGTCAAAAGACCACACATTCTGAACACCATACACTTCTCCTTTCAGCCAGCACCCTTGAAACTGTGTGTATGCATGCATGTGCCTGTCCACACACACACACACACACACACACACATTCCAATGCTGAAGCACCAAAACATAAAGAGATGGAAGGGAGCATGGAGTTCAAAAAGTTCCATACATTATTAATGTGATTACTAGATGGGGGCAAGTTATGTGCTTTACACAAATCAGAATCCTCCCTGCCCCATTATCCACTGGAGACAAGGCTGGGTGCACTCCACAGCCAGTTCCTCTGCATTGGCCCAGTATAAAATTCTGGACCCTGTCAGGAATCAACCTGTCATCCTTGCCACAGCTAGTCACTTAACTGAGCTGTCCTGATTGATATATATTCTAGAAAATTCAATTCATATGTGCAGGTGAAGTTCTAAATAGGAGTGTCTTACACCCCTACAGAATGTGTAACATTTCTGTGTAATAGTAAGTTCCTGTATAAATTTTTGCTATAATAAAATCAATTCTGAACGAATTAAATGGCTGGCATAAAATGAAGTGTTTTGACACTAACTATGCTGCTCCTGAGTGTGGATTAAAGAATGTCTCCTCAAGGCCTGACTTCCAGTATAACTCTTCCCACACACTTCACAAACATGAGCTTTCTGTCCAGTATGTTTTAACATATGTGGTTCTAGCTGTGACTTCTGACCAAACCCTTTCCCACATACTGAACACACATATGGTTTGTCTCTAGTGTGTACTGAAGAGTGTCTCTTCAAGTCTCCATTTTTTATAAAACCTTTGCCACAAACAGAACACAGATAAGGCTTCTCACCAGTGTGCGTGAGCATATGTGTTTTTAAATGACCATGTATGAGGAACTCCCTCCCACATACTTCACAGACATATGGTTTCTCTCCTGCATGGGCAAGAAGATGTGCTTTCAAACTCAGAGAGTGTCGGAACTCCTTTCCACATAGTGAGCAGAGAAATGGTTTCTCACCAGTATGTGTGAGAGAATGTGTTTTCAAGTTACCTCGTGTAACAAATCCTCGCCCACATATCTTACAAACATGAGGTTTTTCCCCTGAATGAGTGAATGCATGAGACTTCAAGCTCAAAGCATGACTAAACCCCTTGCCACATAAAGTGCATTCATAAGGCTTCTGACCAGTATGTTTTTGCATGTGAACTTTAAAACTGTCATGAGCAACAAAGTCTTCACCACATACTTTACATATATACGGCTTGTGTTCTGAGTGACTTTGAACATGTGCTTTAAGACTTGTGGGATGACTAAATGCTTTGCCACACTTGGAACACACATGTGACTTGTCTTTGGTGTGAGTAAACAAATGCATTTTCAAGTTGCCACGTGTACTGAAGCTTTTGCCACACATATCACAAATGTGCAGTTTTTCGCCTGTGTGTGTTAAACTGTGTACTTTGAGAGAAGTTGCTTGGCAGAACTGCTTACCACAATCAGTACATACATAAGGTTTTTCTTGTATGTGTGTGACAGCATGACTTTTCAATTTACAAAGACTACTACATTCTTTACCACACTTATCACAAATGTGCAGCTTGCAGCTTGAACCCTCTTCACTTTCTTCAGCCAATTCACTGTTGTCCTCTTTCTTAATTGTTATCATATCCACAAAATGTTCCACAGAGGCCAAGGGTGAAGGACAGTCTGTTTTGCTCTGAGAACAAGATGCAGAATTTTGTTGTTACTGGTCATGTAGTTTACTGTCAAATATGTTTAGAGAGACCATTGCTCATCCTGCAAACAACACAAGCATTGCCCATTGTTACTACTTCTTTGACCTCTTGCTAATGCTCTACGGGAGATTCATACATCGCTGGTAGATAATGTAATTAACAGCAATGTTATAATGTTTTTGCAGAAAAAAAAATTAAAGATTCAAGTCCTCTGGGATGTTAGCCATATTGATTGGTCAATAGTGAAACATTTCAAAGGCACTACAGTCCTTCCGAACGCCTGTAAATGCTGAACATTCAACATGGCATAACATACAAGACAGCTTGAATTTTCAGCAACACACCTGCAAGAGCCTCAAGTCTTGCACAGTATAAAAAAACTGTTTAACTGTAATATTAGTGGGTGAAGTTCTACCCTTATGGTGAAGACACTGCAATCCTCCAAAAATGTTGTAACTGTCTCCCCAGCAGAATACAATATGAAACATCCATCATTATGTAAACTCAAATCTCACATACTGATGTACGAGTACCTGTTGCTTTGCAGTATGTGTAACACAGATAATTAAATTTATTTGCATCACTAGTGCAGTGCCTACTGAAAGTTCAGCAGGAAATCTATGTATTGTTTACAGAGTCAGTTGTGTATAGTTACAACACCGAGCTCTGATAACCCACATTAGAACAGAAAGATAACATTGCTACAGTACAGAGGGACAGAGACTTATGCAGTACTTGCAGAGGGCAGTCTTTTATAACACTCATATGTACTTAAACACCCTTAGTTGACACATGATCCTTAGTTTTAAAAAAACCAAATACCAAAGTATTTTTACTTACTAATTCAGGTTGTAACAATACAAATGCTGTTACCTCTGACACATTTATATTATTTACCACTGTGGTGTCATGTTGTGATTACTCGATATGTGAAATAGTTAACATGTAACAAAACTGAGATGGAACTTTTGTGCCTGCACATGTGAGCTACCTGAGAAAAACATCTTGCAAGTGTATTTTAATTATGTACATGTAAATAATTAGGGTAAACATATTTAAAATCATACTCATTTTCAAAATTTTAGAGGGTGAATGCAATATAAATCTGAACCACATTCCTGCACATTAAACTGGTAATGTTGTTGTTGTCTAATGGCAGATCTTGGATTTATTCCATTAGTCTTCTGGCATCCCAATACAGCTTTGATAGTTCTTTAGAAGTGTGATCCAGTTTTGGACA